>Ga0209589_1011862_pt1 | contig 12071 bp, 4 predicted proteins | sample CowpeawhiteBW_FD_187525 | JGI IMG/M metagenome (GOLD analysis project Ga0209589, IMG submission 187525) | Root nodule microbial communities of legume samples collected from California USA - Cow pea white BW (SPAdes) (version 2) | ecosystem: Host-associated > Plants > Roots > Nodule | place: USA...
CCTAATATTGAATATTTGATAATATTATGTTTTCTTTACCGTAATTTTTTTCTCTTATAAAAATTAATATTAAAGTTGTTAGAACACGGGTACGGGTATGGGTACGAGATTATACCCGTTACCCGGTGGGGATGGGGATGAGACAAAAGTTTGATACCCGTTGGGTTTGGGTATGGGGATGGGGATGAATTTTTTTTGTGGGGATGGATATGGGATAGTGAAACCCGTCCCCGCCCCGCCCCGTTGCCATCCCTATCTGTGGGAGCAACTGCCTCATAATGTAATTTCATTTTACATCGATAAATTTCATTTCTATCCTGTAAAAAAAGTAATATTACTAAATGAGATATTTTTTAATGAATGTAATTTTTTTATAAGAAACCCATGAAAAAAAATATTTTATTTTGAAAAGGATAATTATTTAAAATAAAAATGAAAAACAAATATGTATATATAGATAAAGAATAAATGAGTACGTGTTAAATTTACTTTCATAATTTGTATGAATTCACAACAAAGAATTATACAAAAACTTTTATGATATAAAGATGTGTACAGCTTAATTAGAATTTGTAAAATCATAGGTATTCTAGTTATTTTTATCTTGATTTTACGTATTTGTGAAAAATTATAATTTTTGATATAAAAATATTATAAATGATTTATTTGTACACATGAAAAAGGTTTTGGTAGCAATGCAGAAAATGTGCTTATCTACTGTGTGCATGAAAAAATAAGTTCCCTTCTTTGACTGATAGATACTTACCTCTTTTGTCCAAAAATAATGAATGATTCTACAATTGTGTTTAGTAAATATAAGTCCTCTTCCCTATTATTAATTTGATTTACTTCTTTAATTCCTTTCCCTTTATCTATTTATTCATTTCTAGTTTCTTAAGATTTGTTTAACTTTCCATTCTCAATGCCGACAGATTTATGATAAATCAAAATAATAAATTGACTTAAAAGAGGAAAAAAATTTATGGGAGAAGTTTACAACAAGTTACACTGTTCACAGTGAGATATTTAAGTTTACAACATTTATTTAAGTTTTTCTTTTCACCATATTAAAACTGCTATTTTAATTACAAATCGGTTTCAAAAAACTTGTAACAATCATTTCATTTTTTTTTAAGAGACTAATATTTCTTATAAGTAGAAAACAATAAATTATATCACACAATCACTTTTCTAAAAACTTATTACACATTTGATAGTGAATTATTTCTGACAAGTGAATTTTAAATTTACATTAAATCAATTTTAAAATAATAAATAATGTAATCTACAGAGAATAAATGACCCAGGACTCGAATTAATTATGATGCTATATATAATAAATAAATAAATAAAACATCCAATCATGGATATCTTTAGTAAAGAAAATAACAGTTTTTCTTGTTTTCAAGAGGTCTTCAAATAATAATTTTGATTTGTATGGATTATTATGAGTCCAATTTTTTTTTTACACAATAACTATTAGAATTTGATCAATTTTTTTATGCACGTTCTTATTTATTAAGGTTTGTGCTAAATCCTTAAAAAAATAAATGTTGAAATGAGTTTATTTCAGGAAAAAGAAATGTATAAGTAAAATCGTTTCGATTAAAAGAAAGATAGTGAAAAATGAAAAGAAAATTTATTAAAATTTGTAAATTATTTGACTAACTTAGTAAAATTATTGAGTAAATATATTTTTAAAATTAATGTTAATATTAATACATTATACATATTTTATTGTATTTTATTCAATTTTAATTAACTAATGATATTTATTTAATTAATTACAAGATAGTTTTAAGATATATAATATTATAAAAAAAATTAAATATGTTTTTGTTCCTTATTTTTGCCTAAAGATTAAAATTAATTTTTCTTTGAAATATCCATGCAATTTAATCTGTAATTCTAGATATACCAAAATATAGTTTTTTAACTAGATTTTATTTATTAAATTTATTTGCCGTTTCTTATTTCATGATCATATTTTTTGTTTCAATTTTAACTAAAAAACCTGCTGCAAAGGTAAAAAAAATTAACATTGACTAAAAAAAATTAAATTTACACATGTAAAAGTTAAATTGTTTTCTCATTTTTAGCAATTTGATACATGATTCTCGCACTATTAACACATAATTCACTGTCAAGTTTCCTTCGTCATAACAAACACAAGTTTTGCACTAAGGAAGGATAACGTACGTTTATTGTAATTTAAAATAAATCATTTAGAAGCTTCACGTTGCATTCAACTTTTGACATCTGTCTCTCTTCAAATAATTCACTATCAGAAACTAAAGTAATTAAATTAATGTTTATTTTTCGATCAATTTATCCTCTTATATTTAAGTTATTCCTCATTTAATGAGGCGAATAGACATAAATAAGTGGAAAATGAGATCGAATTTGATTATTTGGTATATAATAAGATTGCTAGTTTAAACTTTTGTAGTCTCCAATCGAAAAACTATATAATGTAAGATTAAGGATATAATAAATATTATAAATCAGTCAACATATTCTACTTTTATTTAATATTTTTTAAAATTTATCAAATAAATAAATATTCAATTTTATAATTACTTTTTTCTATTTTTTTTTCTATAAACCAAATGGAAGAGATAGCATAATAGAATCCAGAGCACTTGCTTCGATTATCAGCTATGGTTGTGTTGTAAGATCCTTGTTTTGTTTTAAACATCCTCTTGGATGTTCATGATGTGTCGTACATAATTGATTTTATAAAGGATAGCAATGAAAGCACTTATTTATATTTATGAGAAAACAGAGGAAGGGAGGAAGAAACCTTTTGACACACATCCATTCCAAATTCAGATGCAGGGGAATAATAAATGATTACTTCTTACATTCGTTTTGTTATATTACAACTTTTCTTAAACATTATAAACTAGTTTGTTGTTTCTAAGCCTACAATTTGACTGACGGATAGCAACAAATATATAAGTTGGCCAAATCTGTTCTGTCTCTACCAATGCTTATGTTTCCTTCAAATCAATTTCATTGTGATTCATATCGAAATTGAGAGGGATCAAATGGAAAATTAGGGTAAATAAATTAATGAAAAGAATAAGAAAGAGATGATGACACATTATCAATAATATCAAGAAATGTTTAACATAAGAGTGAAAATCATCTTTTAAAGTGTAATTAAGAAGACTCGGGAAACAAAATTTAGAAAAACGTTACATGAAGATCAAAGGTTGTTTTACTTAACAAAAAGTTGTTTTACTCTCAAATGTAATCAATTTAATATATTATAAGTATTAAATTAATGTGAAATTTAAAGTATTTTAAATATCTATCATTATTCTTTACTATCATTTTAAGGAAAATTTATCCCGTCATCCGCTAACTACGTGTATCATATAAAAGATCATGGCGGATGGATGTCAAAACACCACTAAAGAAAAAAAAAAAAGGTAAGCTGGTGCAGATTTTCAATAATTAGTCACAAACATTAGCTACATAAGTTCTGGCTACCAAAATAATTAATCTCTAAATTAGTCTTTATTTAAAAATTAGTTTCTAAATTGGTCTTTAAACATTTTTTTTTATCATAAAATTAGTCACTATATACAAAAATAACATGTTGAGTTATTTCTTTCCATTATTTTAAAAAAATAATGGATCATTAAACCATATGGTACTATGTATTTTTGTACATATTTAATCGTTATTTTTGTACAAATATCTACAAAAATGATGTATAAAATCATCACTAAACATATTTAAGTTAGTTTAAAATACATAAAATTGATATGCTATCAATCGTCTATGCTATGTACAAAAATCAAACTAACTTAAATACGAGAGTTTCAAATGATCCCACGTGTGACTTTATTTCAATAAAGAAGCCACCTTGCTCCTTAAAGATTTTGTTCATTGATACTAAAGTATTAATTGATTATACTTTTTATTTATTTGCAATCCATGATTTCGGTTTGCTTTTACATAGAAACATGAAAATTTCCAATTAGTTTATAAAAAATGAAACTTAAAACTATCTAATTTGATGTTATTTCTTTTTGTGTATAGCAGGAACTATCACTTGTACATACACATGTAAATATAATTTTTTTATCATGAACCTATTATTCTAATATTCGATAGACAAAATAATTTATATGTTGAATGATCATAAATAATTTTATATGTAAATGAAGATGAGAGCGATAATAAGTACAAAAATAGACAAAAAGTTTTCGAGTGAAATAAAATTGTGCAAGAAAAATGTTATAGAGATTCCCATTTAAAACTTTTTGAATTAGAGTTATTCTTTTAATTAGTGGAAGAAACACATGTTTATAATAACTATCTGTCCAATTTTCTATAATAATAAAAACAATTATTTTCCTTTTTAAATTAATTGATAATTATCAAAATAAAAATAATTAATGTAAAAAAGTCATAGTATAATAAACTATTAACAAAAAGAATACATTTATTATTAATTATTACATTATATATATATATATATATATATATATATATATATATATATATATATATATAAAAATAAAAATATAAAAAAAGAGTGTAACATTCTAATTTAGTCGGTTTATACCATTAATTGAACTATTAGAATTTAAGCATTAAGAAATAGACCATCACATAAATATATAATTTGTATTTCTAGTCTTCTATTAATTTCAATGATATAGTTTTCAAAATATACAAAGTTTTTTAACCAAACATAATTTTCCCAAATCAACTGATGAAATACACCAATTCAACAATTAATATACAGTAAATCAAGCAATCAATTATAATAGTAAAATCAAACATGAAAAAGTTATTATTAGCTCCTCTTACCTTAGTTATATTATTTTTTTACTCAATTGTTTCTTTGAACTGTATTTTTCATCAGATGACCTATTTAGACAAAGAAAATCCTGATTAGAGATTTAAACATATCACTCTGATCACATAATAACAAAGATTCAATTTGAGCACATTCGAACCACATGCATTGCAATAGAGTACACATGTAGTATCAAAAAACTACCTCAAAAAAGATAAAGAATAAATTTACTATGTTTTTTGATATGATCGACTAAATGTATACAAAGATTTTCAGTAAGAACCATCGTATGTCATATGGCTTTTGATCTTCAAAAGAATGAAGATTAGTTTTTATAAATTTAGAAACAAAATAAAGTTAATTGTTTTTTATAAATTTAACCTCGATTAAAAGAAAATTTATTTATAATTTAACTATTTTATTATTAAAATATTACAGTATTATTTTTTTAATAACTTCTCAAAATTGTTATTTGAATATTGGTTACAAAATAATTGGTTTCATAATTATATAATTTGATTTGTAATGAATGTTAGTTCAACAAAGTAACAAAAATAAATGGAAAGAAACATCTAGTATTAGCAAGTGGGATATATTTCTGTCTGGAATCGATCTATACATGTTCACATTTGATTCTTATTTTAAGTTGTTATCATTTGTCAATCATATACAATATAAATTGATTATCAGTAGCATAATATAAAGTATAGAAATAAATGAACTTGTATACCATTTAATTTTTATATTTATTTTTCAAATATACTTAAATTTGTGTTTGATCTAACAAACCATTTTCCGACAATTTCAATTTTATACTAATCTTTTTGACTACTTATCTCTTCCAACTTATCATTTCCATTTTTATATCAAATTTCAGTAACAACATATTTTTATAATTAAGTATATTTGACCACGTTTTGACCACTTTTATGATTTGAAATTGAGTATGTTTGATCACTTTTTGACCACTTTGGAATTTTTATACACTAATAAATAACATGTTTCAATAAAATTTGTTTATAAAACTCATGGTATCAATCTTGTATTTGAGATGTGGTTAAACAACTAACAGTCTGTTATGAACATGATTCTGTCAGAAAGGCTGAACATAATGTTTCATAGACCAGCACCAAGAATAAGAAGAAGAATGGTTGGTCTCTGCATGTCAGGGAGCGTGCATTCTGCAGTCTTCAAAATAAAAAATTGTTATTATTGAGAATCATTTTTTTGTCACGGACTACTATGATTTTTTTTTTTTTAAATGTTATCCGTAGCGTAACAATTAATCTTTTTAATTATTAGTTTCTATATTTATGTTAAATGTTTAACTATTTTTTAGTATATTTTATATAATTATATTCTAATTTTTAAAATTAGATAATGGTGGTCTTTCCGTTACATTAACCTTAACTTTGTGATGACCTAACAAGCTAAAACATGTGGCACATATATGGAACTTCTATACTTCTACATAGAACTATAGGTATAACTAGAATTTCTTGTAAACTATTATTAGGTATGACAAGAGAAAAGAGATTTAACTATTTTATTTTATTTTTAAAATAAAAAACATAATAACAACAATAATAGATATAATAATAATAATAACAATAATGAATATAATAGTAATAAAATAAAAATAATTAAATCGTTGTCATATCTATATGTGATGTAAAAGAAAAATAACAATTTTAGGTAGTGTTTGGATCATGGAGTAGATGTGAGGGGATGAAGAGAGTAAGAGATTTGAAGGGATGAGTACGTATAATAAAAGTTTGTGAATAATGTAATATGTGAGCTAAATTAAAAAAATTATTTTAATCGATAAAAATGTATTATTACCAATTTACTCTCGTGTAGAAATGTGAATAAATTTAAACTAAATAGTAATTAAAAGTCATATTAACATAGAATTGAATTTCTTAATTGTAATGAAAAAATATTTAAAATGGAAATAAAATTAATAAAAAAAATTGGAATAAATTTCAAATTATTTTCCAAACTAATTTATTTTATGTTATTATTTAAATTAGTGTTAACATTCATTATTGTTATTATTGATACTAGTGAATAATGTGTGTTCGTATTTTTTAATTTTTATAAAGATTTGAGTTAAGAATATATAAATAATTTTTAAAATAATTATTAAATGTTAATTAAAAAATAAAATATATACATAAAAGAGGTTTTTAAAATAATTATTAAAGATAAATGAGATTTTTAAAATAATAAGAGTTTTTTAGAATAACGGTTAAAAAATAAACTATTTATAAAATAATTAATTTTTAAAATAATAATTAAGGATAAAAGTGAAAATATAAAATGTAGACTCAAAAGAGGATATCTCTTTTTATATATTGTTATAAATTAATTAAAAATAAAAATAAAATTATAATTTGTTATTGTTAATATTAATTCTGTAACTAAAAACCATTAGTTTAGTCCGGTAACTAAAAATCATTGGTTGATTTATTAAAGAAACATGTATACATGAATGATATTTTAGTAATTCACTGAAATGAACAGTACATTCTCTCAAATGATTACCTGCATATCCTATCAAAACCATTAAAGCAAACAACCAACCTATATGCAAATCTATCTTCACACTAATGCAGTGTTTGTGTTTGTTCCTTTGTGTGGATACCACTCATTGCGTGTATTTGCATTGCACCTACGAATTTGTGGCATCCCCAAATCCAAACAAAAGTTTAAAGAATTTTGGTTGTAGCTATACGTGTATATATCACGTGTCATTCACCATTAACTCATTACAATTTAAACTTCCTTAAGACTAAAATAAGGAAGGACCAGCATTATTCGATTTAAAAAAAATATATATAATTAAATAAAACAATTAAATATTTTATCTAAACAAAAATTAATGTAATAATTAAACTTATTATTTTTCTAGAATTATCCTATCAATATAACTAAACATAAAAGTTATTACTATGTAAAACTTTTTTTTTTTTAAAGAATAACTTGATTTTTTTCTCCCATCACAAACCTCTCTTCCATGTTTTATATTCAATTGTATGCAGTGGTAAACACACGTCAAGTTGAATCGAATTAATTGAATCGAATTAGATCTAATATCCCCGATCCAGTATAATCTGAATTTAGTATTTTAAAATTTTTATTCAATCATTTAACTTATTTAATTAATTGGATTCATATACTAAATTTATGTTTTTAATAAAAATAAATTATTTTTCTTTTAAATAATAATAACATAAATGTAATGTATCTTTAACTAAAATAAAAGACATGTGTAATTTAAATATGATTTTATATGCTTATTACTAAATTTTAACAATATAATATTATATTAAAAATAAATTTAAAATTTAAAATATATTTATAAATATTAAAAAATATAAATTTAGATTGAATCAAATATTAATAAATTCCTAATTTTAACAATAAAAATATTATATTAAAAAATATAAATTTAGATCGAATCAAAGATCAATAAAATTCTAATTTGGAATCCGACCATGATTATCTATTTTACTTACTCTTATTTATTCGATATTATTCACTTATAAACTCCGAACCCGAGAGTGTGCTTATTCAATATTGATTCTTCTTCTTCAGGCAGTTATGATGAATGTATTAGACCAAGCTTTTTTGTGGGCAGTTTTTTCTTTCTTTGAAAAATATGTAATAAATTTTAACGGTTACCACTTTTTCAATTTTTTTTCACTTTTTCTTTAACTTCTTATCATGGTGGGTGCATCCTGAACAAGAGAGACAATAAAGTGGTTAGAAATGATGTTAATTTTTTATGTTGGAATCAATGCCCTACAATAGAAGCCTATCCACCTTCTTTCACATCTTTTCTTCTTCTCAGTGTTTGTTCAATCACGTTACATTTTTTTGACTATTCATCCACATACAGGTACTTCTGTATTTTGTTGTTATTGGGTTGCGTTGTCCTTTGTTTCTTTCAACGGAGAAGAACCCTCAATTAACCTCATTTAGTTTAGAGTTACACAAGTTAGAATTAAAGAAAAGCAAGAAATGCAATAGTGTAGTAACAATAACTGTCCACACCGCATACAAAAAACATAGATGCTGCTATGCTCATGCACCAGTCTCTTTTAATTTACTCTGTTTGCTATAAATTAATATACACATGTATGTGTTTTTGATTTTTATGTTAAATATAAAGACATTAATTATAAGCTGTAACCATGCCCATAGATTGTGGAAAAATTAGGTTTTGGATATTGAGAAATCACAGACTATAATATTGAAATCAAAGATATTTATTTGCTTCTTCCTGAATGCATTCCCATCAGTGTTCTGCTTAACCCTCACTGAATACTTCTGTTTAGTAATAAATAGTATTAACAGTTCATGAATATCTCCTACAGCTCTTTGATTCTTGAATATGGGCAACGTCATTGACTCGTTTGCTTCGGGCTTAGGACAGGCTGTTGGCAAACTATTTAGTTCTCCCATTGAATTTCTTTCTGGAAAATCTTGCAGGTAAAACCATGCAGGGTTATTCTACTCTCACTACCATTCATGTATGTATTTCTTCACTACCACTTCATGCTTCATATATCTGTCTCTGGATATGTTTCAGCTCAGTGTGTGGACCAACATGGGATTTCATGTGCTATGTCGAAAATTTTTGCATTGCCAATATCCTGAAATTAGCCATGGTATTTATGCTATCGTACATTGGTGAGTTCAACTGTTTGGTTGTAGTGCTTGACACGAACCTGGCACTATTTAATTTGACATGTCTGAAATTAGGTTTGTATGTTCTGTTTATTTGCAGTTCTGTTGTTCTTCTATCTGGTGCATAAATTGGGCATATGTGGATGTCTTTGCCGGTCTTCTTGCAAAATGATATGGGCATGTTTCTCTTCGTGTTTCCATGTTTGGGAGTATTCTTGCACTTTCTTGTGTATTAAGCTACACAATATCAGGAGAACAAGAAGAATAAGAAGAAAGGTCAGAATGGACATGAAAAAGAAATTCTACTCAGGAGAAGAAGATTACTCAGGTGAAAGTCTTTCGCACCATTTTCCAACATCTGCAAAAAGGATAAGATCAATTTCGCGTAGTAGAGATTATAAAGCCTCCCACCTAAGGAAGTGTTTGGAACCTAGGAGACATCATGCTAGAGTTGAAATTAGTAGAGATCTTAGATGTAAAAGTAAAAGGAATCATAGTCTTGGAGAGCCCAATTTCACAAGCAATGCCATTAAGCATGGCAACCACATAGGCACAATCAATGACATAAAGGTAATTCGTACATCTAAGTTTGCAAGAAAAGGTATATCTAGAAGGAACAGAGTTCTGCCGAGGCAGAGAAGGTAGAATTTCTTAGTTGAGGGAGGGTTCTTATGCGAACCACTTTGTCTCGCTGTATGTTTCTGATTTGTCAGGATGAAAAACAAAAGTTTGGAATATACGAGAATCTGGAATGTTAAGAATTTATTGTTGGGTTTGTAAGATATTGCAAATATCCAGTTTCAGCTTGCAGCATGAAGAAGTTCATTCCTAATACTGGTGTCAAGTGTAAATGAAGATGAATTTTCAACTCCACTGGAGATGTAACAGGGTCTTGTGCTGTGGAGAAGATCATTCATAATTTTGTGTTGTGCTCTGGCAGATATGATTTAATAGTCTCTTTTGTTAAATTAACAAAAATTAAAGTGATGTTGTTGTTGATTGATTACTTAAAATTAGACTGACTCATTAAAAAAAATCTGCACGTCTTCATCTTTTTAACAGCATTTTGGTAATATAATGAAACAGACTAAATTGCTACGTTTTTTTAGTGAAATCTAATTGAAAACTTTTAAAAATAGTAGAACCATATTGAAATCTAAAGGGTTTACTGTAACAAGTTTTGAAGTTTAATAAGCTTTAACTAAGGAGATGTTATAATATATCAAAATTCCAAACAAAATTTTGTCTGACTTATATGCACATAATTTAGGACAAGAATCACAATATCATTGGATTACTCGGGTGCATTTGAGCACTCTTAGCATGGATTTTACTTAGTAATATGTAATGACCAGTAAAATTATAGAAAAAACTATACGGAAAGTGGATCAAGTCACTCCCAAATCCGTGACTCGTCAACCTCCTCATATCGAAAAGCGATGCTCAAATCTTGATGTAGGACAAGAATCATTTCACGTTCCTCAGGTAAAACTTTCTTTGCAAGTCTAAATTTTTTTATCATCTGCCACAGAAGTTTTTCTACTCGTGTGTTTTGCTTTGCTTTAGGATGAGAATGTAAACTGTTCTTTTGCAATCATAATTTGTACCCCTTTTTTCTTCACTCAGAAACATTTTAAGCATTCAACCATGATTTAATCTTTGGCCTGTTATTTGCTAGATGCCAAATTCAAATGAAATATTATTCTAATATATGAAACGTCTATTTGTGGTTTTATTTCTACGGTAACAAATATCTAATTTGCTCCGGTTAATGACATGCTTTGGAGTAGATATTTATTTGATGTGATTTGTTTCCAATAGATGCATGCTTACTTGTTGGCACCACTCTGAAATAATTTCACACACTTGAAAGTCTTGTGACATTAACTAGGACAGCTGCTGCTACTACCTACAGAGTTCTTATTCTTCTGTTTTAGCTGCACAACATTGTTCCAAAGCCCTCTGATGCGATTGACTATAACGTGGTTGTTCACCTCAGATGGGAAGCAAAGATATCTGCGATTATTTTTTTGAGAAATTCTGGTTTTAGTATGAGGACTAAATTAATAGAACTTTTGCTTCTTTGACCACTTGTGTTTTGGTGGAGGACAGTGAGGTTTTGCTTCGATGCTTTGACAACCATGCTGAATCAAAAACCTTGCTTTTGTTGTGGTGAAATTGTAGTATGTCCCTTCCAGGTTCAAAGATCTTGGATGTGGACCTCACTTGCTCAAATGTAGCCAGACACATGTTTCTTACTGTGGAAGCGAAAGATTCGCATGTACGTTACTGTTCTAAGAACTTTCAAGTATAAATTCCCTACACTCAAATGCATTGTCTACCAATAAACCCTAAAAAAATGTTGTAGTGGTGCCAGATTCATGAACATCAAGAGTCTTACAGTTTATTCCAGCTTGTTTTGGCTTGCAAGAGCTGGGCACGAGCTTGCTTTCATTTTCAGGGGTACCATTAATGCCTATAGCTACTTCAGGGTGTCCCTCAAAAGTAACATATTTTTGAAGTTTTTTTTTTTTTTTTTTTTTTTTACCCAAAAAAA
>Ga0209589_1011867_pt1 | contig 12069 bp, 8 predicted proteins | sample CowpeawhiteBW_FD_187525 | JGI IMG/M metagenome (GOLD analysis project Ga0209589, IMG submission 187525) | Root nodule microbial communities of legume samples collected from California USA - Cow pea white BW (SPAdes) (version 2) | ecosystem: Host-associated > Plants > Roots > Nodule | place: USA...
GATGAATAGTAAGAGAAAAAAAGAAAAAGGAGATAAGTAAATAATTTTATAAAAACTTATACAAATAACCATTAATTTTTAAAAATTTAATAAATAATTAAATTATAAAGGGTAAAGTTGGAATTATGAAATGTGGACACAAAAGAGGGAATCCCCTTTATATATAGTTATAGATGATAATATCATAATAGTGATTAGCTCATTGGTGTTAATATAATGTGAAGTGTTGTTCATTGTTGTGGTCATCTAAACTCTTTTGGATGCATAATAAAATACAACTAGCCCTTTCCCAATGGCTTGAAACATGCTGCTCATTGCCGTGACGTTATGTGCATAAAAATATCATTTTGGAGATTAACAACTTAAATCAGAGATTAATAAAAAAAAATATATTACACTCCTACTTTAATTAATAGTAGATTGATTAGAGTAATGCTAAATTAAATAATATTATGTAATAGCCGAGAGGGTGACATATCACATGTAAAAATGTAGAGTTACTGGGATGAAAAAAAGAGCGAGTCGTTTTTAGGGTAAAAAATATTTCATTTTTCCATTCACATTCTCTTTCTCTTCCTCTCGACTTCGTCTTCTTTGTTCCTTCTCTTTTGTTTCGGTTTCCATTTCATTACTGCCATTGAGCAATCTGTGTGAGTCGTTATAATCATCGAGCGGCACGGGTGCGTTTTTTCGTCTTCTACAACATGTAAGCCTTCGTTTCTGTTTTCGTTTTTGAATTCGTGTTTACATTTGTTAATGAAATTTGTATTACAAAAAATTGGGAATGTGCTTGAATTTGTGTTAAGGTAAGATCAGTGTCTTCCGTCTGTAAGGCTGGGATATAGTTTAAACTGAAGTAAAGAAGGAACAGAATAGGGTTGATCTGATACTACATCCATAGCACAATATTATTACACCTCCGAATTTCTTACCGATTTCAAATTTTTCTGTGTTGAGGGTTTTTTTTTGTTTCTTTCTGATTTCATTTTTAATTCTTCTATGGAAACTAGTTCAGGTGGTTTAAACACGGGTCAACAATGAGGTATATATATGTACCAACTCATTTCTCATTTTTTTCAAAATACTCTGTACCAATATTTTGTTTATAGGTACATTGTTTGAGTTTGATTTTGCTTCCTTTTTTCCCGAGACATGTTTACAGAGTTTATTTGGCAAATGCAAGTGAAAGATGTACAGGTATGTTTGTTGGACTTATTTATTTTTTGGTGTGAGATGTTGATTTTTGTTTCTTTGTTTAGGAGATTTTGCTTTGTTACTGGTGTGGTTGGGAATTGGGTTTTGAAGAGGACCCTTATGTTTGTTACTTAAGCTGGTTTTTTAAGTCTTTGTTTTGCAGCATTTATGAATAATAATGTAAATAACCTGTTGAAGATAAGAGAGGGAGAATACAATACAACCAGGGAAATTTAAAAGGCATCAGAAAAAACACTTTACTATTAATTCATTTGTTAACTCTTAAATTCTGTAAAAAAATTGGTAAATAAATCAAAAGACAGTAAATAAGAACCCAGAGAGGTCAACCAATATTAATTGATCTCCATTACTGAATGCTTTATTATTAATGTCTCCATTGGAAAAACAATTAGAGGTACATAATTTATAGTTTTGAGCATTGTGGTGCAAAGAGGTTGAAATTGCATGGTATATTTATATAATTAAAATACATTAGAAAATATGAATAATGCTTAAAAGAACACATGAGAACATAATGTATCCTAATGAATACTCAATTCACAATGAAAGATGATAGGTTACAATATATTTTCAAATAACTAGGTGAGTATGAAATAAATGCTTTAAGAATTTAGTTAGTTTGATCGGTTGAAGTTGACATTAAGCACAACTCAATAATTATGTTAAAGTTGTGTCAATTAGGAAATGTATGATGTTGATACTATTTGTTATTTATATTAAGACTTTTTGTCAGGTTTTATCTCAACTTATTGTTATGCTAAGACCTCCTATCGTATTAAACTTTAACACAACTCATAATTCGACAAAAATCAAAGTCTCTTAGAATTTTAAAGGGATGAATTTTGACACAACTTGTCGAGAATTTTTACAATTATTAGGATTTTAATTTAATTAAAACTAAAATGAAAACCTCTTATTATTTTTAACTATAAACCTTAAGACAACTCTAAAATTACACAAAATTACACTCAACAAAACTTTATCCTAACTTGAGGAAGTTGAATATTCTTCAACTAACCTAGTACTGTATAAGTGTATGTTTGGATTATTATTTGACGTAATTTAAATGGAAATTTACACTTTTTAAAGCACATAATGTACAAGTAACAAGTATGACGGATTGAAAGAAGGTAAGTTACGTTTAATTTAAAAATAAACAAAACAAAATTGTAACGTAAAGTATGAATCAAAGTTCAAAAGCGTATCAAGGACAAATTGCACTTTTACTACCAAATACATGACAGCACATGTAAGTAACAGCTCTACACAATATGCTGGAAATGTGTTTTCAAACAGAAACAATAACTTAAAACAGTAAAAAGTTTCGTTTCTAATTAGAATTATGTCCAAGTCCTATAGGAGTTAAGAACTTTTGACACAATTCAATAATTATGAGAAAGACGACTCAATTTTTATACAAATTAATTTTATATATTCTTTTAGTTTTAATTAACAGAAAATTGACCAATTGATTAATTGATCTGACATAAATAATAAATTTTGAATCCAACCAAACTTGGACCTATTCGAGTCCAATCTAGTTTTTTAACTCTAGCCTACGTGACCTACACCTGGCTGAGCAACCTGATCAACTAGCCCAAAAGTCCATTAAATAACTTAAAACATTATTGTTTTATCTGTGGTTAAAAAAAGTGTCATCATCATTGATGAAACCAATTACCATCATCAATCGCCCTATTGCAAAATGCAGATAGATAGCTACACATTAGCATGCACAGGATCCTGGTGTAGGTGTATTAACATGTGGCGCCGCCACTCTTGGAGGATTTGGAGGGGCAGTTTCCTCCGGCGGAGGTGGTGGTGGCGAATATGGGTTGTTATCGAAAGGGGGAGAAGGGGTTGGTTTGAAACAGGAGTGGTTGGTGGCGTAGAGGGGTATTGAATGGGGGAAGGTTGGGTTGGTGAATTGAAATTGGGGTTTGGGAATGTGGTTCGTGAAGGAATGAATGCAAGACCCATCAGAACATTGTGGTGACGACGGCGTAGGAGTTCCATTCCCAAAACCAGACACAAAACAGCGAGCATGCGACTATGAAGATGAACGAGGATTTGCAGAGTGAAGATTAGTAATTTTTTTCAATTATTTTAATTTTAGAAAATATACTATGTTTTAATGGTATAAATTAGTTTTACATTACCTGCTGCTAACCATTACTTTTTTTTTCATGTCTTTGTTTATTCACACAGCACACAAAATGGATTTTACGTATTAGATTAATATGTAAAGAAAGACGATATAGATTGATAGTTGTAATATCAGAAATTAGTAATTGATGGGTCTTCGAGTGAGGCCCAATTACAACAAGAAGTAGAAGATGATACATTATGAAGCCCAATTAAGAAGCAGATGAACGACGATGAAAAAATTGACACTGACGGTCCAGAAGCGCTCTCTATCCTTCATCATCGGTCCAAGAACGAAGAAGCAACATCCACCACGTCCCTCATCATATAAGCTGCATCCCTTAATTAGCGCCTTTAAATAGACATATAAGAAGATTCAAATCAAAATCAACATTAAAGTTCGTTCATCCTTCTTCTCTGCTTTTCCCTTAGATAGGTAGATTCTCTTATTGCATGGTTCATGCACTCAGTGTGAAGAGGTGCTAATGGAAGACTTGGTGTGTGCAACACAGCGCAACATGGGAACAAGAATGACGTTTCAGTTTCAAGAAAGGTATAATTTCCAGCACGAAAGAATGTCTGGGGAAGCTATACGTGTGGAGAGAGCAAGGAAGCAAAGTGCCAGCTATGGATTCAAATTGGATGGTGGGCACGTCAAGAAACGATCACGTCTTGGACTGCCGTTGAAAGCTTCACCTGCTAAATCCAAGGTAACCGTTTCTTCCATTTCTCATCACTACCGAGTAACCATACTTTTGTAAGTTCCATTGCGAGTTTAAACATTTTAATTTTATCGGTTCATCAACCTTGCACGTGTTCTTTCTTTCGTTCTTTTTCTTGATTGATTTTCATTTTTGCGTCTATACATTGTTCAATATTACGATAATTTCATTTATCTTTTTGCATTTTCTTGTGACCAAACAAATTTTCATATAACACGAATTAATTGGATTGACAATAATGACCTTCTTGCTTTGTATGTTGTATCGTAAGTTTGTGATAATTATTTCAGTGGTCCCCGCTCTCAGATGTTTGCCACGAGTCCCTTGCTATCAGGAACCCTGAAAGTACAAGTTCTCAATTAACGGCGAGAATATGTCGAGAACGTTATTATAATAATAATAATAAAAATAAAAATAAAAATGGGATAAGAAGGAAGTTGATTCATTCACTTAGCGCAGTCAATAATTTACTGTTGTATTATATGTTTTACTGAACATAACCAAAAGTTTAAAATGATATTAAATAATCAGACTGTTATTTTTTTTGTCCAAATATTCCGCGCCAAAAAATAAGTTACTTTCTTGTGCATCTTGATGAAAATTGTGTCTTATATTGATCAATATTGGCATGGTGACCCGTATTTGTAACTTTATAATCTACATATTTTGTAATGCAGATAAATAATTTTAATATATTTTTCAATTATTTTTAAATTTTGAAAATATATGATAGTGAATATTATATTAAAATTTGACAAAATTAGTCTATAATGGCAGAAAATATTGTTAAATTTAGAATACAGTAACATTTTAAGACTTTTGTTAAAAATATGTTTGATAATATTATTGAATTTACAGTGCAGCCATATATAGCTAACATATCAATTGATGAAAAACGTGTAAGATCTCCAATTTGATCAAAACCTTATAGTAACTTATAAACTCTGTTCATAAAATGCAGGAACAAATTCATTCAATTTCCGAAGATCAAATGCTTGCAAATTATGTACCGGTATATGTGATGCTCCCAGTAAGTCACTAAGCGTTATAACTTTTTCTGCATACCTGTGCCACTTAGCAGGATGTTGTGTTCCATTTTAAAAATATAATGGTTGTCGCTTTCAGTTAGGAGTTGTTACAAATGAAAATGTCTTAGAAGACAGAATGAAACTGGAGAAACAACTCAGGAAGCTACACGAAGCAGGTGTTGATGGCGTTATGGTTGATGTCTGGTGGGGCATAGTTGAATCAAAGGGGCCTGGGCAATATGATTGGTCTGCTTATAGGACCTTGTTTCGATTGGTTCAAAAGTGCAAATTGAAGCTACAAGTTATAATGTCGTTCCACCAATGTGGGGGAAATGTGGGGGATTCGGTTTTCATCTCACTACCTAAATGGGTCCATAAAGTTGGAGAAGCAAATCCTGATATCTTTTACACCAACTATAAAGGTATCAGGAATAAGGAATGTTTATCACTCGGGGTGGACAACGAACCTGTGTTTCATGGACGAAGTCCCATTGAGGTAAACTTTCTCGTATGCTTTTATTTCATATATTCTTGTTTTTGTGAACTCTTCACGTTCCTTAAACATCTATATTTACCAAGTCTTGCCATTATTCCAGTATAGCTAATCAATCGCGTGCACGACCATTTAGCCATTTGGGTCTACCCCAAGTTCAATTTTGGGTACCTTATCATGAATTGGAAAAAGCCTAACACAAAAGAAAGCCAAAAGGAATTGTGGATTTTTTTGGTTTCCAATTGATAATTTTTTGCTTCTTGATGTTAAATTGATTGTTTCACATTTTCATACAGGTGTATGGAGACTACATGAGGAGCTTCAGAGATAATATGAAAGAGTTTCTTAAATCTCAGCTCATGGTAGACATTGAAGTAGGACTTGGCCCTGCAGGAGAACTCAGATATCCCTCTTACACTCAAATTCTGGGGTGGGTATTTCCTGGTATTGGAGAATTTCAGGTGAGTTTGGAGTTTTCTGATGAAGCTACTTGTGTGTACTTCTAAAATGCATTAGGTACATCAGTAATAACAAGTCATCCTATTTAAACTTATTTGAATAAAATCTTGCAGTGCTATGACAAATATCTTAAAGCTGATTTCAAAAAGGCTGCAGCAGAGGTAGGCCATCCTGAGTGGGAGCTGCCAGATAATGCTGGAGAATCGAACGATATACCGGAATCTACAGAATTTTTCAAATCAAGTGGAACTTATCAAACCGAGAAAGGCGTTTTTTTCCTGACATGGTATTCCAACAAGTTGTTGACCCATGGTGATGATATCTTGGATGAAGCCAACAAAGTATTCCTTGGTTACAAAGTGAAATTGGCAGCAAAAGTAAATTCTTTGAATGAATATAGTAAATGAGCATGTTTGTTTTTTGCATGAATTACTTGACATTTTCATATGAAACAGGTTTCTGGAATCCACTGGTGGTATAAAACAGAAAGCCATGCTGCAGAACTTACTGCAGGATATTACAACTTAAATCATAGGGATGGATACAGACCCATAGCAAGGATGCTTTCCCGACACAATGCTATTTTAAATTTTACATGTCTTGAGATGAAAAATGATGAGCAACCAGTTAAAGCCCGCAGTGGAGCCGAGGAACTTGTCAAGCAGGTAATTTATTTCAACTTCAATCCCAATCTTATTCCTTCTCCACAAATCATGAGATGTCTAATTGATACATATATATATATATATATATATATGTTCTAAGTTTTAATTAATCAATATACTAATTGCTTACTATTTGTTAGTGACAGTAACAAATTTTTGATCAATCTTGATATATATGTGTTCTAAGTTTTAATTAATAAAATATTAGGTTGACATAGATGTTAACAAGGTTTTGAATAATGGATGTTAATAATTATTATTCAAGAAGGTAAATTATTTTGAAGGTTCTCATTACACACAAGAAATAGGATTCCTTTGTTCCTGTATAGCTCTTATTCTTAACGTCTATATCGTACATGGAGTTGAACTCTGGAATTGCAAGAAAATTTAACGAGACCCAATAGAAAGCCATCAAAGGAGAATTTCCTTGATGAACATTCTCCTTTCGTTCTCATCCTTCGCGATAATCGATCTAAGTTTCCTGAAACTTCATATTCAGCTTTTAAGAAACTGCAAAATTTTTATCAGTAGCCTCAGCCAGAAACTGAGTCTAGCATTGCAGGCCAACTAAAATAATTCCTTATGCATTTCTTTTCACAAGTTATTTATATATATCGAGTAAATATTTGTGGCTATATTTAATATCGAGATACCTACAGGTTCTTAGTGGCGGTTGGGCGGAGAACATTGAAGTTGCAGGGGAAAATGCACTTGCAAGATATGACCGTAAAGCTTACGACCAAATCCTTTCACATGCTAGACCGAACGGTAATGCCAGATTTGGCCATCCCACACTAAAAATGTATGGCGTGACATACCTCCGTTTATCAGACAATTTAATGATGCAAAGAAACTTTGACATATTCAAAGGCTTCGTGAAAAAGATGCATGCAAATCTGGTAAGCAGCACCATTGCATTCAATAGACGGTGGGAGTACTTAGTTATTTGAAGTATATAATCAAAAGACTCTATCTTATTGTAAAAACTTTACAGGATTACTGTCCGGAACCTGAGAGGTACTATCATTTCACAAAACCTATGGAGCGATCAAAGCCAAGGATTCCATTAGAACTTCTTCTAGAAGCAACCAAACCATTGGGGTCTTATCCTTGGTTAAAGGAGACGGACCTGAGTGTGCTTACTGGTTTTCTTCATTACATACTTGCTACTGTTTTACGCATACTCAGAATAAAAGTAAACTAGTAAGGAAATGTAAATGAACGAGGAAATGGAGGAATAACAGAAAAAAAATGAAAAGGATGAAAGGAGCAGCAAGATATCCCTTCATTTTTGTCTACCTATCCCTTCACGTTTACGCATTGACTTCAAAAAATTGTAAAAAGTCAGCATCTATTTTCCTTTTCAAATTAAAATATCTGTGTCATTTAATTAAAACAATAAAGTTGATAAAAAATTAAAATTTATAATATAAATATTAATTATTTGGTTAAAAATATTTTTTATCGTACAATTAAAATTAAATTATATTCTAAGTACATACATATTTATTTATAATGATAACTACTTTAAATAAATAACTTGTAAAATATTTTAATAGTAATAACTACTTTTTGTATTAAGCTTTACAATTTTGACACAACATTTCCAAATCCAATTATTGATCTAGTAGATAAAAATCACGATTTTCATACAGTTGGGTAATAAAAAAAATCTTAGACTTTGTTGTAAGGTTAAAAAAAATAAATCAAAAAAGAGTTCAGTATTATTTCTAAACTTTATCCATTTCTTTGTTCTTTTATGAAAGATTATTTGATTGCATGCAGGGTTATTTGCATTAATAATTTATTGAGTAATTTGATTTGAAATGGACTTTAAAATTATTATTTTTTAAATACATTTTATTTAAAATTTCACAATAAAAATATATAAAACTATTTGTAGATATCATGGGTACCTGAGGTTGAACTTTTTTAAGGAAAAATGATTAATTATTATTATTATTATCTTAAGAGTATATATTTACAGTTATATATGTCATTAATTATTATAATAATAATTATTATTATTATTATTATTATATTTATTATAATAATTATTATTATTATTATAATTATTATTATTACTATTATTATAATTATAATTATTATTATTATAATTACTAGCGAACATGATTTTTTAATTTTCAAGAAATTTAAGTTAAGATCAATAATAAATATATAATTAATTTTTAAAATAGTTGTTAAATGTAAAATTAAAAAAATATATATGTACAAAAAATTAAAATAATGATTTAATACAAAAGAGGATTTTAGAATAAAGGTTAAAAATCAAGAAATTTAAGTTAAGATCAATAACAAATATATAATTAATTTTTAAAATAGTTGTTAAATGTAAAATTAAAAAAAAAATATGTACAAAAGAATTTAAAATAATGATTTAAGACAAAAGAAGTTTTTAGAATAAAGGTTAAAAGTAAATTATTTATAAAATAATTAATTTTTAAAATAATTAAGGGTAAAACTGGTATTATGAAATGTGGACACAAAAGAAAGAATCCTTATATATATTGTTATAGATTATAGTTATTGTTATTATTATTATTAATTTAAAAAAAAAATTGTCACGTGTCAAATTTTTGGTGTGACACATGGCGTTGTGACACGTGGCAAGTTATCACCACATGACAAGGTACTTGTGAGGTGGCATTGTATTGATTTTAACTCGCTCTATTTTTGTATCAATTTTGTCTTATTATTCTTTTACAAAATAGATAAACATTGTGTCTCCCTTAAGACCAAATTTATTATTTATATAAGTATATTTATATTTGTTATTAAAAATGACTTATAAAATTAAGTATTGAAATTTATATTAAAGTTTAGTGATAAAAGTCATGAATAACAAATTTACCAAATCTTTGTTATTCATGAGTATAACAAATATCAATATAACAAAACATAAATATGTTATTCATGACTTTTATCATTAACTTTAATATAAATTTCAATACTTAGTTTTATAAGTCATTTTTAGTAACAAATATCAATATAACATCTATATAAATAATCAATTTTGTCTTAAAAGAGAAACAATATTTCTTTATTTTGAAAGAAAAATATTTGAACAAAATTCAAACAAATAGAGCGGGGATTAAATTGAAACAAATAAACATATATGAGTACTAAATTGAAACAAATAGACACGTGTGGAAACTAAATTAAAATTAAGACAATGACACCCGATAAGTACCTTGTCACGTGGTGGTACTTTGTCACGTGGCACTGACAATACCACGTGTCCCACCAAGGATTTGACATGTGGAATTTTTTTTTCAAACAAAAATTAAGAAAATAAAAAAAAACAAAAAAAAATAGAGGTTGACATGTGGCATGCTATTAACTGTGTTTCGAATTTTGGTACTAAATTAAAACAAGCTTAAAAGTGGGTACCATTTTAAAATTTTGGAACTAAACTATGTATGTTCCAATTAATTAAGTCAAAGTAAAATTATATACATCAAAATCTCAGTGAGAGAAGTTTGTTATTATTCAATGAGGTTGAAGTCCCACATCGGATGAAAGTGATTAACATTACTAGTATATATGTAGAATTACACATCAAATCTCATGGGGGAGGTTGTTAATATTTAAAATTATTTGTGACAAAAATGAGTAGTTAAGTCATGATTATAAGAAGACTCATCAAAGAGGAAGAAATGGTTAAGATGATTATAAATATAATTGTTATTATCATAATTATTATTATTATTATTATTATAATTATTAAATTTTTATTTTGTATTATTATTAATTTTTCTATTTTTATTATTATCATCATAATATTATGTTATTATTTTATTTTTTGATTTTAGAATTTCATAATTGTATAATTTTATAGTTTTATAAATTTAGTATTTTAATATTTTAATTCAAAAGTGTATAATTATAAAATTATGATTTTTAAAAATTTTAAACTATGATATGTTTTCAATTTTTATTCAAATAATAAAATCATTATAATTATACAACTTTGAATTAAAATAATAAAATTTTAATTGTCCAAGGATTTGATGCAATATTTTATTTTGTCTCACAAACAACTAAAACTCCATTTGGTTAAATAAAAGTATTATTTGAGAAAATTCATATAAATTTTGTAGATATAAAAAACTATGTATTAATTTTATTGAAAATTTATTAATTTAATTAGGATTTTATTTTAAATAGAAGTTTTAATTTTATGTTTTTATCTTACCACGAGTTTTTATTACAAATTTATGAAATATAAAAATTATGATATGTTTTATATTTTAATTTAAATAATAAAATCATAATTATTTTAATTATTCAATTTTAATAGAAAATAATAAAATGATTACAACATAAAATTGTATAATTATTTAATAAAAAATTCATATAATTTATAAATTTATAAATTATAAAATCATAAATTGTAAAATTATAAATTTTAAAATAATAAAATAACATGTGGTGACAACTCATCAATGTGATACAACAAGATAATAACATGATTATTCCCTTACAATTAACATCCCTTAATAATCAGAAAATGTTAACAACGAGAGCTCAATTGAAAAAAAAAATATTGATTGAGTACTCAATAGACTACAAAAATTTATCAATGACTCAATTGAAAGATTTAAAATTGAGGTTAAAATACTCCTTCGGTCCTCCTTTTTGTTGCAGAATCTTAATTTAGTCCACTATTTTTATTAGTCTCAATTAGGTCCTCATTTTTGTAAATTAGTATCAATTAGGTCCTTTCCATTAGTAGAGAACTAACACTGTTAAGTAGGTGCCACGTGTCAACTCTTCGTTTTTTTTTTTGAATTTTTGAATTTTTTTTGAATTTTTAATTTTCTTTAAATATTTATGCCACGTGTCATGTCTGTAGTGTGCCACATGTCAATCTAATATGATGACACGTGTCAAATTAATGTATGAATCTCAATTTGGTCCTCATATTTGTTAAATTAATTTGATTTGAGTCCCAATTTTTTTTTTAAATTTTCAATTTCAGGCACTCCAAATTTAGACCAAATTTTACTTTTATGTAATGTTATGATTATTTTTATTAAAATTGATATTTTTATTAAATATTTAATAATATTAAATATATTTAATATTAAAATTTTAAATATATTTATTTTAATTTGTTATAAAATTATTTTAAAATTTTACATTTGAATTTATAAAATTATTATTTTTAAGCCAACTCTAAAATATTGTTGATATTGAATTAAATAAATTAAATGTTGTTAAAAATATATAATAGAAATATCACTTGTAATAAAAGTATCATCATTACATTTATAAAAAAGTTAAATTTGTTCTAAATTTGGAACACATGAAATTAAAAT
>Ga0209589_1011878_pt1 | contig 12057 bp, 6 predicted proteins | sample CowpeawhiteBW_FD_187525 | JGI IMG/M metagenome (GOLD analysis project Ga0209589, IMG submission 187525) | Root nodule microbial communities of legume samples collected from California USA - Cow pea white BW (SPAdes) (version 2) | ecosystem: Host-associated > Plants > Roots > Nodule | place: USA...
TATAGATTAGATTGAAATCCATATCCATTAAATGGATTTTAAATGGATTGAATTTTTTAAAAAATGGATTATAAATGGATTGGATTGGAGCAAAAGTGGATTGGATCAAGAAAATTAGATTTTTTGCTCACCCCTAGTTGTGTGAATACAATTTGTGATGAGATATGTATAGTAGTGATGTTATTTGTTATTGAGATATGAAAAATGAATGGATACATGTGTGATAAAATGATTTGATTTAGCATAAACTAAATTGACATATCAATTGGGTCAAATTGGCTTAATGACATGTTGTTTTAGAATAAATATATAATTCTTTTAGCTTGAGAAATAAAATGAAAGGCTCAACTTGAATCAATTTGAGACAAACCTAAAAATTCATTGAGTGAAATTCCAAATTTTTAAATTTCAAAGAGCTCAAGCTCTTTTATTCATTGGATGAACTAATAATCGTTGGATGAGCCTTCTGAAAAAGACGGTCAGGACTTGGTTTACTTGACAAGTAAAACACTCATTTGAGTTGAGATAACTTTTTCATTTTATTTAAATGTGTGAATTATTTAAAATAATTTATATGATTATTAAAATATTTACACATTTATTTTAATTTATTAAAGTATATTATTTTTGTGCATACCTAACCTAAAAATAGGTCCATAAAATAAGCTTAAAACCAGACTCGATATCATCTAAAAATAATAAAGATCCATTGAAATAATAATATCACCTAAAATATTGGGAAGACATGTTGTTATAAGTGTTATATGTTATTATTTATAGGAAATTAACAAAATCTGGTAATATATTCTCTTTATTCATGGATTATAAAGATCTATGAATATATCTTTTGTCACAAGTAATATTTACTCAACACTTAATATTACTTCATAATTAGACATTATTTATCTACTACTTTTATTAATTTGAGTGAGAGTCTTTTGCAGATGATTTTTTCTCCACTTTTACTAACGAGCTCAAACTACAGTAGCTTTAAACCAATGACCTAATCATTCGAGGTCTTTCCATCCACCTCAAAAGCTACTTAACGGTTTTTAATAAAAACAATTTCTTAAATTAATTAATTATATATATATATATATATATTGATAAATCATATTTTTGGTCTCGATGTATATTCACAATTTGTTATATATCTTTTGTACTTATTATATTTTTTTATTCAAATAGCAACTAAAGAGCATAATTATCTCCAACTAAATATACTTCAGGAATATAAAAAAGATTTTATACTTGAAGGTGTTTTTTTATTGCTACAATTCATCTATACGTTCTCTTTAAAACATTATATTTTTCAGTATAATAAAAATAGAGTCTGCCTCACTTCACCCTTATATGTATTTCTTTATATTTTATTCAAAAAAAATTTACAACTTATTTATTTATTTTATATTCTTCTTAGAAGATACTTAATTTTTTTAATGTTTATGATAACATATATCAATTAATATAACTTTCAATCCATTAACTATTGTATAGGGACCAGTAGTTTGTTTTTCAAACATCTAAAAATATTAATAAAATATAATAAACAAATTTTGGAGTGGTTTTTGTGAAATACTTTCTTTCTGGTACTCTAATAATACAAAAGTCAATCATATGGCCCTAATATAAAATTTTGAGAGAAGACAATTAAATTTTATTTTATAATAATGAATGAGTGACACATTACAGTACACACCAAAATCAAGAACCTCTCAACAACTAAAAAACAGTGGTCGGTGCATCTCATCCTTATCCTCTCATCTTTTCCAACACAATTCCTCTCATTTTTTAAACGTTTCTTTTATATTATTCTCTTTCTCACACCTTTTATTTTTTTTATCATAAATATAAATAAAATGGCTAAATGATTTTTTTATCTGAATATGTGAATCAATTAATAGTAGTTTATTTATTAAAATAGTGAAAATTTTAATTTAGTTCTCGGATTTTGAAAAAAATTACAATAGCTATATCCTTTTGTAAATTATTTGAATTTATTTTGACGTATTTTAAATTAATTCAACATTAGAAAGCAAAGTAGAAAAACTGATTTATAATTAGCTTCTATAAGTGAATATAATTATCATATTTTTGTTATTTTAAATCTTATAAGTTCGTATATCTATAAAAACCCTACCATTTTCTCCTTTTTAAAAAGTGTTACCAACACGATACTTGGTTTTGCGGAAAAGCAAAGTAACGACGCAGCATTCGATACACATCTTCTTCTCTCTCTCTCTCTGAAGATTGTTTCTCTCTCTTCGGACCCTTTTCTCTCTGAATTCATTCTTCTGTACGCATCATCCATTATCTTCAAGCTCCGGTCATGGCGTCTGGATCATCGGGTCGCGGAAACTCTGCCTCCAAAGGGTTTGATTTCGGTTCAGACGACATCCTCTGCTCCTACGATGACTACGCCAACCGCGATTCCAGTTCCAACGGCAATCACGCGGATCCGGTAATTGCTCCCAATTCAACTATGGTATATTTACCCATGTGCCCTTTGCGTCAATTCGTGCGTTGACTCGCGCGTTTATGGTTTCTAAGGGCAAGTTCAGAACATGGGTCTCGGCCGCTTGGAGTAAAAGTTGTTAGGGTTTTGGGAAGTTATCATTTTTAGTGATAAAGGTTTAATATTGATGTTGGAGGTTTCTATTGTGTTGTTTGTTTGGTTCGATTCTTTATATCTCTGATCGTGGTTTTGGTTATAATTTGTTGAGACTGGATTGGTTATTTGGGTCTTTATGTTGTTTGCGGTAAGTGAATGAGTTGCTTGGAGTTGAAATTGTGAAGATTGGAGTGACTTGCTGAGTTAGGGTTGGTGACATGTTAGGATGTGAGTTCGAGGTTGTAAGAATGCTTTAGTGAAATTTTGTGGTGCAGGAATGTGAAGCTGATTTCTTCAGGTGTTGTGGAATTCCTTCTGGTTGGTGAAGTTACTTTTGACTTATTGGTGCAACAGAAGTTTTAATTATTTCGTTGAGGGTTTATTTGGATTGTTGAATGGTGGATGTGTTGTTGGGAGTTATAATAGGAAAAGTTCGAGTGACTTGCTGAGTTTTGGGTTTATGCTGTTCTGTAATGGCTAGTGAAATCTTAGGTTGTGAGTTCGTTGTTGTAATGGAAAGTTTTAGTGAAGTATGAGTGTTTATCTGTGTGGGCCCAAGGTATTTTGGAGTTTATTTAGGAGTGTGAATTCTGGTGTGGGGTGGATGAATGCATTAGCTGTTTGACTTTGAAAGAAGAGATGATATTGATTGGATGTGAGAGGAAAAAGGAATGTTCTTCTGTAGTGTGCATTTGTCTCCTGAGTGTTGGGTTTTCTTTATCCGTACGCATGGTTGAGTTTTTCATATGCAATTTGAAAACATTGATGTGTGAGATGTACGGGGTCAACATGGTTGTCAGCTGGGAGAAATAGAATCAATGAGGGATTCTGTCCAAGTGTACCACTTATATATGATTTTTTGGCAATTCAGATGCTGGGATGCTTTTAATTTGTGCACTTAGATAGGTTGATAATCATGGTTCACTGTATGTTTGGAATATAATTGATCAGTCCTCATATACAAAACTAAAACTAATGTGTTATTTACCTTTTATGGTGTAGATGTATGAGGATGAATGTAGGTAATAGGTCAATTCCTTGAATCATGTCAATAAAGGAATTGTGAAAATTAGAGAAACACCATAGTTTAAGATGAGGATACTGATGATAATATAATTTTTGTTTTATGCTTAAAGTGGTAAAATGATATTATCCCATTGAATCAAATTGCTTATTATGGGTAACCAGAGTTTTTTGTTTACTCATAACTATTGTGCTTGCTTTCTTCTGAGTTTTCTTTACAATTCTACAATTCTCAAGCTTAATGTTTCCTATATGCGGTATATTCTTGTACTGGTTATGAGCCACATGTACCTTATATACCTCTCTGTCTTTTCTAATCTCTTATCCACAAATATTCTGCAGGATTTTCACAAAGCAAGGATGTCGAGGACATCAATGTTTCCTGCTACTGCCTATAATCCACCTGAAGATTCTTTAAGCCAAGACGTGATTGCGACTGTAGAGAAGAGTATGAAAAAATATGCTGACAACCTCATGCGTTTTCTAGAGGGAATTAGTTCCAGGCTATCACAGTTGGAATTATACTGTTACAATCTTGACAAATCTATTGGAGAAATGAGATCAGATTTAACTCGTGACCATGTGGAGCAAGATTCAAGGCTGAAATCTCTTGAAAAGCACCTTCAAGAAGTAAGTCACTATTATAATTGGTAATATCTATAATAGTTTGTTAACAATTAACATCGAAATTATATTGTGCTGTTACTGACATCATTCCATCTTATCTTCCAATTTTATCCTCCACCCAAAACCTTGGGGGGTTGTATGATGGAATATAAATCATTGATATAATTATAATCATTAATTTTCTATTTTACTCATTCATAAGTGGTATTGCAAACCCTTTCCTTTTTATCTTCTCAGCCAGCATTCCTCCCATCCGTAGATATGTTTCCCCATAGTGTCATCAAGTCACATAATAACCTGCTAACTGCCAGATTATATGATATTTTATAAGCATAATAGAGACAAGGACAAACAAAGGGGTATAGATTGACACAATTCTATGAAATATAAAAGTTTTTTTCCTTAAATGATTTTGATTTGATTGAATCAACTTGTACTTGGATCTGGGGGTGTTATTTTGATAGTTTGGACAAATCTTCAGTTGGATTATATTGGATGGATAGAAAAGAATCCATTAATGCTTTTGTGATGTGTCAAAAAATGCATTGAAAAGAAATCTAATTGATCCATGTTCAATTTAATCAAAACCATCATCCATTGATCGCTAACTCCATTAATCACAATAACCCCACCCATCCTACCCATTTATTTCTGTTAACTAAAATAGGTGAACTGGATGTACTAATAGGGATTGTTTTGCCAATCCACTAGTATAACGTTCGTCAACTCAACTCGGAGATTTAACTCATAAACTTGGAAGGGTTTACTCAATGTAAAAAATAATATTAAAAAGTCTATTAACGATGAATTGCATGAGATAATATTTTTTAGGATTATATTTTAACTTGATAGTAAAGAAAAGTAGCAGCCACAATAAGAAAGTATAATAGTACAATAGTGCTAAAATAAGATTAAACATAGCATGAATGACCAAGTCATATATGAATTCATAAAAACGCAAGTTCTTAAACTGAAAGCATTTGAAGCAGAAGTTAATTTCTTCAAATAGTTTGAGTACTAACAAAAACTGTTGAGTATAGTCAACGAGGGGAATTTTATGTTGATTTTGAACTTGCTGACTTGCTTCTTGACTTGAGAAGTTACACAAGTTTACAAAAATTTAAAGAGTCTGTGAGTTTACTTAGAAAAGAGTTTGAAAGTGAGTTAACTTGCTTTATCTACTGGGATCGAGAGCTCGTAATAGGTTAGAGTTCACTCCAGAGTGTGGCAACCTTGAAAACCCTACCCAGTCTACCATCATCAACATAAAATTGCCTATGTGTGAAGGGTAATTGCCTTCGTGTATCTATCTTCATTGAAAAGTTGGTACTTCTTAGGGCCATTTGTGCAGAATGATATTTTGATATATCAAATTCTAACTCAACTCTGTCCAAATGCATTATTTTATTACCAATATAATTTAGCTTCTTTCTATTGAAGTTAAATTGCTGTTATAATCTTGAGTTGCTTCTCTCTTTATTTTTCTTGGCACATATTTGGTGAAGAGGAAATGAGTGGGAAAGAGAATGATGGAGAGGTTAAATAGATGAGAAATGGGGGAATTTTTTGGTTTGGTTTGATGGAAATGGGAAGAGACAGAAAAAAGGTGTATCTTTGTTTCCTGGCTATACTGCGTGGAATTGTGAGTGGGGAGACAATTGGACCTTGTGGTGGTTTGAAACTGTTGAAATTGTGATGGTGTTAAACCACAAATAATGTTTTATGGTTGATTTTAAAAAGCATAATTGATTTTCACTAATCACAATAGGTTGTGTGAATTAAAAATCAATTAACAAGGAACATTTTTATATATTTTTCCTTTCCTTTCCTTTTTTTCATATCTCTTTATCTCTCTTAAAATGGACATTCATAGATCTCTTTTATTTGTCATCTATTCTTTTCCTTCTTACCACAAACACAATGAGGGTAATACGGGGATCATAGTCATAGTAATTTATTCTGTTTCATTCCCTTTTCAAACAATGGAATGAAAATTTATTCTTTCTCGCCATTAAATATCTAAGGTTGTTGTTTTATTCTATTTCATATTAATCCATTTTTCTCTGCTCATCATTAGATATTTTATCAGGTGCATAGATGCACTGTAACATACATGTGTTTCATATGTACCTGGTTGACATGCATACCACATTACCACCAGAGTAGCACCTACTTCCTGGCTCATTTCAAAACGCAAATCTCATTATCCTTGTGGAAATGTAATCTAGCCAAAAAGTACCCGTGTAATCAACAGTCAAAACCCTTTACAAAGTTGGACCTGGATAAAAAGGCGCCGTTGTTTTTTTTTTGTTGAAAATCAACTCTTGGGAGAGATCTAAATCCGTTTTAATGATTTCCAATTGATTTTTCTTCATCTTTCTCAATCTCTGATTCTTCAGCTAGGATATCCAAGCACAGCCATGAGGTAATTTCAAAAGAAGTTATCTCCAATTGTGTGCCGGATATTCTGGTGTGTTTCTAGCTTGCTTAGTGCTACAAGTGGTAGGGATCCTTTGTGTTGAATATAAGGAGTTGTGTGGGATGTAAACCAAATGGTTTAGTTGGTCTTAAGATAGATCTCTAGCCCAGCAAGGATTTGGACTAGAAGTACCATTCTGGGCAGGATTTTTGGGTTTGGCTTAGTAATGTGGACCTAGAATATTCTTTGTCTGAATTTTTAAACCCAGCCATAGTCTTATCTCGATTTGCAGATTCTTAATATACTTTGTCCATCAAGATTAACAATTGCCAACCCTATGCAGTATTGCTAAATTAAGAATTCATTACTACTGGTATAAGTTGAACAGTACTCCCAACCTTAAACTCTCTTATGCTGCTTCTGTAGGTTCACAGGTCTGTACAAATTTTAAGAGACAAGCAAGAGCTGGCTGACACTCAGAAAGAATTGGCCAAGCTTCAACTTGCTCAGAAAGAATCATCTTCCTCCACCCATTCACAGTCCAATGAGGAGAGATCATCACCAACCACAGATCCTAAAAAAACTGACAATCCATCTGATGCAAACAACCAGCAGTTGGCTCTTGCTCTACCTCATCAAATTGCCCCTCAGCAGCAGCCTGCAGCGCCTCCTGCTCAGGCTCAGGCACCTGCACCAAATGTGACTCAAGCCCCTCAGCAGCCTCCTTATTACATCCCTCCCATCCCTCTGCAGAATCCACCTGTGCCCCAGCTTCCCCAGAACCAATATTTACCTTCTGATCAACAATATCGAACTCCCCAACTTGTGGCCCCACAACCAACACCATCTCAAGTAACACCGTCCCCACCTGTGCAACAATTTTCTCACTATCAGCAGCAACAGCCACAGCCACAACAGCAGCAGCTCCAGCAGCAACAACAATGGTCACAGCAGGTACCATCACCTCAGCCACCCTCAATGCAATCGCAAACAAGACCCCCCTCTCCTGCTATGTACCCTCCATATCAGCCAAATCAAGCAACAAATCCATCACCTGCAGAAACACTACCAAACAGCATGCCCATGCAAGTGCCATATTCAGGAGTTCCACCACCAGGATCTAGCCGTGCTGACACAATACCATATGGATATGGAGGAGCTGGAAGAACAGTTCCACAACAGCCTCCACCCCAGCAGATGAAGGGTTCTTTTCCTGCACCTCCAGGTGAAATGTATGGACCTACTGGCTCTCTCGCGGCCCTTCCTCCTCCTAGTAGTGCATACATGATGTATGAGGGTGAGGGAGGAAGAACACATCATCCACCACAACCTCATTTTACTCAACCTGGATATCCTCCGACAAGTGCTTCCCTTCAGAACCCCCCAAGCCATAATCTTATGGTTCGAAATCCCAACCAGTCGCAGTTTGTCCGCAACCATCCCTACAATGATTTGATTGAGAAATTGGTGAGCATGGGATTCAGGGGTGACCATGTTGTGAGTGTGATCCAGAGGATGGAGGAGAGTGGTCAGGCCATTGATTTCAATTCGGTACTTGACAGGTTGAATGTGCATAGCTCTGTGGGTCCTCAGAGGGGATGGTCAGGGTGATGAACAACTTTTTCTGAACAACACTTGTCTGCCAAACTAAATACTGTGTTCAAACCCTCAAATCATTGCGTGTTTTAGTATGCATTGAATAAAAGTTTTTATGTAATGAATGTGATGGTTTATCTTCCTATGTAAAAAATGCCTTGAGATGTGAGGATTTGTCTAGTATTTATGCAGAAAATCCTCCACTTGCTCTTTTCTATTTTTTTAACTTATATTTTAAAGAAGTATATGAAACTTTAGATTATTGGTAATGCCCTGTTTGTCATTTCATCACTAAAGAGAGTATTTACTTTATCTGTTCAATATATTTCTTATTAGTTATAATAACATGTATGAAAAAAGTTTAAGTTTAGGGGTAAAACTTTCAAGCATTAGTAAAGGTTGATTCTAGTCTTTATATTTTAAAAATGGGGTTTTGATTCTTGTACTTTCTAGACTGTAGTAATTTGGTCTTTTGTCAGGTCAAAATGATAAATAGGGTAAGGAATAAAATTTATAACATTTTATGATTGCAAAGACTTAAGAAGTTGTCCCGTATGGACTAAGACTAGTCTTTATAAAAAAATTTGAAAGACCTCTTATTTTATCCAAAATTTAGTAAAGACATTTGTTAAGGAGTCATTGTCCATTTTTCTGAATTTTTACAATTTACAAAGAAAGAAAAATTAATTATGAAGTATAATATAATTTTTTCAGTATTTTTTTTTTCATTTCTGAACAGTATTTTCTTTTAATATTGATTAGTTCAGAGTTAACTTTTTTTCTTCTTTTACTTTCGGATTGTTGAATTTGAAATTTTATTTTCTACTATGTGAGTGTAGTGTCCAGTGCAGATACCGAGTTGAACATCGATTGTCAAAAACAATTGTTGCATCTACCAAATATCTATAATAAAAACAACTTCTGATTGTAAATATTATAACAGTAAGAAATGACGCATATAATCAATCACTGAACGCATCTAAACTTTGCAGCTTTCCCAAATACGTCATTAATTCTTTTAGCTTATATCTCAGTACAACTCAAAGTTCTTTTCTAACGAATTTTTTGGGCTATAAATTTTTTTCAAGTGTATGAAATATCATTTTCATATGAGTTATCAAATATTAAGTAAGAATAAGGTATTATTGAATCGCAAGCCCACAACTGTGAGAGTTATGATAGAAAGTCGAAGAAAAGAAATACAAGGGTAGATAAGACAGGAAGAAAAGGTGCATGTGCAGGAGAGGGAAAGGTAAAGTCTTTGCCTCGATGCCATTTGCAGACTTTTGCAATGAATCATGCATTGACACAATTTTTTAATATAAGAAATAATAATATAATGATGAATCCATTGATGATGATGATAGTTAGTGGAATTTTGGTCACCTATCACAATGTATGTGCTTCAAATAAAATTGCATTTCAATTAAGTATATATGTTATTACATATTCGCTAGTCAATTTATTGTTAGGAATATAAGAGCACATTGGTATTTTTTCTTTTACACATAATTCAGTAATTATGGCAGTAAGTGCTATATTATATTCATTCTTTTTCTTATTTACTTTTTGTCTGTTTTCGTGCATGTATAGAAAATATCTTAAAAAATAAGTCAAAAAATATATAAAAGAATTTAAAAAAAAAAAATCTCTTATATGGCATAGATAATTTTAAAAAAGATATAAATCAGTTCAGAGTTAACTAAGAATTCAAGTTTTACCTTTTTAAATAGGACTTGAATGTTAATGACCTTGCAGAACTCACTCTTTGAAATAATTTAGTTCAGAGTTTTCGTACATTTATAAATAATTTTTCACTGGCCATCAATTATAATCATTAAAAGGTAAGAAATTAATAAACCTGATATGTATGATAATTTGTGATTGATTCAAAGTATTGTTTACTGCCTAAGCTTAAATTTTATATATATATATATATATATATATATATATAAAATAATATTTTAACTTATTTTTTGATTTATTTTTAATTTATCATTTCCATCATGTATTTTAATTTTTTTAATGATGTGAGATGATTTAAAGGAAATTGAAGTGGTGAGTTAAGAGTGAGTAAAAAAAATAGATTAAAATATCATTATTCATATATATATATATATATATATATATATATAATTACAACTTTCTTTTTGAAAAACTTTCAAAAATTGTAACTTAAAAATTAAGTTTCTAATAAAAAGGTAGACAAAGAGTACGGAAAGTGAAAAGGAAAAATAAACATCAGTTACGAATCTTCAATGTATATATATTTTTCTTTATTTATTAGAATTTAACGGGTCTTCTTATTTTATAGTCAAAATTTAAATATATTCTATATTGAAATTCTCGCTATACAAAGAGAAAACTTATGTAGTTTGTTAAGCAAAATGTTTCTGCGAAAGAGTTTAGAGTTCAATTTTAATAAATTATAATGATTTTTTAAAAATTTGACCACATGTAAAAGTCCTATGGCTAAAACAAGTTGTAATTACGTGACACTGTACTGCGATAGTAAATAAATAATATTCGCCCAGTCTCATTTTCGTTAACTATTTATTTAATATCATGAAAATATGTTCAATGCACAACGTGTTAAATAATTATTTTTGTTATTTGCATAATATATTTACGGAATATAAAGATTTTAGTTACGTCAAATTATTTTATCATAAATATCTTTAGATATTTAAGGAATTTAATCCTCACTGTACGGACTGGATTTCTTTTATTTTCTTTTAATTATTTTTCTTAAACATTAATTACAATTTTCTTAACCATTAAGACTAGAAGAAGTGAAGTAACGGCTCCACAACCGTTATGATTAGGTCCAATCTAGTGGGCCCACTTTTCCATTGGACAACTAATCTGCCAGAAAACATGGGCGTTGCATGTATCTCTGGTAGCAGCTTTAGCAATATCTTTTATATATATATATATATATATATATATATATATATATATATATATATATATATATATATATATATATATATATTAAAAAATGTCATATTTTTGCAAACTTAAATATTATTATTATTATTTACATGAATCAGGTGGATGCAATTTTTTTTATATTTATTTTTGAGGTGAAAGTTTATATTTTTAATACTGGATAAAAATAAATTTTGCGTTTTATTTTCTTAAATATGTCAGAATATTTATTAAATAGTTTAAAAAATAAAAATAAAAACGAGTAAAACGTTAAACAATCATTCAACGTAATTAATTAATACACATTTTTTAACGTCATATGATAATTTAAATTGAGTTAAAAAATTGAGAATGTTTAATTTCGTTTAATATTCATTATCAATATCAAGCCAAGTTTATAATTGTTATTGTGAATTTATTTGTGATCCTTAATTTATGCTTTTTTTTATATATATTTTTCATTTGATTGTATATTCTAAACGTATATGAGTGATGAAGTTTAACAATCTTAATATATTTTTTAAGTGAGAAAAGAAGGTAAAATCTATGAATTAATGGTCGGTCTTTAATTTAATACAATTATGTTTATACTTGTATCATTTTATATTTTGTATTAATTATTATATAATGTTGTGTATATAAATAGGACTCTTATCATAAATAATATTAATAATAAAACATACAAGTAGAGATGGCAAATAAATTCGTCCCCGTGGATATTGTCCGAACCCGTCCCCGTTTTGACGGGAATCCCCGCATTGACTGGGTATGGGTATGGGTATGGGGAATCCCCGACTTTTTCAGTTGGGTATGGGGATGGGTATGGGGATGTACATATACCCGCCATAAT
>Ga0209589_1011889_pt1 | contig 12047 bp, 7 predicted proteins | sample CowpeawhiteBW_FD_187525 | JGI IMG/M metagenome (GOLD analysis project Ga0209589, IMG submission 187525) | Root nodule microbial communities of legume samples collected from California USA - Cow pea white BW (SPAdes) (version 2) | ecosystem: Host-associated > Plants > Roots > Nodule | place: USA...
ATATATATATATATATATATATATATATATATATATATATATATATATATATATATATATATATATGTGTGTGTGTGTGTGTGTGTGTGTGTGTATATACATATATATATACATATATATACATATATGTATATACATATATATACATATATGTATATTAGATGTATTTTTCTATTCATCTAAACAATATTTAAAAATTGAAAATTTTCATAAAAATTATTGTAAATAAAAGATATTAAACAAATATTCTCATTTGAAACAAATGTCATTTCATAATCTTTTTAAAAGCAACCCACTGGTATTTTCTCTTTTAGTGAAACTAAGTTTGTTGCAACTAAAACTTGTTGAAACTAAAAGATATGGTTGAGAAAAATTCTTGAAAACTACAGTACAATGAAATAAAGGATACTACAATGTTTTTTAACAATAACTCAATATAGTTCAAGCACATAAAAGATACTACAAATTGTTTTAGCAATAACTCAACAATAAAATTGACAAAAGATCCAATTCTACATGGAAGAAAAAGCCATGTTGACGTGAAATTTTATTTCTCCAGAAATTTTTGCAAAGAAGAAACTATTGATCTAGTTTATTAAGAGAATGAAAACTGTTGAGAATAAAGAAGATAGGGATTGAGATTAATCTCCCTTGTGTATAAACCACACATAGGGTAATCTATTTATAATAGAGAGAGGTACAAGTAAAAAGAGTAACTGAAAATAAAAAGATTAAATAGAAGATATTGTTTGATATTGTGGTTATCAATATCTAACAATATCTTAATAATATCAAACTATATCTAACAAAAACCAAGTCGCAAGGCTCAAAAGATAAGCCGGAGAATGAATATTTCGAGTGTGAAATTAGATATTTGTGGATAGTCTAATAAGAGCCCAATAACAAGTAGCACAACAACCCTCATGACTCTAATACCATCTTAGTGGATTTATGCCTAACTCAACTTCATAAAAATTGGGTTGTAATGTGAACTTTTGACCTTATATCTTATGATTTGGTTATATCCTCAGTCAACGTAAGATCTCCAAGACAAAGAATTGTTAAAATAAAACTTAATTGTTTTGGTTTAATTCAATAAATTTAGTTAAAATATGTGACACATGGTAACTCTTGCTTGGGCAGACTGTGAGTGCTAGGATGAGCTTTTCTAGCGGTAATTTTATACACATGCATAGGCTAATATTGATACAAGGTGTGTAAGGATTATGCATGGGCATTGGTTAACATTGATGCAGAGTGTATGGTGTTTATGCACGGACATTGGCTAATATTGATGTTGTGTGGTGATTGTACACAAGCATTGGTTAGCATTGATGCAGGGTGCATGGAAATTCTTGGGATGGTTTAATTCCAAATGGAAATTCTTGGGATGGTTCAATTCCAACTAAAAATTTTTGGATGGTTTAATTCCAAGTAAAAATTCTTGGGATGGTTTAATTCCAAATGAGTATACTCTTTATGGTGGAGTATGATTGCTAGTATAGGCAATGAAGGTGTGTTTAAGGTGGAGAATGTTGGGTGATGAAAATAATACATCTTTTGAGAAGTCTCACATCGCCTAGGATAAGCTAGGGAGTGAATGTTAGTGACTATATAATGGGCTCTAGGTCCATGATGTTCCTTGCCCTAAATCAACGACACTTTGAGCTGGTGTTTGACATTTCTTGTAATCTTGTAGGAGGGTGTTGTGAGGTATAATTAATAGTTAAATTCTTGCTCTAAATAGTGTAGCTGTGATCGTGATTTTTTCTCCGTATTTGGAGTTTCCACATTATATTCTTGTGTTCCTTTTTTTTATCTTATTTTTCTATTAATAGGGTAATTATAAAAGGATAATGTTCTTAATTGATGATGTACTTTTCCCAACAAAATAAAATGTTTTTTTTTTCTAAATAAGTAACAAGGTGGTCTATATCGTCTCTATACTTAACAACTTGTGGGTTTAGAAAGTGCCTCACCATACCAAAGGGAAGAGGTGACACTAGACAAAGTAGAGGATGGACTTTCATGTAGCGGTGGTTCAAAACCATGGCAAAATTAATTAAACACAATTATAGAAACATATTGCTTTTATTGGTGGTTCTTAATTGCTATTAAATTGATCATAAACAAATGGATTAAATACACAATTCAATCTTAATAATACTTTAGTTTATTTTATGAAGATGTGAGCCTAGGCATGAAATAAACTTGTACCTTTGTTTTTAGAAGTGCAAGAATTTCATTGCTTGCTTCATCAAATTGCTCTCTTTCTTCTCTTGCATTATGGAAGCGGATACGTGCACATGTCAACAAGTTGTTGACCTGCACTAATATTTCAAGCTTATGTAAGGCAAGCAAAGGATGACACCTACAAATCCATGAAGATCATACCAAAGACTGAGGAAATCGATTGCGTATTTATAACAATCATGTATGCATAAAAATAAAATAAAAACGAAGTAATCTTGAGTGCAATTAAATGTTCTTGAGCCCCATAAGTAAAGTACTCAAAAGGAGTACAGAAAAAATAGACCTTTCTCAGTTTTTCTTCAAGCTCGTCTCTCTGCCTCTCAAGTTCTTCAATCTCCAAGGATAATTCCTGAAAAATGGCCATTGTATATCTATTTCAAAAATAAGTATGACTCATGAGAGAATAATTAATACATTTGAATATGACTTTCTTAATTTGTACTTTGAACATTCTGAATTATATTTATTTCAAAAATAATAAATTTGTCGTGGGCAAGTCTAATGCAAACAACAACTATGTAATTTATTAATAGAGATATTAAGGAATCGGTTTAGTGCGGTTTAGTGCGGTTTTTCGTTAAATAGTCACTCAAACCAATCATAAAAATCTAATGTGATATGAATTTATTTGATTTTAATTTAATATAACATTTGAATCAAACCAATGGGTCTATTTTTGAGAGTATTTATTAGGGAGAGATTACATAAATGTGATCTAAGTCCAACCCACATAAAGAATTGTTACCACTTTTAATCCAAAACTTTAAGGCAATGGGTTTGGGAGTCTTCTTTCTTATATGGTACAATTTTTCCTCAAGGGTGAGTCCCTTCCATATGGGTATATTTTCCCTTAAATGTAGTGTGACCTCCAGAGGTGCTCTAATACCACTAATAGGTCTATTTTTGAGAGAATTCATTAGGGAGAGATTACGTAAATGTGATTTGAACCCAACCCACATGACAAGTTACACCACTTCTAATCCAAAACCTTAACGTAATGGGTTTATGAGTTATCCTCTTATATTGCTTAACTTTTTCAGTTTTCTAAATGTGAAACTTATACCCACACTTAGATTTCTAGCATGAGCAAATTAGATCCAACTTTTTATCATTGGGTATGTTTACATTCTACCAAGTGTCATTCTTCTTACGTGCATTCAACCATTCTAAGGCTACTAACTTACAATTGGGATCATCTAATGCTTCTTCGTGTTTTATGCACAAACCAGGCTTGGTGACGTTTAGAAAGGTTTTGGTATGAAACCTATTTTGAAATGGGATGATTTGGCGAGGTTTAGGTGACTTTTTTGTAGGCTCTGGTTTCTCTCCTAAGGGCTATGGAAAGATCAGTAACAAAAATAGGAATGATAATGTTACCTAGATGATCTTGTGATATTTTTGCTAGGCCACCTTCAAGGGTTTCTGGTTGGCATGATATGGAGATGATGGATTGGATTATGGTCTTTGCAGTATACTTTCAAGCATAAACATGAAGCTCCTTTCATGTGTGGTATTTCTTCTTTCCTTATTTGGACTCCTCTTAAGTATGGGACAAGGTTTCCATTATTAATATCAAGACCTATTTCCACATGTTCTTCTTTACTAAATTCAATAATTTGGTCAATTAAAGTTGTATCCTTAGTGTGCAAAATAAGAGGGGGTAATGGTTCAAGCAAAAAATTGATTTTATTAACAGGAATATTTCAGAGGATCAAATAGAGATTCAACCTTTTCTAACATAGTGTCAAAAGATTTGTTTAAGTAAACTTCACCTAAGCTAAAATAGTTTATCCATAAGCCAATTGTTGAAGTTCTCTCATTAAGGGTTGATTTTAAGGAATGCATAAACTAATGTTAGTTTATGGAGAGTTAATTTCATTTTCTAGTTTATTTTCCTCATCTAAAAGTTCTTTTTTTTAATCGGCAATAAAGATTGAATAAATAAAGAAGTACTGAGGGTACTTCAACCCTTTTACAAAAAACCTTTTACAAAAAACATATGTACAAGTCATAATAGCATAAAACAGTAAACATAACTCTAAACCTCAAAAAAGCCCAATAACTCTTTCATAAAATATCATGTTTGATACACCTATTATGAAAAAGCTTATGAAGTAACAAAACTATCGCTTGCTATTGACGAGAATGTACCTTCTCAACTAGGCTAACCTCGTCAGATTTAGCTGCCCGAAAATGAAGTGCTTCTTCTTTTTGAGTTCTGGTTGAGAACAAAGTATGAAACATAATATAAGAGAAAAGAAATCCGTTAAGGCTAACATTTTTTATCTGTTTGGTATTAACTATCAACTACCCAAACAGCTGAAAGCATGCATGAGTATCAACGTGTTATACAGTTAGAAAAGGCATATCTATGAAAAAGAGATGAAAGCATGCCAGTACCGTTATGATACTCGACAAAGATGCAAGTGTATGGGCAAGTACAAAACATGACAAGAAAGAAACTTTTATAATAACTGTTTCTGGGACCTGTTTTCTGTGATGCGAGTCTCAGCTTTTGTGGCAGAATTTGCAAGAGACTCTGATAAAACTTTCAATTTGTCAACCTGCAAGTGATTCAATCATACATCATCAACAGAAAAAAAGTGTCACACCGAATGCAGGAAACTAAGCATCACTAAAACTCCATTACAAGTGGAGGAAAGTGAGGTACAATGCCAATGCACCCAATTAGAACTGAGAAAAAATCACATCATTCTGGAAAAGGAGTAGGGTGTGACTCATGTGAGTTTGTTCAGTCTTTGACAAGGTACCTCGCAGGCTTAGGTGTTAGATTAATGCCAAGTGGTTACATTGAACCGTGATTACAAGATTGAGATCCCTAACATTGTAGGTGAAGGTTGCCTACGGTCAAATTTCAATATTATCACAACTAACCACAATTGGATTTCACAGGCCCTTGTATCATGAATAGAATGAAAATTATTGCATAATACAATATAAAATTTATATGTTTTATACATATTTTTAATGAAGATTGGAGAAACAAAAACTACAGAAAATCACTGTGCAAGACCTTTTCAGCATGAAGTTGTGGAGAATCACCAGAGCTAAAGTATTTCTTTTTCAGTAAGAGTTCCTCCAACTTAGAACACATTTGAATAACTTGTACCATATCTTCATCAACCAACTGAAATTAAACATAATGCTTAATTGTCACTAATGTATAAATATACAAATATACAAATAAATGCACAATCTAGAGTCTTTTAAAAGTTGCCTAAAATATCCTCATAAACCATATATATGAAGCTCATGCATTTTTCAAAAAATGGAAGCTCACCTCTATTTCTTCGGCAGTTGTCTCTTTAGGTGAATTTACATTTCCATCTTGGTTCCTTGCCTTCATATTCTCAATGTTTTCCTTCAACTTACACGCTTCAACTTCTATTCTGAGAAAAGATAATTTATCACATACAATAGGAGAAAAGACTAATAATACTCGAGCCATAAAACTGGTGTCAAACATTATAGATGAGGAAGATTACGCAGCATCAATGGAGCTGAGTAAAATCTCTTAAAAATATGCATCATTGTTGATTGAAAGTTTCAGAATCCAATAATTTATTCTAGATTTTGAATTCCTTTAAATGCTTGATTAGATATTAGATACCGAAATATATTCAAGAAGCATTGGTTAACTTAAAGCACATAAAGGCAAACAAATAAGTATTTTATTATTAATTTCCGGCCTTATAAGACTACAAAGGACATGTGGGATTATTTGAAAAAGATTTATCCTCAAGACTACACAGCTCGAAGGTTTCAATTGGAGTATGAAATGGCTAATTTCAAACGAGGGAGTCTATCAATTGAGGAATATTTTTCTAGTTTTCAGAATCTTTGAGCTGAATATTCCAATATTATTTATGATGGTATTTCTGGTGTAGTCCTCTCTATTTTCCAAACTGTGCACGAGATCAGCAAGAGAGATCCTTTTTTGATGAAGTTGCAATCTAACTTTGAAGCCACTCGCTCTAATTTGATGAATCGCAACCCAGTGCCAACTTTGGATGCTTGCTTGAGTAAAGTTCTTCGCGAGGAACAACGCATAGCAACTCACGTAGCCATGGAACATAAGCACAAGGGAAGAATAAAACCAGAGATACATGTTTTGTCCAATGCTATAGTTGCAAAGGATTTGGTCATATTACAAAGGCTTGCACACAACATTTTTGTAACTACTGCAAGCAACGAGGGCATAATATCACAGCTTGTCCAATTCATCCTGAAAAGAAGCAACTAATCGCTTCTCATACCTCTATTGGTGCTTCAAGTTCTGCTACATTACTTGCTTCCACTTCTGTTCGTACAGTTCCTACAAACACAGATGATTATGTCTTCTTTTTATGCTTTTGGTCTCTCATGTAATTCCTACTTTTCCTCACAACCTTGGTACCTTGATTTTGGGGTGTCCAACCATATGACAAATTCTTCAATGTCTCTATCCAATGTGAAAAATTATTATGGTTATCAGAAAATTCACAAGCAAATGACACTTCTTTACCTATTAGTACTATTGGTGATATTTCTCCTTCTTTGCCTAGTATTTTTGTGTCTCTCAGTCTTTCCACAAATCTTATTTTTGTTAGCCAATTAGTTAATCATGATTATGTCCAATTTTCTCGTTCTGGTTGTGTTGTGCAGGATCAAGTGTTTGGGAAGATCATCCTGAAGAGACCTAAGGTGGGACGACTCTTTCCGCTATACTTATCTTCTTCCCTAAATTATCCTAATTTTCCTCTACTTTCCCTAGTCTGAATCGATGATAGACAGGTCAATAAAATGTGGCATAATCATTTAAGTCATCAACATTTTCATGTACTGAGTACCTTGTTCAAATCTGGTTCTTTGGGCAATAAAGCTTCTTCAATTTCTTTTTATTGTACTCCATGCAAACTTGGAAAAAATAAAATTTTACCTTTTCCTCATAATGCATCTCGTGCCCATCATTGTTTTGACATTATTCATAGTAATGTTTGGGGCATTTCACATGTTTCGCATGTGGGTTATAAGTATTTTTTTTACATTCATAGATGACTACATTAGATTTACTTGGGTTTATTTTCTTAGATCTAAAGTCGAAGTTTTCTCTGTTTTTCAATGTTTTATCTAATTTCTTCATACTCAATTCTCTGCTCACGTAAAATCTTAAGATCAAATTCTTAACGTGAAAATATGTCTAATGAATTTCACAGTTTTCTTTGAAATGAGGGGATTATAGCTCAGTGTTCTTGTCCTTCCACACCACAAAACAATGGTACCGTCGATAGAGAATTGTCACCTTCTTGATGTTATTCGCACTCTTCTTCTTGAATGTTTTGTTCCTCCTCGTTTTGGTGTGAAGTGTTTTCTATGGTTGTTCATTTGATAAATTGGTTACCTTCTCCTACTTTACATAATGTTTCTCCTTTCATTTTTGTAACTTTCCCAAATCTCAATTCTTTAAGAAACTATTTAAGCTAAACAAGCTTACAAGATGCAAAAGTCATCGCACTATACTCTTCTCCTGCACTAGATTTGGCCAACACATTTGCTACTTGTTTTTCCAGGAGATCAAGTTATTGCCAATAAAGACACAATATCTATAAGTAGATCTTGTGTAAGTAGGTGACTCTACCCAATCTAGTATGATTATTACATCTAAATCGAAAACCTTTTTTAGGGGTCCCTTTGATGTATTTTAGAATATAATGACTGCATTTCAATATCTTGCACGTGGAGAATTAAAAAACTGACTCAATAATTTTTCAACCAAACTAATATCCTATGTCTTTACAATCCAATGGCCCTATCTCTCTAAAATATACAATGCACACTTCCTCTGAGAAATAATAATTCCATTGTTAGATTGTGCTACCTAAATCCCAAAGAAGTACCTAAGTTTATCGAAGATCTTTTTTTCCGAAAATGATGACAAAGGTGTTGCTTAATCTATGAGATGCCACGGTAATCACTACCAAGAAGAACAATGTCATCAACACGCACTATTAGGTAGATACCCAACAATTGAATGAGAATAAAACACAGGTCAACTTCTCTTCAAGTCATATCAAATTGTTAGAGTACTACACTAAATCTAGTAAATGAGACACTTTCCTTGAGCAACAAACCCAAGTTTTTGCTCCACAAATATTTCCTCCTGCAAATCACCACGTAGGAAGGCATTTCTAACATCCAGTGAGTAGATGCACAACCGTTGAAGAGTAGCCATGGTTTAGAATAATCTAACAGAGGCCATCTTGGCATCCATAGTATTGTTTCACCATTGTCTAACCCCAATATTTGAGTAGAACCTTTTTCTACTAAATTAGGTTTGAGTCAATCATAGTGCCACCATGGCAAACTTTGACTACAAAGAACCATCGACAACCAACAACTGGCTTCCCTGGACTCAAAGGAATAAGATCCCAAGTACCACAGTTCTAAAAAGCACACAGTTTAACAAACATGACCTTTCTCCAACCAGAGTAAGCCAAAGTATCACGTACAACTTTAGGAATATACGCAGAGGAAATGGAAGAGAGACTAATAATGTATGGGAGGGAGACAATCAATGATAACTCAAAGTGATATAATGAGGGGAATGATTTTGAGTAAAGTGTGTACCTTTACAAAGAGAAAAAGGAAGATCATGCTCAAAAGGCAAAACCACAAGGGGCAGAGGAGGTGGTGTCGAAGTAGAGTCAATAGTTGTCCCAATAGCAAAGTGTGAATGTTGCCTACAATGATAAACTTGGAGAGGAGGCCGAGGTGGTGATTCTAGTAGCACACCATATGTGTCTATGGGTTCAAAGGCAAGAGGATTGTAATGGGGCTTGGGAAGTCTTAAAAAGGAAGGAAATTGAATAAAAAATAGGAAGTAGACTCAAAAGAGGTAACAACAACTAAAATCGAACAACTACAAAGGGAGTGTGAGAAACATTTATATCCTTTTTTAGACTAAGGGTAGCCTAAGAAGAAACAGTTACGAGACCTAACTGATAGTTTATCAAGACTAGAACTAGGATTATAAGAAAAATAGGTTGACCTAAAGACATGAAACAAATCATCCCTTTAATCATACATACATCCACTTATACTTGAAACAAAGCCTCAAATTCACAAAAGCAACACTAAAGATATATATATATGCTTAGCAACAACCTCATAAGATCAGCATTCACTTTCAACCCTGAAATTGCATTTTGTACATATTGAAGCAACTCTTCTCGCTTGGCCTGTTAAAATAGTAAAGCAGATGGTGAAAGGTATATGTTACCAAAGAAAGGCATATAAATCCAATATAATTCTTCTAAAATGTGTCGAAGTTCAATACTTTAAGAAAGTCAAAGGTTGCGGTTAAAGCACAGATTTCACGCAATAAATCAAGATAAGTCAAAAGAAAACTTCAGGAAACAAAATTAATGAGACCTCTGCCATTATTCTTATATGAGGAAGAGACATCCTTAGGTCTCATCATATGTTTATTAGAAAATAAAGATATGAATCTAACAAAGGAAAGAAAGTGCAATATTCCAAGAATCTACTGTTTGAGAATAGTTGGCATGTGACAACGAATTACAAATATGAAGTGGCAAGGAATAAATCAAAGCATATTGCTAGAATATATGAAAATGCCATATTTTAGACAATCCTCCCATGTTGCTTTCCCTATTTCTTCATTATATCTTAAGATTAGTTACCATATTTCCTTATCTTATCATGGTGGTTAATTTCACTAATTAGCTAGGAATTAATTAGCATAAATAAGGGGTAGTCTTTAGGCTTTATGAACAGAGCAACACATCAATAAATTGCAATATATCTCCACTAATATCAATTAGTGTTTCATTCCTTTTCTCACTCTACCTCCATATACCTAAAACTCCATAATTTCAATACATCTCAATAATTTTGAGCCTTACACCAATTAATAGACATAATGATCAAGACAAAACCAATAAAAGCTTTTCAAGTCACATTTGATATGAAGTATCAATAATAATGTGATCATCCATAAACACAATATTAAATTTGAAGGTATATCTTATACAATAGACTTTTTAAGTCTAATTTAACCACGCAAGCCAACTAGTTAATGTGAGGTTTTCATATATTTATATACTATAATTTGCTTATTTCTCTAATCAATAGGAGAACTCCTACACATATCCTCAAATCAAGGATTGAATGTCTCGAACGTGGGACTACATATTTATGAATGGTCCGATGGAGACCCCATAACAGATGGTTTTATAAGTCAAACAAATAGGCTCTTATACTATATTAGAAAGTGGATTTTAAACCCAATTAAATCTCACAAAACTGGCTTACAAGGTGAAATTTACACCCACTTATATATGATTTTTAGTTGATATGGATCTTCAATCGTCTATATCCACAATAAAAAAATAAATTTTTAAGACAACCAATTATAAAATCATTACCAGAACTTCATCTTCATATCTAGAAAATGCTTTAGCCAAATCTTGTATGCTGGATAACAAGGCAGTATGTTCTTCCTTTCCTCCTTTCATACAAAGACTGTACAAGTATAACCATTCCAAAACAAAAGTAGCTTTTTAAGCAAGTTATTTCTATATTATGCCAACAAACAACTATGTTCAACCAATATTTAATTTCAGATATATCACTTTTAGAAAAGGAATTGTAGAGAAAGTAAGTCAAAATTACCCATATATCTCCGACATTAGGGAAACTTCTTCCTCATTCGGTGCATTAATAATCTGAGTCACACAAAAGAGGTAACCTGCGGTTAAGTTCCATAAATCAGCAAATATAAAGCTCAACATGTAATATAATATCACTAAAAATAGATCATTTATACAAAAATGTATCACATATCACAACACAATGAATTTTACTTTTCACAATAAAAACAAATTGTAGTTGAAGACTAGGATATGTTAGGAATCTCCCATTCAATAGCATAAAATTAAAATTAAGTAATATACATTTTTATTTTCATCTGGGAAGTAGAATGCAATATAGGAAGAAGCAACATGGGTATTTAGGAAGCAAAACATGTTGAGGAGGCTACGATTAATCAATTAGTACACATAGCAAACGGTCCTAATTATGTGGGAATCAGAAAGAGCACGAAAGACAAGAAAAATGAATTCACGTTTCAAGGAATTTGTGTGTGACAACAACTAATTATATAAGGTTTGTCTTTTATGGGGAGGGGTGGGTACAATGATTTTGTTTCTCTTTTTTTTATGGTGATAAATTTTGTTATGCTTCAAATTTTTTTTATTATCTAAATACACATTGACATTTCTTATTCATATAAATCCTATATTCAGAGTTTATTGCAATTTTGTTTACAACATTTGGTGCCTTCATTGATGTACTTGTTGGTATGGTCGTGAACATGAGATGAAGGAGCTTTCCACTTACGTGAAGCACGTTTTGAAGATGAAGGAAATGCGACATAAGTATACATCACAAATTGAGACATTGGAGAAAGGCATTTCTTCCATGATTGAATGCTCTCTTGCTTCAAGCCTTGCTCATCACAAGGCGTCAAAGCCATTCCAAATTTGTACTATTAAGCTTGACTTTACACCATGGTAGTTGAATCGTGAATCGTATCGTGTATCGGAGAGCTGATTTATCGTATCGTGAATCGTTTCGTATCGTGAATCGTACGATTCATAAACATTTTGAAAGTTATCTTTTTTTAATTTTTTAGATGTAATGATAGTTTCTAGAGTAACTTTTTTAAGGATGAAGTAGTTTTAGTTACTTTTTTTTTTCTGGGATGCTGTAAC
>Ga0209589_1011893_pt1 | contig 12044 bp, 3 predicted proteins | sample CowpeawhiteBW_FD_187525 | JGI IMG/M metagenome (GOLD analysis project Ga0209589, IMG submission 187525) | Root nodule microbial communities of legume samples collected from California USA - Cow pea white BW (SPAdes) (version 2) | ecosystem: Host-associated > Plants > Roots > Nodule | place: USA...
TTCTTTTCTTAATGGGGGGAGTGTGGTTGTGTTTGGAGTGATCAGAACCACTAACAAAATAGGGTACATGGCTGCTGTTTCGCTTCTTTTTAATCCATTTCAATTTTTGGTCTTCTTTTCCTTTCCCTAGTAGTCCCACTTTTTTGATTGTTGGCTTTGGTCCCAAAGAATGTGGCTGTATTTTGAAGCTACCTTGCATTTTTATTTAGGTTAAGCATCAGGAGTATTCAGTGGATAGATATAACCTACATCATAATCAAAAACTACACATTTTTCATTTTTGGCTTTCCCGTGAGAATAACGCTTATTCTTGGGGGTTTTTACCAGGATCTTCGCGCACGGTTTGCTGCTACCACAGCAAGGAAAAGGATTCCCATCAATACAATTGTCAGGTACCAAGAGAGTTTGGTCGGTCATGCACAACCTTCAAATTTAATGCTCCTATTTAACCATCACTGATTTTGCTTAACAAGGATACTTAGCAACCACATAGCACAAAATAACTAGTTTTTAGCGTTTATATTTGTAAATCTTAACCTGGTATTTGGGGTGATTAATATATAGTCCTGAAACATAAAGTGAGTTGGAATGATGGCTGTCAAATCCTTTACAGCAAAAGTGGTCTAACTCACTCTTTTCCTCTCTCTTTTCCTTTCTTTTTGCTTGCCAACCGATCAGAAGTGTCAGATCTTAACAGTACCGCTTGGTATTTCAGATTCTTCCATCCCTTCAGCTTTCACCCAGCAACCAAATAAAATCTATAACATGACAGTAATAATACATTGGTACGATCCATGTATTAATTCTACTCATCTAACCACCTTTATTAATAATATATAATAATAACAATAATAACACATTATCAAACTGCACTTTAACCTTTTACAAAACCTTGCAACATATATAGTTTCTTTTCTTTCTCCCATGTCTTAAGCCGAATGCAACCTAGATGTTTTTTTGATCCATAGTTGGTCCCATGTTTTTCAGTAACAGTCCCCTTCTGTTGTCGATGAAGCTTCGCTGAGTCACTCTGGTCCAATTCGTGAACATTATTATTTTATTTATACATCTCCCACATGGGCTTCTTTTCCCTTTCTTATATTGAAAGCCAAAGAAGCTGGAGCTTGACTCTGGTCTCTCCTTTTCCAGTGGAGGGTCCTACAAACATTCCTCTTGGTAACCGTGCAGGAATATTATCATCCACTGCGAGTGTCCTCCTCCATGTAGAGATAGACCTCGTTCACTTTATCCAATATTATAATAATATAACAATCTACCCTAGGTAAATATTGCTTCTAACGTGTTCATCATATGCATATATATAATATATATCTCTCTTTATACATTAAAATTCAATAACTGTGCATCGTGGTCTCGGAGGAATCTAACTCTTTCTCATTGCCAAATTCAAGTCATATATATATTATCTATTCCACAAAACATCCACTACCAATTCAACAAAACAATGTTTGTTTGTTGTTGCATTTATTTATTGATTTTGTGTGTGTGGTATTGGTATAGCAGTATCTACAGAATGTACTGTCATTCATTTGGATTAACGTCGGTACTATATATATATATTTTTGTGATCCTAGAAGAAGGAGTGTACTATTTTTAGGGTTTGGTAAAAGCACGATTCATTGATCTAGCAGGGAAATTCTCATTCCTTGTAACTAAATCATGTGGGGAGAATTGATGTATGTAGGCATTGGATGATGATGAAAAAGGTAGAGGAGGAGCCTTTCAACCTAGGGCTTCTCTCCAATCATGACCTTTTTACATTAGGGTTTCTACGTACTAGACAGACCCTAACATTAAGGACAGAAAGGGTAATTATTCACGTAGCTGCGGGACCATATATGTGCAAGCAGGTGATCATTCATTTTTCTAACGAAATCATGTTAAGAAATGTACACCTTTGGGATCGTATCGGAGCAATTTGTTTGGCTACATATGGCAACATTTTTAAGTCAAGACACAAGAAAGAATGGGCTATACCTAGCTGCTTTGTGTAAATTTTTATTGCAAATCCAACTAATTCCCTTCATTGACCAATATAAATAATTGTTACATCCTTCTTACCCGAATTTACTCTATGAAAGATGCTGCTCAAGATATATGTACATAGCTTTCGCCAGGTTTCTGATGTTACTTCATACATATCAACATTTCTAGCTACCTTATTATAGCTTTCTAGATTGCTATATTCATCGTGTTTATGACCTGTGATCAGCCTGTGACTTAACAACACATTTTAGATATTTCTCGAATGCTTCCTTTAATAGTTCCTATTCTCAGCTTAATGCTTCATTTTTTCAACCATTCTTTTTTTCAAATAAATGTAGTGCATGTGTATAGTGAGTAACACGCTGGATTCACTTCTGCGACGATTTCTACATCATTTTATATCTTGCGAAATGAACTCTAAAACTGAATGGAATAACAAATTCATTTGAAACTTGAATGAATAACATGACACTTTTGAGCATATTCATAGCAGAAGTTTGAATTTTGAAGCAGCTTTCAAAATTCGATGGTAGCACTGAGAAGATGAGGAGATGGAATCTGAAAATTCTGGGCACTGAGTCTCCATTTTGGACTAATGAATATGACAAAGGTTTACAAGGACAAGTCATGAGTTGTAATTAACTTTGGTTTGTCCACCAAAGGTGAAATCCTCCTTAAACTTGCCTTGTCAACTATTCAAATGAGTACGTAACATTATCCACGCATTTGGGTGTCTTTATTAATTTGTGGATTACAATTATCTATTTAATATATATTTAATTTTAGATCATTAATAACAATTCTGAAAATGGAATGTTATGTTTTAATTAATAGATATTCTTTGTTTAAATTTATGATATTATTATGTAAAATTTAATCTATATAGTTTCCATTTTCTAATCAGTATAAGAAACTACTCTATCATACAGGAGGAACGTTTAGAAATTATGATTCTCACAATTATGTTATTAGAAGAGTTTAAGAACTTACCTGGATCCATCGCAAAGTTCTCTTGATCAATGTTTTCCCTTCTCTTACTTCTCTTTAATGGCTTCTTGATGATATAGAATTATCAAGTACGAAGTCTTCTCCTGTCAAAGTCACCTTTCCTTACGTTCTCTTGAAACGTAAAACTCTACCGCTTTTTTTTTAGGAGCAACTGTCATTTTATTCTTTTAGTATTTTAAAACTTTAATAAAATACTATAATACCCCTATGAAGTGAGAAGTGAGGGAATTAATTTAATAAGTCTAAAATAATCCCCATAACTTTAATAACTTATATTCTAATAATCATCACATTAGAATCTTTACATTAAAGTTATTCTTTAAATTACATGAACCAAATATTAAATTAATATATAATTTAACATATTATGCTTATAATGGATTGGATTGTATGACACAATGTGTGAACAATCGCTTGTTAGATATAGAGAAACTCTCTCATTTTATTCCTCGTGATTCCATTTGAATCCATTTATTCTTTATGTATTTAACACTCTACATTAATATAATAACTCTGCTAATTAGAGTAGTATAGTTAATATATTAAACATGAACATTCACTTAATATATCGAATTTGAAGTCCTCTGAATTTTTCAAAACAAAATTAAGAACTATTCTTTAAAATAAAACATTTACAAAGTGCATCGAAATATTATATATATATATATAGTGGGAAACTAAAACTTCAAACTATCAACTAGGCGACTCTCTGTTGACCATTACTCTTACCTACATCATCCTTTGTTTACGTATATGATATAATCATAATAGATGAACAAACCACAAACTAAACTAAAAACAAGATAAGCTAGTATAACTATAAATATTCATATCAATTATAATCTATCATGTTATTGATGAATTCAAATTCTATCAATTTAACCATGTACTTTCAACAATCATCAAATGTCTACAAACGCATGCTCATGGTGACAAAAAAGATAACCTTCATGGCCTACAAGAGTTAGACCTTTGATTATTCTACTTTCGGAAGTATATTGAGTAGACTAAGAGATTATGCACCTATCACACCACTCACAATGAACATGCTCTCACATAACAATAAACTAGGACCAATTTCTTCTCAATTATGACATGATAAATTTCTTATACCTATGTGGTTCAATACCAAAGCACTAGATTGTAAGAACATCCATCGACTCTCACAACTAAACATCTTTCTCTATGTGAGTTGGGTATTAGGAGAATCAAAATAATCTCATTAAATCACAATTCAATAAACCCTAGACTCAAATTCCATATAACATTTCCTACTTAGAAGTCACTGGATCCTCATCTTCCACACAATTCATAAATCAGAGTTGTTTTTTAAAAATCATGAAAAGATAATATCTATATCTTAAACTATAATTGTTCATTTGTTGTGTGTTTTGGTAGTTAGAAAGATGAATGAGAAATCTACCACTCTTACTTATCCCTCACCAAAGTAAACTTTTATCTTAATAAAAAAGTGACCCTAAAATATATTTCTTGATCATGATAGAAGTAGTCTTTTATGTTAAATATTATGCAAGGAGTAACATCCCCTATTTTAAACCCAATCAAAACCATATGGGAAAGTTCAAGTTCCACTCTTTTTAACCTCTCTCTTTTTCCTTAAAAATCTCATATATTTGACAACTTAATCTCATGTATCTTTTCCTTCTCTAATATAAAGAGGAGATTATACTAATTTTTTGTGGAGGCAACAATATGGGTCCAGCAGTATATTGTTGGGCCTAAGTTAGTTTGTGGTGTGCTTTTTTCAATTAAAAAACTTGATTAAAACAAAAAGAAGAAGCTAAAACTCATCTTTATACCTTAAACACAGAATTGACCTTATGTCTCCATAAAAACAACTTCAAAATATCTTATACATCTTTTCCATATTACTTATATAAAGAATATTACAAACTTATGTGAATGATGCATCATCAAGCAATTAAAAAACAGAAGAGTAATTGGACATATCTTATTAGTTACTATTTATTTGTTTTTAAGCACATTTATTTGTTTCAGAGTTGTTACTGCTAATTGTATGTTATTTAATAATAGAAGAATAAGTTATTACTATTTCGGCTTCGGATCCTTTAATCGTTTGAATGTTTAATGTCATGGACCATAATTTACTTTTTATTTGATTACTATTAAAATATTTTCTGCAAATATTGGAAAAATGAATAAAAATGTTTGTTATAACCTGTTTCCCCACCCTAATTTGCCTATCTCAAAAACTATATTTTATTGTTAATAATTATGTTAAATTTTTTTAAAAAAATATCTGAATACACAATTGTAAATATATTATTTCATTACTTTATTAATTTTAGAATATCAAATAAAAACATTCTTCTATCTGAAGAAGCAAAACATAACATTCACCTTTTTCATTAATAAAATTCCATAGTTTTAAAAATAATAATAAATCTAATGTACTTTTTCTCATGGGTAAAATAAATATATTTAGTTCAATTTTATATTTTTAATTCGAGGTAGCAATCCCATAAATAATATGAAAATGATACATTGACCCAGTAAATGTGACCAAATTTTGATCCAGTGATGTGTGACGTGAGATGGAAATATGAAATAGGGTTTTTTTTATTTTTTACCAGTGTGACATGGCATTTGGTCAAGTGCTGAAGTTTAGAATGAGAATAGACATGTATTTCAGTTTCAAAGAAAAAAGCTTTCCTTCGTTCTCATTTCGTCATTCTTTTTCTGTAAAATACTAAAACCCTTGGTTGGTTTTTGATGGTGTACAAATGGCTTGGATGATTTGGTGCTAGAAGATTTGATGAAAATACATGAAGTCATTGTATTGGAACATGTTGGGACCATGATCAAATTGATGAAGATGTGAAAATTTGATGTTTCAGGTGTTGATCAAGCATCATGTGTGTGTGTGTGCACTATATCCGGATTACTCACGAAGAAAACAAGCTTGAAGATTGGAACTCTTAGTATAGACCATTTAGCATTATATGGATGTATAAGGTCTTTTTGGTGTTTTTAATTTGTTGAATTGTCTTTTAACAATTCAAGTGGTTTCTTTTAATTTGTTGAATGACTTTTTAACAGATTGAAATGTTTGTTGTAGTAGTTTTAATTGTTACGTATTCAATTATTTGATTTATTTTTTAATCAACTGATTTCACTTAAGTAAAGTGAAATCAATCAATTGATTAGAAAATCAACATATTAAATTTCTTAATAGTTTGACTATAAGTTCTATTTTTCTCGAAAGAGGTGGAAAACTTACCATTTTGAGTGTGAAATCATTGGATATTATGTGGAAAACTCTCTCTCTCAAAGATCATACAAAAGTGTAGTTGTTGAAGATTGATCTTGGATCATTCTTGGAGCTTTTTACTTGGTTTTTGAAACTTAGAGGAAAAGAGGGTTAGGTAGGCTAGGTTGTGCCTTTATTTAGGTTTGGTCTTTCTCAAGTTTCTGGGTGATACCTAGTGGTTTTCCAAGTCTACAAGGGTGGTCATGTTGTGCTTGTATTGATTCTTGTGTGATTCAAAGGTCTTTGGTTATATTTTTTTGCATATTTTGAAAGTGTAATCTTGTGGATTTTGTAAGCCTTTTGAAATAGTGCAAGTTAAGCTCGGGTTGCCTTGACAAACTAGATATAGCTCATATTTAAGTGAACCAATATAAAAATCTTTTGTTCTTGTGCTTGCCTCTAACTCTCCTCTCTTGTTTTGCACTTTTAAAGTTTAAAGAAATTTGAATTGAACCATCTTTTAACTGTTCTTGTGTGTTCTAGCATGATATGAAGTTTTTCTCATATTTGTATTACTCATTTGAATCAATCTTGATAAGTATTTCATGTTGTTTTTGGTTTAAACTGCAAATTCGAGTTTTTGTAGATTTTTCAATTTTTCAATCAACTGATTTTGTGTTTTAATTTGTTGACGGTGTGCAGTTTCAGTGTGAAAGTCCAAAACTATTATGAATACCATAATGTTGCACATTTGACATGTTGAAGGAAAAGTTTTCAAGAGTCTATAGATAACATCTTCCACAACTATAAACAAGTTTTACTTCCAAAGACCCAATACTAATGAAGATGGAGGCCTAAAATATTATGTTGTTGAAATATCAAGCGATGAGGACGTCCTGCAAATGATTATGTGTATGCCAAACTTTCCTATTAACACGATCATTGAATTCTTTGTAACCTTGACAAAGTCCCTAAAAGAAATACTTTCACTTTTACAAAGAAGTTCATCATCAGTTGCAACAAACCTCAACCTTATTCAACGTTCAACATTGATACTTTATTTTGGCAGACTTCTTAAAAGGGCTACCATAATGGAGTGTCCCTACGGTTTTGGCCTTATATTCAGATCAGACGTCTTTGTGGTCATGTCCATCCACCATAACTTCACTTTCAATGACCTTTTAAAAAAGATAACACAAGGATTTGGTTGTGGAGATCACAAAAAAGTCACTGAAATTAGCTATCATTGTGTGCAATGAGGGTAGTTAAGAACCATCTCTTCCATGATATCGTTGAAATCAAATGTAATAATGATATTGTACAAATGATCAATCGATCGAAAGATGTTCAACATATATAGACAAATGTTATTCGTATAGCCACTTGACGTCACATTGAATTGTTTATACAAACACAAGAAACTTATGACTGTTAACAACATATAAATTCTATAAAGATATAACATTTGTGTAATAAAATTCTAATTAAATGTTGTGAGCTGCATTATTTGAATTTGCTGTAAAATGGTCATTTTGCATGACAATTACAATTTGAATTTTATTTGACTTTGACTATTTGTGAACAAATGTGCCCATAATGTGAAATTATAAATGTCTTTAAAGCAATTAATTAAGGCAACCCAATGTGTAGACCAATAAATGAATAATTGGCTCCAACATAATAAAACCTCTTACCCACTCTTAATTTATCCAATAACACATCATGTTAATCTAATTCATATGTTATATATTAATTTTATTAATAAATGATATATATATATATATATATATATATATTTCAAATATTCAATTAATAACTAAGTTAATTTCATTAACAGTGGTAGGTATAAGGAAATAATGGACGTTAATTTCAATTAAAAATATATTGATTATTTATGACAATTTTTTTAGTGTTTATGTATTTGATATAACTTGTCAACTGAATATATTCTATATTGTACTTTGTTATGGAGGCAAAAATTGATTCGAAGGAGTCTGAATATATTCTATATTTGGTATTTTAATGTTTTCAATATTCTATATTCTAAATATAATTATCTCAATCTATTTCTATAAAAAAACATTAAATAAAATGAAGAAATTATTAAACAATTATTGATGTAAAAGAAAATAAAAATAGTAAACTTCCATTAATCAGAATAATTGATATAAATATTCTTTTAGATCGATTATTATATAACTAATATAAAAAAGCATAAATGTTAATAAGTGTGTCATAAATATGTAATATAAAAATCTTTCATAAATTTTACGCTTTTTAATTAATGTTATTACATATATTATAATAGTTAAATGTCTGTCAAGTGTACGATAGAAAATAAAACTAGTTAAATGTCTTGTTTATCTTACCCGTATAAAATAAAACAATTCATTGTAGGGTTATTAAAGCAAACCAAAAAATGGGCACTACTCACTTTACAATTAAATTCAAATAATGCATAATTATGAACTCTAACGTCCCAGGAAAATTCAGCTTGATTAGGGTTAAGTTCATTTTATTTTATTTTTGTCTGAGTTGTGAAAGTGTGGTAGATAGGTAGGTAAGAGATCAGACATACCCTTTATTCACCTTCTTTATATAAAAGATTAATGGAAGAGAGGCGTTGTCTCTTTGTTTTTAAGAAAATTAAATTAATAATAAATAGTTATATAAAAGCTAGTAAGCAATTTATAACATATTGTTATACTAAAAAGGCGAGTATGTAATAATATGTTGTATTATTGAAATATTTATTTCTGTTGTTTATTTGAATAGTTTATTTTTGTTTTTTTCACAAAAAATAAATAAAAGTAAAATATGAAATGTGTATTCTATTATTATTATTATTATTATTATTATTACTAGCGTAGTGTGTATGTATTTTTTAAATATGTATGATATAGTAGTTGATGATATTATAATGTTATTAAATTAATAAAAAAAATAAAATTATATTTATCAAAAATAAAGTTAAATGTGTGAAGAAAATATGAGAAAATAATTGTTGATAAATAGGAGAAAAAAGAAGAAGGACATAAGTAAATATTTCTTAAAAACTCGTAAAACTAACCGTTAATTTTTAAAACTTTAACAATAATTATATTGTAAAGGGTAAAGTTAAAATTATGAAATATGGACACAAAATATGGAATCCTCTTTATATATAGTTATAGATTATATATATACCACATTAAATTAAAAAATTTAAATTAAAAATCTAACTAAAATGTGGATTTAATTTTTAGAATATTTTTTTTTTTTATACCATGTTTGTATTGAAACATGATTACAACTGAATATATAATTTTCAACAAAATTATAAGTCAAATAGATTTTTCTTTTAAAAGAAGTATTTCCTAAAGCCAGCAATTTCATTTTTCTTTTAAGAAAATATTTTTCTAAAGCTAACAAAACTTGAAAGAAACAATTGATAGCATGAAACTAAATGTGTTTCATAAAAAATTAGACAATTAAAAAACTATAAAACATAAAATATAGAACTATAAAATTATAAAATTATGATATTATAAAATTATAAATTAAAAAATTAAAAAACTATAAATTAAAAAATATATAAAATTATAAAGTTAAAATATTTAAAATTTAAAAATACAAAATTATAAAAATACAAAATTAACAAATTATAAAATTATAAAAATATTAAAATTATAAAATAAAAAAATAAAAAATTATAAAAAATCTAAATATATAAAACTCAAAATATAATTAAGCTTGATCTGGATGACTAAATTTGTGTTTATTATTTATCCATGGTTGAAGAAGTCTATAAACAAAAATCTACCATACCAAATACACACTAAATTTTTTCTATTGCTTATATATTACTATGTACAATACTATTGAAATTATTATTAACTTGAGAGTAAAAAGATTAACAATAAATTTCTTTTGATGACTCATTAACAATTCAACAAGTTATTATGTTATGCACTCGTTACTCTAAAGTATTGCTCTCTTCACCTTGTATGACTCAATATCTTTTCAGTAATAACAAAATTTATAAAAGACAGAAGTTTAAAACAATATCTTATAATTAAGTGTGAAACCTTAGAAAAAGACATTTTAACAGTGATAGTGGTTTAAAAATAATGAGATTCAATTATTTTAATATTAAAAAATTTTAGTATAAATAGAATTATTATAAAAGAGTTTCATTTATTTTAAAATACATCATCTTTTTAGAAATCACACTTCTAAAGTTCTCTGACTTCTTTCTTGGAGTTTTGTCTATCTGGTCATCTGATTGAAGAATCGAAACCATAGGATTGATCTCTCGGTGAGCTCTTCAAGTTGAACTGATCAGTTTCTTTGTTCGCATAAGTTGAGTTTATTTATCTTTTTTGTCTATTTTTGTTTTCTGTTGCCCTCTTTCGCTTGCATGCGCATTTTATTCATCAGTATGAGTTTATGCTGATTAGTGATCATAATGGTATGTCATGATCATTCTTATGATGTTTTTATGTGTAAATAGAGCATCCTGTGAAGTTAGAGGCGTTTGACATTTAAAGAGCTGCATAAGCAAGATAATAGGTCAGGGAAGCTAACTTTAAGCTTGTGTTGAACTGAGTAATCTCTAATTTGTAAAATTCTCCTTGGATTGTTGGTGTTATGAATTGATATAATTTTGATTGATTGGTTTGTGTTTAAATTGAGGTGTGATTCTTGATTTCTATGTTGTTGCTTGAATTGGTAGTAATGGGAAATTTCAGGATCTGAGTCATTGATCAAATTGGTATCAACTCCAGGATTTAAAGACTATTTTAAAATAGTATCTAAACGAGAAGTACTAGTTTGAGCTATTAAACTGGCCTAGATTGTCAAAAATTGCTAAATTGATGTTGCTGATATTTGATATAATGTTAAGCCTCACGTGGCAGCAGTGAACGCTCATTTTTACGACTCGATTGGCACTAAGCGTATGCTAGGTGGTGTTGAGTGCTGATTTTTGTGAATTGATCAACGATAGGCGCCACTTTCTGGCACTGAGCAACCCAAGTTTCAACACTGCATTTTATTGGTAAAATGAAGATTTCCACTTTGTTAACTGTCGGATTAAGTTGAAATTTTGACAGTTGATCTTAAACACGTGAGTGTTTATTTTGACCGGTGGGATCTTTGTTTTGAAGTTTGTGGTTAGAGAAATGGTTTTCACCATTTGGATGTATTTCATGTATAGCGCCAATTGCTATGTTTTCCTGTTTTTGTTGTTTTTGTTACTTTGGATGTTCTATGTATACTTGAACTGAATTAATAGTCCTTATTGCTATGAATTGAGATGAAAATGTTATGATGGGTATATAATATTAAATGGTTTGTGAGCATGCAAAGTTATGATGTTTAAGGAATTTTAAGAAGAATTTCTATATGGTGATATTTTAGCGTATGCATCGACATAAGGATTCATTATTGGATTGGTATCCTTTTTCTAACTACTACTAACACTCAAGTAGAGCAGAGTAGATTATGTGGTGAAGAGATGAAGGAGATCATAGCCACTAGATCAAGTCCTAAGCGCGAAGGGGATTTACCTTGTTGATGGTTAGGTGATAACCCCTTGAGGCCAAACTCTGCAGAGTTTGGGAACCATCCGTAGGTGCAAGCCACCCTGGGATCCGATGTCAGGTGCATGTATTTGGATAATTGAGTATAATGTCAACTACTGTGTGATTAGATATATGTTTCATACCATGTTTATAAGTATTTGGCATGATATATATATATATATATATATATATATATATATATATATATATATATATATATATATATATTTTTT
>Ga0209589_1011894_pt1 | contig 12043 bp, 2 predicted proteins | sample CowpeawhiteBW_FD_187525 | JGI IMG/M metagenome (GOLD analysis project Ga0209589, IMG submission 187525) | Root nodule microbial communities of legume samples collected from California USA - Cow pea white BW (SPAdes) (version 2) | ecosystem: Host-associated > Plants > Roots > Nodule | place: USA...
ATTTAATTTTTATATAAATTTACAATGGTATTTTTATTATAATTGATATTTTTAACAAAATTAAGTTTATTTAAATGTATATTTTGCATTGAACTTTATTTAAATATTGTTTCAAATATTTATATATCAATAATTTTTATACTTCTAATATTGACAAATGTTAGAATTGTTATAATTTTTTTTAAAATTTTATATTTGAATTTATAAAGTTTTTATTTTTAAAACAACTCTAACATTTATCTATAAATTATGGATATATAAATATTTCAATTAAAATTTAAATAAATATCAGTGCAAAATATACATTTAAATAAATTTAATTTTGTTAAAAATATCAACTATAATAAAAATAACATTATAAAATTTATATAAAATTTAAATTTGATACATGATGAAATTGATTCAGTTTTAACAAAATTGGGACCAAATTGAGACAAAATAACAAATATAGGGACTACATTGAGACTTTTCACATCCAATAGTGACAAGTGGCACTGCCACTGCCACATCACACTATCTCTGCCACGTGACACAATGTCAGATTGATACGTGGCAATTTTTTTTTTAAAAAAAAATTATAAAAAAATTAAAAATTATAAAAAATTAAAAACAAATTGAAAAAAAATAAAATAAAAATAAAAAAACCACGTGCTGACACGTGGCACATAATTAGCACCGTTACTGGACAACTAACGAAAAGGAACCGATTGCAACGAATTTTCAAAAATAGGGACTCAATTGAGTCAAATAAAAATGGGGGGACCTACTTGAGATTTCGCTACAAAAATGGGGAGCTCTGGAATGATTTAACCATTAACTATTTGAGAGATATTATATCAAAAGATAAAAGATTTTAGCAACAGAAAATATAAGATCCAAGTCCAATCAAGACCTATAGAAAGAGACCCAAGGGAGCAGAAGAAGGACACTTAGCAACTCTCTAGTTTTGGGAAGCTACCATCCACCACGTCTCTCATATTTTGATCCTTTTTATTTTTTCTTCCGTTCATCATTTATCATGTATTCCATTCAATCCATGGAGGGCTAAGCTTTTAAAGTTGGTTCCACCATAATTTCATTATGGATTATGAGGTTAAATTAAAATAATGTCTTTGTTCTTTTGATTATTGTTTTGATTTTCATTCATCTATGTCTTTTATCTCTTAATCATGTGAAAAGTAATGGCATTACATCATAGCTAATTAGTGAAATGTTTTAATTTGCATGTATGTTGATCACATGAGTGCAATGGTTTTTAACTTTAATTGATAATTTACTTTGATTAAATTTTGAAACTTTCATTTACTCTCTCGGTGGTAAATTGATGAGTGTATTTTTGCCCCCATTTAATGTTTAATTATGTGTATTTAATTGAATTTGTGTGCTTAAAGAGTGATTTAATTGACTGTTCTGATGATTAGGCTATTTGAGCTTATGTGATAAAAATGTCTTAAAAAGTGATTTTTAGCTGCATAAGTTATTTTTGGATACTTTAACATTTGTTGATGCAGCTGAAATTAAGATTAAGCTCATTTAAAGGTGGGAAAATAAATTGATTGAAGTTACAAAACACCTTTGAATAAGGCTAAAATAAGCAAGTTATGGAAAAATCGCTTTTGCACCCCATACATTACTTATACACTCCCCTATTTCCAAATGGGTCTCAAAAACCTACTTCTACACCCCTACCTTTGTCTATTTTCACCTCTCTTTTCTCTCATAAACTAGATGCACTCAGATGCTGCCATGTGGCAATCCTCCACTAATTGAGTTGATCAACCATAATAAGCCACATGGGCATAATCTCAACTAAAGAATTTGTCCAATGAAGTAGTGCCATATCATCATCATCTTCTTCCCTCAAACCCTACGCACCTTCATCCAACAGTAGCCCACCATTGTCAGCCTTTGGTGTCGGCCACCACAACAACGTTCAGCCACCATAGTTCCGTCATCATCACCATCGCGCCATCACAGATCTGTGTCTTTCGCACAACAAACTAGATTCGCGACGCACCACCATGCTTGACGCCAGCAGATTCATGTTCCACCATCCACGCATCTGCGAATCCTCCACGATACAGCAGCTCCACACCATTCATGCACCTCGACACCGTCAGCCACCTACGACTCCACCATTGCAACCACACACACCTTCGTTAGAGCAGAAAACGCGAAATCTAGATCGTGCAAACACACACGTGAAGCAAGCAGCCACACCGGAAACGAAACAACAGCTTCCTCCTTTTTCGTTCATGAACCTGCTACAGAAACAATGGAGACAAAAACTCTAGTTAGGAGAGAGAGCACTCTGCCACGTGTCAGTCTCTCAATGGACACTAAAATGGTCAAAGTTGGCCAAATCTGGTCAAATATGTTCAAATCTGGTCAAAGTTGGTCAAACAAGAAGGGTCTAACTGCAAATATTGATATTTTTGGATGTTTCTGCAAATTTGGACTATAGGATTGAAAATGGCTTATTTAGAAAATTAATGCAAATATTACTTGGTGATAATTTATCAAATATCTTTAAATAATTAATTTATTTAATTAGATAATAAATTATCAACCAACTATATTTGTCAAATAGTTTATATCTCTCCAAATATTTTAGAATATTTATCTTTATCTTTATTTTAAAAGATATTTGCGAGGTTTTAGCAACCAAAAAGCCTAATCCAAGTCCTATATAAAGAGACCAAGGGGGGAGCAGAAAAGAAAAAAGCTCGGCACTTCGGAATTTAGGAACCCTTAGGGGGGCCTAATTTCTTTCTTTCTCCTTTCTTCTTCTATATTTCTTTTATTTTGATTTCATGGAGTGTTAAGCTTCTTGGGTTGATTCCATTGTAATTTCATTATGGATTCTTAGGTTAGAATGAAATAATTTCTTTGTTCTTTTCATTATTGTTGAGGTTTTAATTCATCTATGTCTTTTATCTTTGAATCATGTGAAAAGTAATGGTTTTTACATCATAGCTAATTAGTGAGATGTTTTAATCTATAGGCATATCAATCATATGAGCTTAAGGGTTTTTAATTTTAATTGAAAATGTACTTTGATTAAATTTAGAAACTTTCATGTGATTGAATGGGTTTTTGCCAATGATTGAGAACGTACTTTGATTAAAGGTGAAAACTTTAACTAGAATTAATCAAGAATGTACGTTGGTTAATTAGCTTTTTGCTTGATTTTAGAGGAAAAAGAATTGACATGATTAAGGATAATAATATTTAATTGAGAATGTACTTTGGTTAAATTTACTATAATTAATTGAGCAATAATCTTTAGATAACCGATGATGATCCTATTTTGAAAAAGCAGTGGAATCAACCTATTTTTCTTTACTATTGTTTCTATCTTATTTTATCTTTTTATCTTTATCTCTCATATTTTTATTATTTTATTTGGCTAACTCTTTTGTATAGTTTTATAAGAACTAATTTGTTAAAAATCAATTTCGTATTCGTTGGGAGACGACTTTGGGTTACTTTACCCTTTCTATTTTGTTGACTACTTTCTTAACAATACTGAAGTTGTTATAGATAAGTAGTATTAATTTGATCGCATCAACGACAGCATTATCATAGATCAAGGAACTGGTAGTGGAAGACTTAATACTCTTTCAGAGAAGTCGTGATTCTCTCTCGTTCAAGCACCTCACGATACTCACTGTTTCGGTAATAGAACTTTGAAACACTTAGGTTTTGGGGTAGCCTGACGAGGTGAAAACCTCATCTAGGTTAGGGTTTGAGAGATGACAAATGGGGGAAAAGTCCACTCTCTATTCATTAAAAGTTGACTATTACGATTGATGGCCTACCTTTCCATAGGAGGAATAAAGGCAACCATGAAGAAGACACGAAAAAGAAAACGGGAAACTAAACCCCGATGGCACAAAGGGTAGTGACCTTATCGTGGGAAAGGAATCCAAATGGCTAAGGGGTTGTGGAAGGGAAAACCCTAATGTCTAAGGGTTGGTGGTTGAAGGTGCTGGCTAAGGGTTGAAAAACATGTTAGCACAAGTGACCTTAGTGCATGGATTTGATGAAGCAATTACATGAGATCATATGAGATTGATGAATACTTGATGAAGATGCATCGATGATCAAGCTAGAGATTTGCTAAATCTGGAATTCATGTGAAGATCATGGAGCTTGTTTGTATTGAATTCGTAGACTATATGACACATGTTAGATGTCGTTTTTTCTTAGGTGTGTCCTTTTTAATTTGTTAAAAAGGTTTTTAACAAGTTAAAAGACTTGCTACATATAATTTTGGTAAGAATGTATTCAATTAGTGAATTGTTATTCAATAGACTAATTTCACTTAACTCAACTGAAATCAACAAATTGTACAAATAAATCAACCTATTGAATTGTCTTATGACCAAGCTATATCAACTGGTTTTCAAAGAGATAAGAAAAAAAATTGAGATTTCTGAGCGCGACGAATGTAAGACCCGTGAAAATTAATTAATTAAATATTTAATTAATTAATAAATGCGGGTAGAAAGCGCCTTTATGGCATTAACTATTGTTTAATGTGACGTGGAAAAGTACTAGCTCAAATGGTTGAGAGTACTTGGTTTGTGTGAGAGGACTTGGGTTCGAGTCTATGTATGCAAATTAAAGATATGTAGGAGTATGTGATTGGTATTGTAAAATTATGTTGATTTGTGTGTATCATCAAATGTGATTTGGTATAGTGGTTGGGCTTTGGCCTTAGGAGTGGAAGGTCATGGGTTCAAACCTTGGTGGCAAAGAATAAGCTTTATTTTTGCTAACTAATAGTTGTGGTATGAATGTGAAAGGGTAAACAAGGGGGTTGGAAAATTACCAAATAATTAACATTGAAGAGGAATTAAAATCCACAAAGCCCAAAACTCGTTTTATTTTTAAAAACCCTCTTAAAGGCACCTATAAAAGCCAAAACTTAGGAAAAGGGAAGGGTTTTTGGCATCTGTGGTGAACTATTATAGAGAGAGTACGAAATTTAGGCTGAGAGAGGAGGTTTGGGTGCGTAAAGGGGCTGAACTGAGAGGAAGTCTGTGGCACATCATTGGCAAACCAAGGAAAACCAATCTTCTTCCCAATTTCAATCAAATTTTCAGGTTAGGGGAGTTGTCTATGTTGTATGCGAATTATGGCTGTGCCTGAGTTTGTTTTATTCTCATGTGGTATATATATATATATATATATATATATATATATATATATATATATATATATATATATATGGTACGAAGGACATATTGCAGACCTGTGATTGTTGGTATAATCTACATTGTAATTGATAATTGTGAATGGTATGCGGGGTAAAAGTCCCTTTAATTTGGAATAAGGATTTGATGAGGGTTTTGGTGTTGTTATTTTTGGGTTATGGCCAATATGTGTGTTCAGAGGATTCAAACGTGTTGCACTGCATATATATGGCTTGGTTGATGATACAAATTGATTGAACATGTTTGGTTGCAATTTGGGATTGGTTTGGGTATGTTTCGAATGATTTGTGTGTGTGTACAGAGGCAAAACCCTGCAAGTCTCGCCCAAGCGAGTCTATCTCGCCTAAGCAAGAATTACAGAGCTACGTTTCTGGTTTAAAGGCCTTGTAGCTTGTCTAGGCGAGCTGTGCTATTGTTGAGCGAATGACACTTTCGCTTAGGCGAGAGTGGCTCGCCTAAGCGAGATCGCAAGGAAGTGTGCTCATGTTGAGCACGACTTCTCGTCCAGGCGAGGATTTTGTGGGTTTTGAGCGAACCAGGGTCTCGCCCAGGCGAGATGGCCTCGCCTAAGCGAGATGGCCTCGCCTAAGCGAGATGGCCTCGCCTAAGCGAGATGTCGTGGCCATGCATGGTGCTTTGGTTGTATTTTAGCCCAGGCGAGTCTGAAATGGGTGTTTGGGCAAGAGATGGTCTCGCCTAGGCGAGGGGATCTCGCCTAAGCGAGATGACGTGCTTTTGTTGCTGATTTAAATTCTCTTAAGCGAGGTGGACTAGCCGAAGCGAGACTGAGGGTCTAGCTTGGGCGAGGGGCCAAAGCCTAAGCGAGTTTATGCGAATTACTATGTTTCTATGTGCTTGTGAGTGTGTTTGGTTGTTATACCATGGTTAGGTTGTATATGCATGTGTTGTGGTGTGTGGGCTTGAAGGACTAAGTCCATTAGGGGTCTAGGATATGTTCGGTGGTTGGACACATGATGGGCATGGAACTGGTTGAGTTCCCATCGGCTACTAATGGGTGAGGAGTCCTTAGTATGGTGATTGCATGTGTCGAGCGCACGATGGGTAAGGAACTGTGATGTTCCCGTCGGCTACTATTTGGCGAGGAGTCCATAGTATGGTGATTGCGTGCATGCCAGGGTCCAAGTGTGAGACTTGGATGTTTTACTACAAACGAGGAGTCTGTAGGGCAGGACTATGAGCAGGATAGGCTCATAGGGTTGGACCACGAATGAGTTAGTTTCGTGGGAGCACAGAGAAGTCCCAAGACCTAGTTCATGCATATGACTCATGAAGGACTATGAGGTCATGGTTGGGTGATTTGGAAATTATGAGTTTTGTACTTATGTTGTTTTGGGTTGTGAAACATGTTTATTTCATATATTTGTTTATACTTTATTATGCATAGCTCACCCTATATGTGTGTGTGTGGCGATGATTAGATATCTTGTTATCCGGGAGCAGATGATGTGACAGGTGGGCCAGGAGATGCTTAGACTCGGAGCGAGGGCTAGCATGGGATATTTTGTAGATACATATGTTATATGTTTATTATTTTATCTTTGAGAATATTATGTAAACCTGACAGGAGCCATTGACTTTTATTTCAGTTTTATGAATTATGGACTCCTAGTTTTATGGCTTTATGTATGAAAGTTTTTAAATTTCCCGTGTTTTGGGAAATAGTTTATATTAAATGCGACACTTATTGTAATTCAAATTTTATTTATTAAATATCAGTAATATTCCTTAGGGATGTTACAAAGAACAATAATACAAATTTGGAAAGGTAGTACGACTATGTTTTCCTAATTGACACGACTCGCGCACCAAACGAGATAACTTGGACATTCTGTTCCACCCGCTATCGGGCTGCCAACGAACCATCCATTTTCTAGTCCCACGCACGAGATGTATATACCTCGGCATGAGAGGGTGTGTTAGAAGTCCCACATCGACTAGAGATAAGGTCATTTAATAGTATATAAGTGGGGTGCAAACCTCAACTTACAAGCCAGTTTTGTGGGGTTGAGTTAGGCTTAAACCCCACTTCTAACACGTGGTAAGTTTGATTCAATAAAAAAAGGGTTTTAGGTTTTCAAAAAGCAAACATAATTTTATAAATCCAATTCAACCTCTCTTCTTGGCTAAACTAACCATTTCAATACTTACAGAAAGGATGGTTCTCAATCAACTTCAAAAGCTGAATATGTCACAGAATGCTCATCATGTCTACTGCTTAACAAGGTTTCAAGACCTTGATGATCAAATCCATAATTTTCATGACCTCCTCTCCAATGTCTACAATAGAGACAACCCAAGGAATGATTGAGTGGGATGACTCTTAGGTCATGCATTCCATTTGGTGTGCTGCATTCGTGTGTTTATTTTTCTACTGCTAGTTTTTCCATTTGTTGATTTTAGGTTTTAATCGAAAAATTGTATCAGTCCCAACTTCATTTCATTTTCTTTTTTGTTTTCATGCATTCTGGTTGTGTATCATCTATCAGTATCTCTGATAGTATGTCTCTTATCATGCTATTAATGAAAATTTTATAATTTCCCAAAATACCCAGTTCATTACCTTAATTTGATGAATCCAAAAGGGGGAGAACATTGAGTATAATTGATTATAATTGAGAAAAATTGTATATTCCATGAATTAGACATTAAAACTGGAATTGAACACTTGTTGGAACTAAGTAATAACTAAAACTGAATCTAAAATCTAAACTAAAATATGAAGTTAAATCACAATAGTGATAGGGGGAGCAGGTGCATATGTGAAGTGTATGCATGCTTGTATGCTTTTGTATACGTATGTATATGTGTGTGTCTTTCGTCTATGCAAATTTTTTTTCAGGTTTCTTAATAGATTTTGCCTCATCAATTCAACTCGAGAATGTTGTCTTCATCAAATCAGGGGGAGATTGTTAGCACAAGTGACCTTGGTGCATGAATTTGATGAAGTAATTGCATGAGATCATATGAGGTTTATGAAAACTTGATGAAGATGCATTAATGATCAAGCTAGAGATGCGCTAAATTTGGAATTCATGTGAAGATCATGGAGCTTGTTGTTTGTATTCAATTCGTAGACTAAATGACATAGGTTAGATTTCGTTTCATCTTAAGCGTGTGCTTTTTAATCTGTTATTTAACAGGTTAAAAGACTTGCTGCATATGTTTTTAGTAAGAATGTATTCAATCAATGAATTGTTATTCAATTGACTGATTTCACTTAAGTCAACTGAAATCAACATATTGTACGGACAAATCAACCTATTGAATTTACTTATGACCAAGCTATATAAACTACTTTTTAGAGAGATGAGCAAAGAAAATTGAAATTTTTGACCGCGAAAAACAATAATACGAATTTGGAAAACTCTCTCTAGATTACATAGTGTGCAGTTGTTGATTGAATATCTTGGTTAATCTTGGAAGCATTATTGCTTGGTTGAAACTAGAAGAACATTTTTTTGGTTGGTTAGGGAGAGTCTCCATTAGGTTTGTTTGTTGTTATGCTTTTGTGTTGTTCATGGTGTGACTATAAGTAAGATTCTTACAGTGTTAGGGATAAGATTCTTATGGGATTCAAGAATCTTAGTGTTTTTGCCTTATTCAAAAGAGTAATCCTTGAGGGATTGTGTAAGACTTTTGATATAGTGCATGATCAGGCTCAGGTTGTCTTCGTTATTGAGTGAACTAGTGTAAAAATCATTGTGGGATCCCTTTCCCTTATCTTGTTCATCATCTAAATCTCAAGAAAACTAACTAAATCAATCTTTGTTAAGTGGGCAAGTGTTTTTACGTTATTTGGTAATATAACTAAGTTGAATATATTGATTGGAATGTATCTTGGTTAAGAAAGCGTGTTGTTAGAGTTAGTTTTTGCATTTCGCGTTTCTGAATAATTTCCCAGAATATCAGTTAATTATTTTTCATTTGGATATGTTGAATCATATTGCATGAACATATTAATCTTCTTTTTTTATTTTAATCAGTTGAAAGTGTACAGTCCCGCAATACTTGTTTTCTAATTTTGTGGTTAGTTTGATTCAACGAATAGGGGTTTTATGTTCTTAAAAAGTAAACAAAGTTTTATAAAGCCAATCCACCCCCTCTTTTGGATAAACTAAGAATTTCAATATTTACAAAACAAACCCTAATCCCCTCATCAACCTTTGTTGTTGGGCCGCTAAAAACAAGATTGATTCATTGATGCTGGCATTGGAGGAACAAGGCTACATCTTCAACAAGATGGCCCAAACAGACGACGTTTGAGGTTGATTTGGTGTGCATATTGAATTGGCTCTAAAGGTAAGCATACTAGAGATGCATGTTGGAGCCCAAGAAAGGTGGACATAGTGGATGCTTGATGAGGTTGTTGATTATATTGAAGGTTAGGCTTCATACTCATGGCCCAAAGAATACATGACAAAAAGCAAATTGGGCCTGCATGATTCTCCTAGTCCAAACAGAAAAATACAAAGAAATTAAAAACCTAAAGACAACAATAGCTAAAAATTACAAGGCTTAAAACAATTATTTATTTATTTAAAAACAAAGATAAAGAAAATAGGCCTAGCCATTGGCTCAAGCTATAAGGCCTTCAACTAATTTATCTAACTTCTTTACAAGTGCTCTTAATTTTTCTACCCACAATTCTTGTCTTTCTCTTTCTTTTTTCTCTATTAAGAGCCTTTTCTCACTAAACAGTTTTTCAAGTTTCTCTTTGAATTGGAATACTCTTCTAGAAAACTCATTTTCATGTTTGATGAATGATTTTCCTATCCTATTAAATTTTTTAATCTCACACATTTGCTCGTGGGTTATACTAAATGAAGGAGGAACAAATTTGCGTCTCATGCATGCTTTTAAACTATTCCAATCCTCAATTGGGCATTTTCTTCCTCTCTCCACTCTAAATTTTCCTTTATTCCTACCATTCTCTTGCATGTCCTTTAAAACTAGAAATACACAAAATAAGTATGTAATATTTACTATACCTAAAAGAAAATGGATTCATGAACTCTTCTATCTCCTTTTCCTAACCTATGTATGATAATGCACTTATGTCCTCACCAAAGAAAGGGAAATTCACTCTAAGATGTATGATGCATCTCATCCTCACTATGATACATTAGAGCGAACCTAAGAAACTTAACCCTCCATGAAATCAAAATAGCATCAAAATAAAAGAAGATAGTGGAGAGAGAGGAAGAATTTAGGCCCCTCTAAAAGTTTCCTAAACTTCAAAGTTCTGAACTTGTCTTTTTTGCTTCCTCTTGGTCTCTTTATATAGGACTTGGGCTTTTCTATTGCTAAAATCTCTCAAATATCTTTAAAATAATCATAAAAATCATTTATCTTTATAGTTGTTATGAATATCTAAACATATTTGGAGGGATATAGACACTTTTCAAACTATTTGACAAATATAGTTGTTTGATAATTTTTTATATAACTAAATAAATTAATTATTTAAATATATTTGATAAATTATCTCAACTAATATTTGCATTAATTTTCCAAATCACCCCTTGTAATCTCCTCCAATTATCTTATAAATAATCCAAAATCTTAAAGATATATTTGTTTGTTATGGAGATCTAAAAATATTTAAGACGATCTTGCCATATTTAAAGTGATTTGTAAGGCCCATTATTTCTACCCCTTTTATTTGAAGGGTTGCCCCAATCTATTGGGCCTAAGGGGGTTTAGACCTAATATGCCCTAACACTCTCACTTTCACTCATTCACAGAAACACAACTGTCTCCCTCAACTGTTCCAAAAGAGCTCTACTGGGGTTCAACCACTGTTTCTCATCAAGTGAGCTCATACCAGTTTTCTACTTCTCGTAAGTTAGTTTCCAACTCATGCTATTACTCCATTCTGCTCATTCTTCGTAGTTCCAACTAGGGTTGGTCGTAATGAACTCGTTTTAAGCTCATTCCACTATTTTCCAGCTCTCGAAGCTATTGCTTGAGCTACTATTTGTCACGATTCGAGTGTCGAAGTCCTCTGCTAACCCCTTTCCAAGTAAGGGAAGCTAGGGTTCAGTGTTTATTTCAATTTCTATGGTGTTTTGGTTATATTTCTGGGTTTGAGATGATTGGATGTTGTTATTGTTGCTTGAACATGTTTAAGAATACTGATTTGGTTGAGATGGCTATTTGTGCACGCGAGAATAGTGGAGAACCCTGATAATCTTGCCCAAGTGAGCCAGCCTCGCCCAAGTGAGAGTATCAGAGGCTATTCCTTAGAACTTGCGCGAACTGTTGCTCAGGCGACGCACCTCTATTTTGAGCGAGAGTCCATCTCGCTTAGGCGAGAAGGGCTCGCCTAAGCGAGAGGACGCGAAGGCTACTATTCCTTCTTTTCGAGCCCTCGCCTAGGCGAAGGGAGCTCGCTTGAGCGAGGACTGGGCGAGAATGTGCGTTTGTTTGGTTTCTTCCCTGATCTTGAGTGTTTTACATATGTTTGAATGAATACTTATGTGGTAATATGATGTGGGTGAATATACATGATTAAGGGAGATTTATATGTGGTGAATTATGAGTTTGGCATGATCTTTATATGGATTATACATGAGAGGTTCAATATATATATATATATATATATATATATATATATATATATATGGCCACGAATTTGGCATGAGCAATGTTGGAAATTGATGGTTGGTAATCAAGAGGCATGGTATTAGTATGAGAGGAAGCTCTTTACTCATGGTTTGGGAATAACGAGTTGGTATTGATTCAACATGTGATATAAATGAGGATTGGTTACGGATGTTGGCATGAAGTTTCTATGCATG
>Ga0209589_1011895_pt1 | contig 12040 bp, 5 predicted proteins | sample CowpeawhiteBW_FD_187525 | JGI IMG/M metagenome (GOLD analysis project Ga0209589, IMG submission 187525) | Root nodule microbial communities of legume samples collected from California USA - Cow pea white BW (SPAdes) (version 2) | ecosystem: Host-associated > Plants > Roots > Nodule | place: USA...
AGAGGGACAAAATTGCACAATTTTTACAAAAATTGGGACTAAATTGAGACAAAAAATAAAATACAGGGACCAAATTGAGGATGAGAAAATGACAACTCCCAAATAGTGAGTTTGAGGGACCAAATTCAAATTTTGCTACGAAAATGGGGACTAAAAGTATAATTTAACCTTTTTTTTTTTGTAAAATGAAGGAATTTGGTACATATCCAATTTTAGACCAAAATCAATAATTAAACTTAGCTACAACTTATATATACTTGTTAAAATATTTTTTTATAATTTATACATAAAAATACTCCACCTAAATATTTAAATTAACTTTTTTTACATAAAAAAATCTCTATTTAAACTTATAATATTTTAAAAATATTAAAAATGTAAATATAAAGTGACACTTGTCACATTAAAAGTATTTGTCACACTAAGCATTTAAAAATTACAAGCGTCACTTTACATTTACATTTTTAATATTTAAAAAAAATATAAGTTTCAATAGGGAATTTTTTAATGTAAAAATGTAAAGAAAAAATAGTAGTTAAGTGGAGTGATTTGATATATAAATTTTTTAAAATTATTTTAACATGTATATATAAATTGTAATTAAATTTAATTACTAATTTGGTCTCAAATTAGAAATGGACCAAATTGCTCCATTAAGAAAAAAAAAGAGAGGACTAAATTGAATCAAAATGGAGACTAATCTAAAAACAAACACTATCATGTGACACTAACATGACGCATGATACTACCATTACCACATGGGTAACTGTATCAAATCAATGTATAGCCATTAATTCATAACACTCCCTATTGGCTGTCCATTAATAAGAGAATGTGCTCGTTAAAACCTTACTAGGAAAAACTCATTGGGATAAAAACCTAGTGAAGGAAAAAAAGTACAACATTCTGTATTCTTTAATACAGTATTGTTTATCACGTATTCTATTTCTCCCACTCATGTAAACATACATAATTAAGATGGTGAAGTTCAATCTTGTGAACTAATTGCTCAAAACTTCTCATTTAGTGAAGACTTTGAAAATAGATCTGTCAAATTTTCATATGATTGAATCTTTTGGATCTCATATCACTCTTTCGATTGAACAATGCACTATTATCTTCATATATGGTTGTTGATTCTATTTTTCTCGAGGATAGACCACAAGTTTGTCGCACATGTTGAATTATAAACATTAACCAAACATATTCACGACTTCCTCTTGTAATGCTAAAATTCTGCATGATTTGACGATGTTGTTGATATGGTTTGTTTCATAGACCACCATGAAATTATTGTGCTACCACATGTGAACAAATATCTTGTTTGTGATCAAACATTGTGACATTGTGAAGATATGATAAATAACATCCTTCTGCATAACCCATTAAATCTGATTTTGAATCATTTGGATAAGATAATTTCATATTCGTAGTACCACTAAGGTAACGAAGTATATGTTTTACTCCAATCCAATGTCTTTTTGCAGGTGAAAAACTATATATTGCATAACAAATTTACAGCAAATGCAATATCAAGGCAAGTATAATTAGCAAGATACATTAGTGTTCCTATAACACTAAGATATGGTACTTCTGGACTAAGAAGTTCTTCAACATTTTTTTAAGGTATCTAAAAGAGCCATTATCAATATCTAACAACCTCAAAACCTTTGGAGTTCATAATGGATGTGACTTGTCCATTTAGAAACTTTTAAGCACTTTCATTATATAAGCCTCTTGATGTACAAAAACACCTTTAAATACTCAATTTCTAATCCAAAAAAAAATTGCATTTTCAAGACCTTTCATCTCAAATTCTTTCTTTAAACAATCAATTGTCTTTGTGAGCTCATTAGAAGTTCCAATAATGACTATGTCATCTACATAAACAATAATTATGGAAAATTCATTTTCTAATAATTTCATATAAATACAAGGATAAATAGGATCATTTCTATACCCTTCTTTAACAAGTACTCACTAAGATGGTTATACCTCATAGATTATTTTAATCAATAAAAGGACTTGTTCAATTTTATTGAATAAACCTCTTTAGAATTTGCCTAGTTAGGCAAATTAAATCCTTTAGGGATTTTCATATAAATATCATTATCAAGATAATCATACAAATAGGTTGTAACATCATTTGTTAGATGTAAATGCAAACCTTCTTGGGCAACTAGGATAATCATACAAAGAGGTTGTAACATCATTTGTTAGATGTAAATGCAAACCTTCTTGGGCAACTAGGATAGTCAAATATTGAAATATTGTTGCATCGAATACTAGTGAATATGTCTCTCAGGTTTTCGTGAAAAACCTTGAGCAGCTAACCGTGCTTTGTATCTAAAAATTTCATCATTCTTATTTTGTTTTTATGCAAAAGTTCATTTATACCCAACAGGTTTTACACCCTTAGGTGCGCGAACTACAGGTCCAAAAATCTTTTATTTAGCAAGAAAATCTAATTATGCTTTTATTGCATCTTTTCATTTTGGTCAATAATTTCTTTGTCGACAATCTTCAATGATCATTGGTTCTTGATCCTCATTGACACTCTTAACATTCATCGTTATATTATATGTAAAAATCTCGTCAATGTTGACTTCATTTTGGTTCCATATTATATGATTCTTGACATAACTTATTGAGATCTCATTATTTTCAACAATTTTAGGTACCTAAGGTTCTTTTGGAACCGAATAATTAATTATGTCAAATGAATATTTTGGGATTTCCACATTTTCGATTAGGTCATCTAACATTTTAGCTTATTTTCTTATTCGAGAGTTTTTATCTTTGGAACCAATATGCCTACCCTGCTTTAAGCTTGTCTTTGGAACTAACAAGTCTACCATGCTTCAGACGTGTAATGAATTAATGTCAAATCCATTTGGAGCATTAGCAACTGCTATATATGATTTAATTATTCTTTTTTTTTTCAGTAAAAACATCTGGTAATTGATTGACTAATTATGTAATGAATTATCCTTTAAATTTCCAGTTCATATTCTTTTGTTTGAGGATCAAGATAAGGTAATGATAATTCATTCCAACAGATATCTTTTTCCAATTGTTTTTTTTCTTCCCCTAATGTTGGAAAAACTTATTCATCAAAGTGACAATGAAAAAATTGAATTGTAAATAAGTCTCCTATTGGTAGTTCAAGATATTTTATTATTGAGGGAGAATCATATCTAACATATATTCTCATTCGTCTCTGAGGACCCATCATAGTCCCTTTTGGAGGGGAAATTGAAACATATACACCACACCAAAAAATTCTTAAATGAGAAATATTATATTACTGACCAAAAACTAATTGCACAATAGAGTATTTGTGATAACTTATTGGCTTGATGCGAATCAATACTACAACATGCAAAATTGCATATTCCCAAGTTACCATTGGAAGACTAGCGCTCATAAGTAATGGTCTTGCAAACAATTTTATACATTTTAGTAATGATTGCCCAAGTCTATTTTGAGTATGAACATGTGCTATTGGATGTTCAACTTCAATTTCAGTTGATATACAATACTCATGAAAAACATGAGATGTAATTTCACCAGTATTATCAAAATAAATTTTCTTAATCGAGTAATTTGGGTAGTGAGCTCTTAACTGTGCTAATAACTTTGCAAATGTCTAATTGCGAGTTGATAATAAACGAATATATGACCATATAGTTGATGCATGAATTAAAACCATGAAATATCTAAATGATCCACAAATATCACTATATGTTTATTTTGAAAATGAGATTGACTCATTTCTAAGTTTTCTGGTGATGGCCTTAGTATCAACTTTCCTTTGTGAATGTGTAGTAGATGAAAACTCATTGGTCTGAAGAAGTTTTATGACTCTTAAGTGGGTGTCCACATGAGTTTTTCAACTTTTTTTTTGCATCATAAAAGATCCAGGATGACCCAACTAATCATGCCAAATAAGGAATTCTTTTTGATTCATAAACTTCTGGTTTACCATGACATGCATTTTAATTATACTAATAATATATGCGTAGTACAAACCATCCAATTAATCATCCCAAACAAGGCATTCATTTTGATTTATGAACTTTTGGATTACCATGACATGCATCTCAATTACACTAATATATGTGTAAACCATAAGAGAATGTTGATAATTTCTCCAATACACATTTTTATTCAACTCAATTCTAGTGATATAAAGATATTTCACATCTTCTTCCTTGTTTGTCTCAATATGAGATCCATTTAGACAAATATCATTAAAACTTAATAAGTTTATATTAAACTTCTTGGTAGAAGTATAATAGCTCTTTTGGAGCCTTCAAATATATTTGTAGTACTAGAAATAATGCTAATATTGAGTTCTCGCATTACCAAACAAGAACAAAATTTATTACTCTTGAGAATTGTATGAGTTGTTGCACTATTAATAAGACACACATCCTTATCATTGGTGCTAGTGCCAACATTCATTCTTCATATAAACATAAATATCAATATTAGATATTACTATGCAAGAGGAAAAGAAGAATAAAATATTTAGAGGATTTTATTGATCAAGAAAAACTTATATATAAACAACATGAAACATGAAATAAATATAAAGCATTATCTTAAAATTAAGAACATAATATGAGAAAATATATTTTTTAACACTTACATCACTAATGAGGTAGTCGGTGCTTCCATTTGGTTTAGTAAAGAAAATAACAATATCAAGATGAGGAGCATCCATATAATCATAATCAGAATTACCATCTTCATAAACAAAGTGTGTTTTTATGTTCTTCTCCTTATATTTTATGACGCTTTGATGTACGACAAATATAACTCAAATGATATTTACCACCATAATGATAACTTATATTCTCATCTTATTTGCCATTTATTTTCACATTTTTCTTTTCCTTTTTCACATTATTGTTCCTCTTTTGGTGATGAAATCTCTTTTTGAAATTTCCTCTATCACCATGTCCACAATCATGAAAATATAAATCAAATGTTGTATTCACTTCTGGGAATGAAGCAGAACTGTTCCTGCAGAGAACAAATAAGAAGTCAGGCACAAGCGTCACCTTACCATGTAGTCCGCTATCTCCTCAGTTGGCCTCTTTCCATTCGATACATGTCGGCTTGAACCCAGGAGGGGTTACCTACAGAAGAATCTCCGAAGCTCAAGTGAGTCAAAGCTCTCAAAGAGTCAAATCAGCGATTAATGAATGCGTACCTTTAAATGATGGGGTCCACGTGTATTTATAGAACATTAATGACGTTTGACCATTGCATGGACTGGGTTTTGACTTGGGCCCCAGCTTGGGCCATGAGTGGGCCTGGGCCCCAAAACAGGCCCTGGAGGCCTATTGAAGGCGGGGCATTGATGTTAGTTAACTTTCTAGACAAGTAGTCGGTTTCGACCGGCTACCTGCCTAGGTGGCTTATGCCGGTGGTGTTCGGGTACTAGATGCTAGGCGGTTTTGATGTGTATATTGTTTACTTGGTTGAGTTTGGCTAGGTACGGTACAGTTTTGGTTTTCAGCAAAGCAAGTGTGATCCTTCTCTCCTAACATTCACCTCTGCAGATGCTTGTGTGTATGTACTCATCTATGTGGATGATATCATCTTCACCGGATCTTCTTCTATTTTACTACAGACAGTTATCTCCAAATTAAGCTCTGTTTTTGCCCTTAAACATCTTGGAAATCTTGAGTATTTTTTGGGCATTGAGGTCAAATGAATCACTAATGGCTCTCTTTTACTTTCCCAAAGCAAGTATGTTCGAGATCTTCTTAACAGAGCTGGCATGATTGATGCAAAAGGCATTTCTACTCCTCTTCCTGGTGGTCTCAAATTGTCTAAACTTGGGTCTGATTATATGGATGATCGTTCTCTTTATCGGTCTATTGTTGGTGCATTACAGTATATCACTATTACCAGGCCCGAGATTGGATACAGTGTGAATAAAGCTTGTCAATTCATGGCTCGACCCCTCATGGATCATTGGAAGGCAGTTAAGCGTATTTTACGCTATCTAAAAGGATCTATTGCTTATGGTTTGCATATTCAGCCCATCTCAAATGTCCAAAACAACTACAATATTCATGCCTATTGTGATGCAGATTGGGCTTCAGATATTGATGACAGACGTTCCACCTCTGGTGCTTGTATATATTTTGGTTCGACATTGGTGTCTTGGTGGTCTAAAAAGCATACATTGGTTGCTAGATCAAGTGCTGAAGCTGAATACCGTAGCCTTGCCATTACTGCTGCTGAAATTGTGTGGCTCCAATCTTTACTTCATGAACTTCACCTCAAATGCAATACCCCTGTCATCTACTATGACAATCAAAGTGTTGTTGCTCTAAGTCACAATCCTGTTCTTCACTCCAAAACCAAGCACATGGAACTGGACATTTTCTTTGTTAGGGAAAAAGTACTCCAGCAGTCCTTAATTGTTCATCACATTCCAACTGTTGATCAAATTGTAGACATCCTAACTAAACCTCTCTCACAAGCTCGGTTTTCTGCTCTAAGACACAAACTCAATGTGATTGATCATTTTCAATCACCTTGAGTTTGAGGGGGACTGTTAGAATATATTTACAATATTGTTTTGCCCTCTATTACTTATTTTGTCTTTTGTGTAACAATAAGGTGATTCTAGAAATAGTTTGTTGCTGACTCACCTCTTAGGCTCTATATAATATTGTTTTTGTGCTCTCTATCATTTGAGGAAATATATCAGATATTATGCCTACTTTATATTTCTCTCCATTCTAACATGTGGTACAGGCAAAATAATTCTTGTTGACAATCTGAAATCTCGGTCCACAAAGAACATATGTTCAATAACAAATTATGGGCAAAATAGAACATGCCAAAAACAAAGTAGAAATGGTTCAATTGTACAGACTAAAAATACACTCATTTTCGCATATATTCTCCAATACATGGTAAAATATTCGATAGACATCATTGATAAAACTTATTTATGTTGTTTCAACAATTGCACCATGCTCATTCTTATGTATAAGTATGAAAACAACTATTAGATTTATATTGAGTTACACAGTTAAATAACCAACATTTTTGACCGTTTAAGAAGAATAGGTTTTTTTTTTTTCAATACAATATTTTCTTTTATAAACCTCTTCAATATTTTTCACTTTCATCATTGTAGTATCCACTAATTTATCATTTATAACAACTCAAATCAATACTCGAGTGTAGTTCTCTATGTGGGTATTTTGTTTGATATTAGTGTTAGCTTAGTTTCAATTTCAAGATGCCTAATGTGTATAGTGTTAGCTTAGTACCAATTTCAAGATGCCTAATGTGTAGAGTCTGTACTAGGTCTTAGCATCAATTGGGTGCTATTAGCATCCCACCCTTTAAATCCCAACATTGTGGTAAATATGTTGAAAGACAACGAGATCAAGAAGGTAAAATTTTTTGATGCAGATCGTTGGATCGTTGGTGCTTTGACTGTAGATAGCTCTACGACGTATGTAGATAACTCAGATAAGTTAATGGAGCAAGTGGAGAGCTTGTATAGCTCGATGATGCATCTTGAAAAATTAGTGGTGCATATGTACAATTCAGATAACAAGGACATGTGCAAAGATGAGCTTGTTATTCAAAAGTTTAAGATTACAAAAAGCGATTTGCAACAGAGAAATGAAAAGTATGTTAGAGACAATGGAGTCTTACAAGCAAGCTTAGACAAAAGAAAGCAAGTTTTGCATAAGTGGTGCTTGGATCTTGAACAAGATGTTTCAAGTTTGCAAGAATAGTTGAAATTAGAGATGGATCTGAGAGCTACATTGGAGGTGCAAGGTGAGGAGTGACGACTTGCAATGAATGATGAGATAAATGCGATTGAGCGCAACAATATATGGGAGTTGTTTGATCCCTCAAAAGGAGGTCAGCCTATTGATACGAATCTGGTTAAGAACAAGTTGGCTACTAAGATAGCAAGGAACATGATGAATAACAAGTCAGTCAAAGGGAAGAACAAGTTGGCCAAAGCGAGGAACAAGTCGGCCAACAAGAAATTAAGTTGACTACAGAAAGAGTAGAGAACAAGTAGACTACAATAAAAGAGGAGTCATCTATGAAGAAAATGAAGAACTTGGCTATTCATGAAAAGGATAAGCACAATGTGAGAAGAATTATTGCACATGGAAAGTCTAGATGAAGAACAAAGGAACCGTGATGAAGGATAAGAGAAACATTTATGTTTACGGGGGAGTTTTGTTGATTTTAGAATAAACTTAAATGGGTTAAATATGTTTTTGGTCCCTTAACTTTTATTGAATTTTGGAATTAGTCCATTTTGAAACTTTGGACTAATTTAGTCCTTCATCTTTCGAAATACGTGGATTTAGTCATTGTAATCAAATTTTGTTAAGTTTATTTTACATTTCAAGCACGTTTCATAATAGTATTTGACTTAACATTAAAGCAAAAATGTGTCAAACAATATGAAAAACTAAAATACAACACTGAAATGCATACAAAACATCAAATAAACTTAACAAAATTTGATTAAAAAGACTAAATCCATGTATTTTGAAAGATGAAGGACTAAATTGGCCTAAAATTTCGAAATGGACTAATTCCAAACTTTATTAAAAGTTAAGGACCAAAAACATATTTAACCCAACTTAAATGAATTAGCCGTTGAAGTCTTAATAATAATTAATAAGTTAATTATTGTTGTAGTTAATAAGTTAGTCATTGTGGATAGTTAATATACTGACCGTTGTAAATAGTTAGTGTACCGGTCGTTTTAAGTATAATAGTAAGAAGTGTGAGTCTATAAATTTTATTGTAAATTCTATGAATAAACAACAAGAGATAAATAAAATTTTTTAACAATAAAAAATTTGTTTTCTACCGAAGTCACATATTCCCTATAGAAATTGAAAGTAGTATACTCTTTGAACCTTTTTATGTTCTTGGTGTTGTTTTTTATCACAATCATAGAGATTATATTCAATAATTATAATTCTTAAAATTCATGTTTGACTTTACTATGAAAACATATACACACGTGTTAACTAGATAAGAACATCTAACAACAATATCTAACAATGAGAAAACAAAAGTATATAAAAATAAGAAAAAAAACACGTGTTACATTACTTTTCTTTTTCTTTTTTTTTTTGTCTTGTTTTAATTTGTAAGGTTATTTCCTCGTACTTACAGCTATAGCATGCGAAGTTTCTTAGTTGCTTACAGGTGCTGTGACAGTAACATAAGACTCTTGTCACCGCCACACCTTAATTTTTGAAACATGAAGTCATGTCAACTCCCAAAATAAGAAATTTTGGAACATCTTGTACGCTTTTGCATTATCTTGTTGTCAGTTACATAGCCATGGATCTTAAATTAGCTCCTCATAATAGTATTATGCATTGAACCTTTCCTTGCTTCAGATTTGTCCTATTGGAGTTTGACTTACGGTCCTCAACCAATCTAGTTAATAATTACTTAAAGGATACTCTAAAAACATTTTATAAATATATTTAGAGAAAAGGGATAGAAATACATTAATGAAATTTAATTAAACTGCTCTTATAGGTGAATATAGAACATATACAGTGCATAGTTAATTCGATTGATTAATACACATTGGTTGTGTTCTTTAACAAATAGCATTGCAACTTATTTATGTGACAAGCTTTTCAAAATTTTAGTGATATTTCTTCTAAACAAAATGTGTTTAACAAAGGAATGAGAAAATGTAAATAAAAAGAAAAATGATACATTAACAATTTTTTTTTTCACAAAATTTGACAAACTATAAGATAAAAGAGTATTATTTTTATGACTTTTTTTGAATAAAAAATAAAATAAAATAAAATTATTTTAATCCTATTTATAGAAAGTTTGTTAACTTTGTCAAAACCTCATGTTCCAAATAAAAATTATAAAAGTGTGAATGAGTTTTACTTTTTATTTTCACATTGAAAGATTTGAAAACTAATATATAGAATATGAAGTTTGTTTTACTTTTCACATAAAAGGAGCTAATTAATGTCCCCACAGGAATGTAAGAGGAAAGGAGGTCCTAAAGGGAGAAAAATCAAAAGTTGATTATTATCTATTCACAATGGCTAAATATAATCACCTTGACCAGGGCATAAGAAAAGAGAATGTTGTTCACACATGACATGACACTTCCCATCCAGATGTGCCCTCTGTGCCATGCATTCTAAGAAACAATGATATCAAAATTCCAACTAAATAAATTCAATATGAAATAAACTGAATTTTCTTTGAATATAATATAAAGATAAAGAAAAACATATCCCCATACATCTCTATTTGTTTAAAAGAATACTTACCATACTTTTTCTTTTATCTTTTTTCTTTCATTATATTATTTTCTCTCTTTAAATATATTAATTATCGTTTAAATATATGAGACTCTCATAAATTAAAGAGCACTACTATAAGTGTTTTAAATAAGGTCTTGACATGGATCAATTTCACTTAAATGCAATCTTTATCTTCCTACTAAAATTAATATGTCATTGCTGCTTTTTTAATTGTTAAACCTAATTGTCTTCGAATCCAAATTTTTTACTAATTTTTTTAATGTTATCATTGGCATTAAAAATATATTATATTAATATTTTAAATATCTTTTTAATATATTTTAAAGGTTTAAATACCTTTTTGGTCCTCATTTTCACAGTGTTTGTTGCGAATGGTTCTCATTTTTACAGAATATTTAAAATGATCCTCATTTTTACCGAATATTTAAAATGGTCCTCATTTTCGCAATTCGTGTTTTATTTGGTCATTTTCTGTAACGCGGTTTAAATCATTAACGGAGCATTGTACAGGTGGCATGATTTGTATTAGGGTGTGTTACGTGTACTGTACATGTGTGGTAATTAGATATTTGGGGTTAAACAAGTGAGCTAGGGTTTTGGTAAGAAGGCAGTTGGTGAGTTTTGATAATCTTGTTTCTCCATTCCCAATTGTGGTGTTGTTGCAATCTTCTTCTTCCTGCAATCCCATTATATAGGTATGTTACGGTCCCAATCTTCTTCATTTACCTCTGGTTGTAATCGTTGGAGGCAACCGTGTTGTATAACTTCGTGCACTGTTGGTGGTTCAACGAGAAATGGATTAACCCCCATTTGTAGCTGCGGAGGGATGACGACTTTAAGGATGCCAAGAACTCCAAAGAATATTGGTAAAAAATTTTGGGTACAATCTGTTTTTATTTTTGTGTTAATAATAAATTGGTTTTAATTTTTGATTTATTGATTTACAAAGTGGTGGTTCCAATAATGTGGGCTGCAACTTTTTCAAATGGTGGTGTTGATGAAAAGATGTCATCATCATGACACAAATGAGGCATATTAATGATTTTAAAGTCTAATATGTTTTGTACTATTGTTAAATGAAGAAATGAATTAGTTTGATTATGTTGATATTAGTCCCAACATGTTCAAAATGACATCTTAATCTCAGCATTGAAGTAAGTGATATTGGTCTAAGCTTGGAAAAAATTAAATTCATCTAACTCTGGAAGAAGTTAAATTCATAATATTAATTCATCATCATCAAAATACACTACATCAATGTTTGACAAAAGTGAAATTGAACGAAGTTTAAGGAAAGTCCAAATGCAGTACAATGCTTGACTCTCCACTTCATTCCGAGCTCAAGAAAGACGAAGATGAAGAAATTTCTCTAATTGCAAAATTTACCCTAAATTGTAAAATTAACGTTAATTAGCCACTTGTACAGTATACGTAACACACCCTAATATAAATCGTACCACCTGTACAATTCTCCGTTAATGATTTAAACGGCGTTACAGAAAATGACCAAATAAAACACGAATTGCGAAAATGAGGACCATTTTAAACATTCTGTAAAAAAATGAGGATCATTTTAAACATTATGTCAAAATGAGGACCATCTGCAATAAACACTACGAAAATAAGGACAAAAAGGTATTTAAGTCTATTTTAATATTTTAAAATAAGTGATATATGTATTATGAAAATACAATAAAGAAACA
>Ga0209589_1011901_pt1 | contig 12035 bp, 7 predicted proteins | sample CowpeawhiteBW_FD_187525 | JGI IMG/M metagenome (GOLD analysis project Ga0209589, IMG submission 187525) | Root nodule microbial communities of legume samples collected from California USA - Cow pea white BW (SPAdes) (version 2) | ecosystem: Host-associated > Plants > Roots > Nodule | place: USA...
ATATATATATATATATATATATATATATATATATATATATATATATATATATATATATATATATATATATATATAATCCAGTAAACAATGTACCACCCCACCCAATTCCGGAATTCGTTTTCCGTTAATGTTACCTTCAACAATTAACTCATAACACAATCGAAAAATACTGGTTCTCACCTCCCAGAGTGCACCTCACTTTCGGAAATGGCCACTACCTCCGCAAGACCTTGTGGAAATGGTCATACAAAAATGAAGAATGTAATATAAAATCACTAAATGCCCAAAATATTCTTTAATCTTACAGAAAGAAGGGAGAGAATATAAGTTTGAGAGGGGTAAAATTTTAAATGAAATAAAAATAATTTATTCTACGGTATTTTTTCAATAATAGAGATAATTGTCTTCAATGAAAATCTCAACCTACGTTGATCTTATTCTTCAGTGAGTTTTCGTCGACATGGAATGAAAATAATATTGTAATTTAATAACCGTCTTATAACACGGTTTTCATCCATATGTCATGAAAATATTTAATCCTATAATTTAAAACTGAATAGATTTTCGTACCGTGTACAAAATATCTATCGATAATATAGAAATGGATGCACGTAATTAATATTTCATGGTCCTAAAATTTCATCATGCAATCTATAAATATATGTTTCCCTGTCCCTTCCTTCCAGGCAAAAGAACTTTTTGTGAGAAATGTCTCCATGGAATTTCGAAGAGCGTGTAGTTTATAGTATCTTTTAAAACGTTGATATTTAAGAAGTTGCAACGGTGACAATAAGAACATTAAAATTGTATAAAATAATTATAATATTTGGATTAAAATAAAAGCGACCACAGCATTTAGCATCCATGATGATTGGTTAGGAAGGTGTGAGTGGTGGGAAAAAAGAAAAGAAAGGAAATAAAAGTTATCTTAATGTGCAGGTGAGGGAAGAGAGAGGGCCCGCAGAACCCTAACCTCTGTGTTGTGATAAAGATTGATAAAGCTTCATAAAAACACAAAAAATAAGCGCCAAATCTGAATCATGCAAACACCACCACACACCATGAGCACCCCTAACCCGTCTTCCAGGAGGCCCAGACGCCCTCACAAAAAGTCCCTCTCCCTCCCCGCCCGTAACGGAATAACCGCTCCGGAAGATGGCGGAGAAAGGACCGTTAGGAATCTCCGTTTGTCCAAGGCCCTTACCATCCCTGACGGAACCACCGTCTCCGACGCCTGCAGACGCATGGCCGCGAGACGCATCGACGCCGTTTTGCTCACGGATTCCAATGCTCTGCTTTCCGGAATTATCACTGACAAGGTTACCGTACAATTTCACGCCATTTTTTTTTGCACTAAATGTTGTTTGCTGTTGTTCACGTTTGTGCGTGTCGTTTTCAGGACGTTGCCATTAGAGTCGTCGCCGAGGGGATGAAACCGGAGGAGACGACGGTGTCCAAGGTCATGACGCGGAATCCCGTCTTCGTGACGTCTGATACCCTTGCTCTTGAAGCGCTTCAGAAGATGATCCAGGGTTAGCTTCCAATATCTCCTCTGTCAATCTCGAACTCCTAGTTAAATATTTTGATGAATTTTTCACATATATTCCAGTTGCATTCTGCGTTTTTTTTCTTCGCAGAGGATGATCGTTGTTGGACGTTATGTTAGTTAAGGGATATTAGTTATTATTTTTTACGTTACATAATCGCAGCTTGTGGAGCCCTGTGTATATAAACATGTCTGGCCCATTCTAAAGTTAATTGAATTTGGAGGAAAACACTTTCGGAGCTAGATATGGAAAAGTACATCACATGACACATATTAGAGTTGGGCCATAACTTTATTGCCTTTTACTACTGCCTCCATTTTTTTTTTTGTGAGAACCATTAACTAATTCTGAAAGATTAAGAAAATTATTATTTTAACTTATAGTATTGGACATTTTTTAAGTTCATTTTTTATGACAACATTTAGTTGTTGCAGATACTGTTGTCTAATGAGATTTAGAGTAATCTGTATAATAGGAATTTTGTTAAAACATAACGCTTATTGCCGAAGTGAAGCTTTAATTTTGATTGGTGAACAGTGTTAACAGAGTATCATAAATATTGCATCTATGTGTTCTTTTTTCTTTTTTTATATAATGCGCAACGCTAATGAAACACTTGAAATTAATGTATTTCTTCAATTACTCATTGAGTTAAAAGTCAGGTTAATTTTGTAAAAAAGATAATGCAGTTAAAAGATGGTGTTAAGATATTTTAGATTGATTCTCAGCAAAAGTACCCAGCACTGCTTTTACTAATTGTTTCATTTTTTGCTTGTTTATCCTTCTTAAGTGATTTCTCAATTTTTTTGGCGCTGAATGGCTTCAACTTTGTTATCTTGTAATCATGATCATCGTGTGTTGTCCTTTGTAGAGTTTTTATCGCTCTGTTTTTGTTTTATTTTATTTTTGCCCGTTACGTTTTCTTCTTTAACTAGTTGATTATGCTAGAATCAGGCAAGTAATTTTAATAGATTCTCTCTGTGTATATATATCTAGTTTAATGGACTCATACCCTTGATAGAAAGTATTTGATTAAGTGAGAAATATAATTTGACTTTTTTACTGATAGGTAAATTCAGACACCTCCCAGTTGTGGAAAATGGTGAAGTCATTGCCATGCTGGATATCACCAAATGTCTTTACGATGCCATATCTAGGGTGGAAAAAGCTACTCAACAAGGGAATGCCGTTGCTGCAGCAGTTGAGGGAGTGGAACTCCGACTGCCTGGTCATCTGTCTGGTTGGTTAACAGTTTTACTTTTACATACATTTTTATTTATGATGCTTCCTGCTTGTACATAAACTCGAGTTGCTTCTTCTTGCATCCGGTACATCTATCTATATTAATACTTATTACAGCCATGGTCGAACATAAGTTTAAATTTTAAGATAAAATATGCTTTTGGTCCCTCTAAAATTTTGAGTTTAATTTTAATCCTAAACTTTTTGTTTTAGTCCTTTTAATTTTGGAATGCACCACCACTTTTAGTTTTTTCAATGGCTTAGATAATGTTTTGTTGAGAGACAAAAAGTGGTTTAGATTACATTTTAAGAATCTAAAGTGGCGTATTTCAAAATTAGAGGGACAAAATCTGGACAAAACGAACTAAAACTGAATTTTAGATATTTTAGGGGACTCAAAACATATTTTATGCTGGCTTACTCTTAAACTGACTTGGCTGTTAAAAAGAAGTTAAAGATTTGTTATCTCCGTGGCAGAAAATAAGGCACAAAGGAACTGGCAATACGAAAAAAGTTTGGAAAAATTTCTCTGGCCTGCTTTTTGTCTTATTTTTCTTTTGAGGTTCTACTATTCTCCTTCACCCACTTCCTACTTTACCTCCTGTTTTTGCAATAAAATATTTGTTTCTTAAAAAGCCCAAAGAGTGGTCAATGTGAAAAACCTATTAGTTAATGACTCGTGCAGTTATTTGTTACTACAACGAAAATATAGTTGTCGTCAGAGAAACTATTTTTTCCCGTAATTCCTTCGCTGTATTTAAAAAATTTCGAATATTTTTATGGACCAAGTATAGCAGTTGTTTGTTTATGCATACATACTTCAGATGTTAATTTGGAAGGTATTCTCCGTGAAGTTTAGGGAAAGTTGGTAAATGGAAGACAAGATGCTATTAGGAGAAAGACATTAAAACTTGCAAGTTCTGCCTATCTATAAGTTCTCTGGCAGCTCACAATAATATTTGGGAGTGTTGAAAATTGCCATGTATTCTCTTCAAGTTTTAATGATGCTAATTTTCTGTTTCAATTGTCAATTTTTTTGTCAGTTCCAAATACTTTTATTGAAACATTGAGGGAGCGCGTGTTCAAACCTTCCCTGACAACTATAGTTGGCGAAAGTACAAAGTAATTTCACATCATATTTTCTTGTTCTTTTACATGTTTCCAAGTGACTCTTTTATAATCAGATGTGATAGTTTTACAACATTCTGTAGCTTTATGTGTTTCTAGGGTTGCTATTGCATCAGTATCAGATTCTGTCTATGTAGCAGCAAAAAGGATGCGGGAGTTGCAAGTAAATTCAGCTGTGATTGTGATGGAAAATAAGATTCAGGGCATACTTACGTAAAATCTTTTTCCTGAGGCTTTAGTCTCCTCTTACAAAAGCAATGTTCTTGATTGATATTTATCAAATGGACATTGGAAATTTTTGTTTTATGCACAATATATTGTCCTAAATCTGTTCTGCAGTTCAAAAGACATCCTTCTGCGGGTTGTGGCTCAAAATCTTTCTCCTGAGGAGACTCCTGTGGAAAAGGTTGTTATGATTTTATATTCTTAAGTAACTAAACTGGAAAGTGGTTTCATTTGCCTGGTGCTTATATTTACTAGGTATTCTGTAATAATTTGATTTTCTTCTTTATTCCTCACTTTGTTACTTATTTTTTGTTAGGTGATGTCTCCAAACCCAGAATATGCATCTCCGGAAACAACAATTCTTGACGCACTGCATATGATGCATAATGGAAAGTACTTACATCTTCCTGTGGTGGACAAAGGTTAGCTTGCCTTAATTGCCTACGTACTTCCTTATGTAATTGTGCTAAGTATTATTTATTTCGCACTTGCAGATGGAATTGTTACTGCTTGTTTGGATGTTTTGCAGATAACTCATGCTGCAATTTCTCTGGTAAATTTCATGTTTGAGTCTCAAAATACATGATAATCGAAGCTATTTAATGGATATTTTGAAGACAAATATTCAGGTTATCCAGTGTGTCGTGTGTCTGGGACTCTGTTTCGGTTGATAACTGATGTTGCATGATAATGATTTTTATAATACTTGGACCATTACTAATATTGAACAAAAAATTGCATATAATCTTGATTCTTGAATATTATGAATTAAAAAGTATGTACATTACTAACATTTGGTACTATTAAAAGGATTATAGTGTCCTGTTTCTATGTTGTGTACTTTGTAGGTTGAAAGTAGTCCCGGAGCATCTAATGATGCATCAAATACAGTTATGCAAAAATTTTGGGACTCAGCATTTTCTCTAGAGCCGCCGGAAGATTTTGACACCCATAGGTACCTTGGTGATATGTATTCTGTTTTCAATATATGTTGTTTTGTTCTGTAAATAAGCATACATGTCTGATTGCAGTGAAGCCTCTGCGCTGGTGACTTTGGACGGGGCAGATACCACAAAGTCTACATATCAGTCTGTAGGTTTTGGAAATTCATTTGCTTTTAAATTTGAGGATCCCAATGGCAATGTGCGTCGATTCTACTGTGGTAAGTGACATCTTGGGAAAAGCTTCGCATGAACTTTAATTTACTGATATGCGTACTTTTTCTGTCGCTGAGGACTTCCTGACCATAAGCCTGGATTTATTATTTTTAGAAGTTGTAAGTATTTGCTGCTGTCTTTTTTATAGGTGCTGAACACGTAGACGAGCTTGTATCTGCTGTTATGCAAATAATTGGGGATTTTAATGACGGAGAACGCCCTAAAATTCTGGTATGTTTGATTCTAGATTAGTTTAGTCTGCCTTTTGGTCGTACTAAATCTAAATATTATGATATGATGTCGGGTTTTACTTCTCTTCTAGTATAAGGATGATGAAGATGATGATGTTATTCTTGAGACTGATAACGATCTTGCGGCTGCTGTCAGCTATGCTAGGTCTGCAGGATTGAAGGTGAAGTTGTCTTCTTTTATTTGTCTTTTCATTTGAAAACGTGGCCTTTTCATGGATCTGTTCTAATGTCTTTGATGCATGCTTACACTAAGCGTCTTTTTTATTTCAGGCTTTAAAATTGGATTTGCTGTTTGCCACTTCGACTAAAACAACAAATGTACCATCTGATACAGCCAGTATACAGAAAACCAGTACATTGTCTCTCCGTTCTGGTATTTTTGCGGGTGTTATTATTCTTGCGAGCGTTAGCGTATTGGTGTACATAAAGCGCTCTAAACAGTAATATATTTGCTAGCTTGAAAGCAAACATGCTATAATCTTATTCTGATTATTTCCAGAGTATAGTCGTTGACAAAGGAAATGATGGACACAGAATAGGTGTATATGCTGTGGAGGTTTTCTATTTACCTCTTTTTATCTTTTTCTGTTTGGGTCACTGATGTGTTTATAACTTACGATATAGTTGTAAGTGTTACATTCTTCTCTGTTAAGGTGCTTTCAATTTTTTATACATGAAATTTTCATCACCCACCCTCTAACCCAAAATAAAGTAGATCAGCTTTAGATCACCCTCAAGGTCAAGCCATTTGAACCGGGAAACGGTTTATGTTTCTGAACTGGAAACAATGTTCGGATGATATATTATTTTGGCAACAATATAGAACATCTACCTAGCTAGTGATATGGGTAAAAAAGCACTTCAACTGTTTCTAAACAGTACTTGATATGACATTAACTGAACCGTACCTTTCTATATTCTTAAAATAAAAAGTTAATAAAAGTAAAATAATAGTAGGTAATATTTGTTCTAATAGATCTGTTAGTAGTTTGATTGTGGTTAAATTGATAAATAATTAAATAATGTTATTTTTAACTTTGAAGTATTAAATGAAAATAGTATAATGTTTAAAAAGTCATAATATTAAAAATTAAATTTTATATATAAATTTCAAATACTCGATTCATAACTCCTGAAATATAATTTTAAAATTAACATGAAATTATAGTAAACGTAACAACACAAGTAATAATATCTATTAAGCGGGTACACAGAAACGAAATAAATATAATCAATATAATATTGTCACAATTTTTTGTTAAAACCATACCAATTAATATTGCTTTTTATGTCAAGTAAACTGATTCCAACAGATTTTTGTTGATTTTGGCCGGTCTTCCTGGTTTTAGACTGATTCTTTGCTTGACCTTTTTTGGGATTCATATATATGAAAGATGTATGACGAAGGCACGGTTGTTTCAGAAGTAGTGAAGAGCGAAATTGAGAGGCATATTATGGATGGAAATCAAAGAAGGTTATTTTCCCTTGAGATCAATGCTCAGTCAGTTATATGACACTTTCTCCAGTTTACGTTCCACAGTAGCAGTTTCCTCTAATCCTTTGGGTGACAGGTATAGTAATGATGCAATTGGAAAATTGGATAACAGGTTTTCAGATAAAGAAGCTTGGGAAAATGGGTAATATTTATTTGAATATCGTTTCAGGACATGTAATTCGGTAGGACTAATTTAGAAATGTACTTTAATAATAATGAAGCATAAAATAATCAAAGAAATTGTTTTTACTGCATAAAATGAAATAATTGAGCATTAATTACAAATGAAGTCACTAGCAATCGAAATATGGAATAGTTTGTGAACAATAGCTTTCATTAGCAAAAACAGCCATCACCTGCATATGACTGAGGTACACTATAGACAACAATAAACCTACCCTTGCTGCCAATCATGGATAAAAGGTTAAAGAGAGACAGATTTTCAAATCTAATCAACAACGAACAAGACAAGAATGAAACCACAGACAGAAACATTAGTAATTTCTACAAATACTTTCGTGCAAGAGCTCGGACTTTGGTATCAAAATGCGACGACGTGATCCGGGAGCCAGGCAAGTAGAGGGGATTGAGGAGAGTCTGCAATTTCTCAAACAAACAATAAAGTTACTGAAAAGAAAATATTAGTGAGAAAACATTCATTCTCATTGATTTTGGAATACAGAGGGGTCTCTCTTTTGTACAAGAAAAAAAGAGAGAAACTAACAAACAAGCAACGTGGCTGATTTTAATAACCGTGTATCAAACTCCTCCTCATGTGACAACTCGAAATGTTCTAACATTTATAATTAATGTTGTTGAAATTTGAAATAGCTGATACATTATGAGTTTTTAAATGGGATTTTAATGCTGTTCATAACATATAAGAACGTTTTGTTGCTTATTGTTGGTTATAGTTGGATATATAAAGTCCATATTTATATAACTTATCTTATAGGTTTATAAATGTTATAGTAGTTCAGGAGTTAAAATATAAGCATTTATATTTCCAATTACCTATAAATATATTAGATGTTTTTCATGACCTACATAAATATTTGGATAAATTTAATACCAAGTCATACTTCGAACATTTGTAGTAAATGTTATGGCCAACACTTTGAAAACAATATAAGTACCCATAGTTTAGTTTTACCTAATAAATATTAAATTACTTATATTTCGTCTTGTTTTTACATCAACCATTTACATGGATCAAAACATATTACATCGAAAGAACTAAAGGCTTGGGACAGTTTCCATTCCACATAAAAAACATGAAGTAATACATTCAAAACAGAATTGTTAAGTTTCCAAAAAACACTCATTGCATGTGTCTTCGTTGGGCCAATTCCATTTCTCGGGAATAATCAATGAAATTCGTCATATTTGATAATATTTTGTTTGTTGGACTCAAACTTATTTGCATAAATATATATATGTATAGTCATTATTTCGTAAATTACTAAATTTTTGTAAATAAATAAAATGTACATTTCAAATACACTGATGATCTCATCGGTGTTAGCTCCTAAATCACAAGCAGTTTTACCACGACATTCCGCAATCTATCATGAATACAAACATATACAATAAGATTCAATTACTCGATACATTTTGGAAAAAACAAAAGGGTCTATACTAAATACATGATTTGGTAAATTACTTAACGTAAATATATAAAATGAGAATTGGTAACACACTTACCATGGCAGTTAAACTCTGAGATCCTAAATCATATGTAGTTGTACCACTACACTACGTAATGAGAATTTAATATATTAAAGCCACAATGTTCAATTGTGTTTATAATATACATGTACCGGCTGAATTTGAGTTTTAACGTGTTCAAGAATTTTTGGATCGGTTGAGACCTTCATTAGTAATGCACAAGTTGGGTTCTAGCTTTGAATGCAAATGTACAGTCTAGTCTAATAGTACATCCAAATCATCATCCAAGTTATCATCAAAATACTTTTAATCATCTTCACCTACCTATTAACCAGCGAAATAAAACACAAATTGAAGTCCATTAATTTATTATAAAACATAAATCATGTGTAAAAATTTACCACAATCATTTTCTTTTACAAATCTGCGGTTGATATGCTAATAAAGTTGGTACATTCTTGATCTCACATCACAAAATTAGCATAGTGGGATCCATCATCACAAATTTGTAATTTCAGCTTGTATCTATAACATTCAAATAAATTTTATAAGCTTTCAACTGGAATGGGTATGAAAAAATAAAAATGTAACATATTTGAATATTCTAACCTCAGAGCACATTTATTGCATTATTGCATTTGAAAGCACCACTTTCATTAGTTTTTTCTTGTTTCATTAGTTTTTTCTTGCAATGGTTGCAAGCCAAAAATACTATCCATCATTATCGAAATTAAATTTAACCGTAGTAACAACCGTACGCATATGATTTCATATATAATATTTGTGAACCATTTGCGTTCAAATTCTTCTTTCTACAACAGGAAAAAAAGACCACGTGTCATCTTCTCAGAATTTTTAAAATAAAAAAATAATCAAAAACAAAACAATCTCATATATTTTGTTCTTATTCTCCGTATCCCACACACAATATCATCTCTTTCAAACTTCTCTCTTTCTCAAACCTCTTCATCTTCTTCTTTGTCTTCCTCAAACCTTTTCATCGTCTTCTTTCTCTTTTTCAAACCTCTTCAGTTTCTTCCTCTGTTTCTGGATCACTCACACACAACACCATGGCGAGCACCAAATCTTCAGCTTCATCTCTCTCTTTCTCACTCACACAGAATACCATCTTTCTCATTTTACATACGTCATCACCTTTTTTACTAAACTTCATCTCTGTGTTTCTGACTCAAACATTCAGATCTGTGAGCTCTTTCTTCTTTTTTACGATTCTTCATCGATTACAGTCAAGAATGCTTCAGAAAAACCAAACTTTTTTCTGGTCTAAATGGTTGAGATGAAAAGGTCGAAGACAGACAAGACTCTCAAACAGCGGAAGCTTTGAACAAGATTTGATTTTTTTTGTTGCAGAATGATCACGGTATGTAAAGTATTTTTTTACTCAACTGGTTATTTTAATCCTTTTCAATCAAAAAAATATTACATTTTATTCTTGCTTTTATGCAATAAATTGTTGTGTTTTCATCTCCAACACGTTCTCAGCTAAATGGTTGAAATGAAAAGGTGTAAGAGATGCAAGTCTCTCAAAACGCAAAAAGTTTGAACAAGAATTGAGTCTTTTTGGTTGCACAATGACAATGGTGTGTGAAGTATTTTTTACTAAGCTTTCGGTTATTTTCATCCTTCTCATTCAAAAAAATTTTACTTTTTATTCTTGCTTTTATGCAATTGATTTTTGTGTTTTCATCTCCAACACTTTTTCATGATTCAGAATTTCATCTTTTTTGTTTTGCTATTATCTTCTTAAAGTTTGCTTTGATTTAAAATTTGATTTTGTTTACATCAATGAAAGGTTAGAAAAGATCGGCAAGAGACAATGGTACCTAAAGTTTCATTTTTTAATAAAAGTTTGATTTTTTATTCACATCCTTCTTTAACACCTGATAGTTTTTAATTTAATTAATTTTTCAAAAATAAAGTTAATGAAGCATTTATTCCTTAATTTAGCATTTGATGAGTTTTCATTTTATAATTAATAATTTGGTATTTGTTCTAATGTTATTATTTTTATTTAAGAAAGTTTTTTTTTATAATTTCTTATTTTTCGAGTTTGTTTTTTTATAATTTATACTTATTTTTTATAATGTTTATTCCCAAGTAATTGCAATAATTTCGAAGCAGGATGAAGTACTGATTGTTGGAACAAGTATGACTTCTCCTATTCTCTTTATATATATATATATATATATATATATATATATATATATATATATATATATATATATATATATATATATATTCATAATGTTTGCAATTCTTCATCACCAACTAATAAGCAAGAATCTTCTTTTTTCTATTACCAATTTTCTTCTCTTACCAATCTTCTTCATCACCACTCTATTATCCTACAATGGAATCCATGACCACTCCACAATCTATTCTTTCTGTAGAACTTATTGGCGGATTCATTACTTTGTTTCTGAAAGACCAAGTTTATTTTTCTATTCCTTCACAGTTATAATTTTTATCTTTAATTTTATTTGTTTATTCTTTATTCTCAACTTGCTCATCTGTGAAGGATTTTGGACACGTGGACCGACTGTTCATAATACGATATGGGAAGGACATTGGTTCACAGTGGACCATTGTTGATTACGAATGTAATGTTCACAATGTTACCTACAACATGGATATTCACACTCCAATGATTACCCAAGGCTGGAATGACAAATTGTTTCTGTTAAAATATGTTGGAAATTATTCTTTCCAAATCCACTTCTCTAAACATTCTCCAGTCTCAAAAATCCAAGACAACTTCCTAAAGAATATTGCCATCCATCATCCTCTAACTATGTCAAAGTTGATTCATTTTCAAGTTGAACTATCGAGATACTACTGTAAAGTCAGCCACTTGGTTATATATTTTTTTCTTATATTTATTTAAATGCCTTATTAATAAGTAATATCTGTTGACATTTTTTTTTGCAGAATTTGAGAAAAGAATTTGCGAGTTATTTTGAAAACAGTGGACTTTCAAGTGTTGTTCTCCACGGACCAAGGGGCCAAGTCAAATGTAAATTGATCATAAGACCAAGGTCTATTAAGATAGGAGCTGGCTGAAAAAAATTTTGTGCTCTTCATGAACTATCTGCAGAGGATCACCGTGAAGTTGTTTTTGAAGTTGAAAGTGAGAAAACAAGCACAGATATCAAAGTTCTTTATCCATTAAATTGCTTTTAAAGTTTAGCAGATGTAATTATAATTTAAACTTCTTATATAGATGAAGTTATTCGTGTTTTAATTTAAACTTTATATATATATATATATATATATATATATATATATATATATATATATATAT
>Ga0209589_1011902_pt1 | contig 12034 bp, 7 predicted proteins | sample CowpeawhiteBW_FD_187525 | JGI IMG/M metagenome (GOLD analysis project Ga0209589, IMG submission 187525) | Root nodule microbial communities of legume samples collected from California USA - Cow pea white BW (SPAdes) (version 2) | ecosystem: Host-associated > Plants > Roots > Nodule | place: USA...
TATATATATATATATATATATATATATATATATATATTCCTTCTTTTGCAATGATCACCTTGATGGTGGGAGCAGTTGAAGATTATACAGATGAACCTCTATTGAGGATAAATGATAGAGTTGTTTAGATAAATCTTTAAATGTTTATCCTATAAATATTTGTGGTATATATGTTTTGATATATATATATATATATATATATATATATATATATATATATATATATATATATATATATATATATATTTTTTTTATATATATTTTTATATATATATATATATATATATATATATATATATATATTCTACAACCTCTAATTCTTTCGCTTAGAGACTTGTAAATATAAAAATTTGAGTTTATCAATTATGAAATGATTGTAATATTGTATTTACTATTAGTCTTTATATGTTTTATGTTTATCAATATGAGATGTCTTATTTAACGGTTTATACTATTAAATGGAATATTACATATATTATAATTTTTTTTTTAAATTAGTAATATATATTTAATTACTTTTTCATTTTAATTTGAATAAATGTGAGACTATTAAAAAACATATGTCCCAATCAATATTAAGGAAATTTTTGTCCCAAACTGACATGTCAATATTTTAACCTTAAATTTATTAAGATAATATCCTTAAAATTAATGAAATGTTTCCACATTATTATTTTAAAAAACTTGAAAAATGCAAAAATATAAAATGTAAGGATAGTAAAATGTATGGCTTAGAGAATAGCCGTGTTTAAATTTATGTTTAGAAAAATATATACCTAAATTTACAAAAGAAAAGATAGATATTGACAAATCTACATTAATTAATTGGTAATAAGTTCAAAATAAGCAATCAGTCTTATTGGAAACCTCCATTAAAATATTCTCAGTGTCAATTTACAAATAACAACATCAAAGGATATGACAAAAATTCAAAAATGCTAAAATCAAATGAAAGCAATAAACACATGAGCCTTATGCACTTTGCAATCAGGATTTGTCTTTAAGTAAAATGCTATTTGTCAGAACTTTAGTACCATATGTCATTCTTTCCTTAAAACCTCAGAGAGGTGAGAATTATAATTGGTGTTGGTCTCTCCGTTAAATTATAATTTACAAATTAACCAATAAGTATTTTAACCACTCTATGAGACTATATAATAAAATGTGAAACTTCAAGACTTTGAAACATATTCTATTGAAAAATAAAATTATGTCATATTTACTAAAATAAAACAAGATAACATTGGGATTTGGTAACATGTGAACATGCAACTATGTAATATCTTAAATTTCAAGCAAATATGTTTTGTTTATTTTTTGTTTCTTACGTTTTTTTTATTCTATGGTTAGATCATTTAGTGTTATTTTTTTAATATTTTGAGATTAAAAAACCTGCTAAAAACCTTTCTTTTAAATTCATATAAAAAAGTATTGATGTTAGGAATTTAAATATAAAATTACATATCAAAAAGATAAGAGTTATAAATAGTATAAAAAATTATAAATTTATTATCTTAAAAATTTAAATGAACATTTGAATGAAATATATCATATATCAAGTCATTAATCATTTAAAACTTACCAAAAAATAAATTTTCTGCTAATGTTATCTTGATAATATATAATTTAGATTATTAAAAAATAAATTATAAAGTATTTTTAAATTTTTTGTTGTATTCACGGCACCGCTCTCACCGTCGTTGTTTCACGCGTTAATGCTTGAGCTTTCTGGTTGATCCATTTTGGCGACAATGCATCACAGGAATCGATGAACCAATTAATTAATGCCATGTATTAATAAAACCAAACTCACCAACTTTATCTAACCCTCCCGTGAATTAAAAATTTCCATTGCATGTGATTTCCACAGAATCACTTTTTTTTTTAAGTACGTTTATACCCAAAAGGTGCCATTGGATGCTTCAAATCCAAAATATAGTAGATTTTATCCTTTCCCCTACGCTTTATTCTCTTCCCTCGAGTTAATATGACTTATTAAGGGTAATATAAATATTGTGTTAGGATTAAAAAAACATAACAATTTAACTAACCACTCCAAGTGGTATTTTTTTAACATTATTTGGTACATTTCTTGAGTTTTAATGTTTGGAATCTATTACTTGATAAATCATTTAATATAAAAAATATATATATTTGGTCATTTTATTCCATTTTTGTGGTAAAGGTTTCTGGTTTCCACTCTAAAATATAGTAGTTATATCTAGGTGCACAATTAAATAATGTACTATATTCACACTTTGAGTTTTGAAAAAATAATTATGTGAAAGTAACACACGACCTTAATTATGTGAAATTTAAGCATAAGAATCTACTCTTGACATCAAATATATTGTTTTAAATATCAATAACTATAACTCAAAACAATTGTATAAATTAGGTCAGTGAACTAGATATTAATGATTCTCTTATGATTCAACATTAATTATAATCCCATGGTTATATAATAAATGATACAATAGTTTTAATAAACAATAAATTTTGATAGCATGGTATAATTTTATTTTACATCTAATCATACTCAGACTCATAAACTTACAAATTCAGAAGAAAAAAAAATAACAGAAGGAAAACAGACCTGTGGGGTCACCTATATGAAAAGTTAAAAAAGATGGATTTGTTTCAACTAACCAACAACCACTGTGCATGTACCCTCAACGAAGATATTCGATCAGAAATTATAAACAAAAAGGTAAAAGAATATTAGAATGTTATACTTCATCGAAAAATATAATATTAAATATGTTTTTAGTTATTTAATTTATAGTGAATTTTGGAATTTGTCTATTTTAAAATTTTGGACTAATTTAGTAATTATTTTTTGAAATATGTATATTTAATTATTTTAATCAAATTTTGTTAAGTTTATTTGACATTTTAAACATGTTTCATAATAGTATTTGAGTTAATATTAAGTAAAAATGTGTGAAACAGTATAAACAACTCAAATATAATTTTGAAATACATACGAAACATCAAATAAACCTAACAAAATTTGATTAAAATGACTAAATTTACTTATTTCGAAAGATGAAAAACTAAATTAGTACAAAGTTTCAAAATGAACAAATTTTAAAATTTACTAATAAACAAATTTTAAAATTTACTAAAAATTAAAGAAAAAAACATATTTAACCCTAAAATATATTTGGATAAATCTTTATTTTCCCTCGATTGTGTATATTCTGGTTGGGAAAGAGTACAGGCAAAGAATACAAGGCTAAGAAATTGATTTTCTCTTTGGGGCACTTCACTCCACCTTGAGTGGATGTTGTTAGCTTTATGGCACATGCACGATGATAAGGGTAACCTTTTTTTTATTGGTTGTGGTCCTCATCTTGTGACGGTGACCTCAAGCTACTTACTTGTGTCACATTCACGTACATTGCAAGAAAACAAATACCATGTTACATTTAAGGAATTATTTATTTATTTATTAAATATATATTTCATATCAGTAATAAAACAAATTTAAACCATATAAGTGAATAAAAAATTGTTTTATAAAATTAAGTTTAACTTAGTTTTAATACTTATTAAAATTTTATCAACGAGATTTATATATTTAATCTTACATTCAAGAGGTATATAGTTCAATAAATTTAATTAATTTTATAAAATTAAATTAAACTTTTTAGAATTTATTTTTTTAACAGTATTTACTCTAAATTTTGGACATTAAGAAAACATCTTAAAATATTTAACAACTTGACACTGACAATGTGAGATAATTTAGTAAAAGAGGAAAGAAACAAAAAAAATTAGGCAAATAAGTTGATTAAACTGAAATGAAGACCCACGTGTAAGTAGGGACATCATGCACGACTAGGATAGTAATGTTTCATGGTTTTCATGTGTTTGTGACAATATTGGTTTCATCATAGTGGCGGAAAGAGGGGTCGTAGTTTCTTAAGTTTTTATTACAATTCTCAGCCCCACCCTAGCACATTATATTATTGTAGTATTTTTGTGTGCGTCGTGCGATTTCACCTGGAAAATCCTCTCGTAGCATAAGAGTGTGTTCATTTAAGGTATTATCAAAAGATTTACGTCGATTATAGATAAAATAATTTTATAATATATAAGTGAAGTGTAAATTTTGTTTTACAAATCAATTTTTTTAAAATTAAACTAGACTTAAAGTCTCATTCTAATATAATATCAGAGTCATAGTAAACAAAAAATATTATCCTAGTGAAAATTTTTAAACATTTTGTTCCATCCGTTATTGGATCGGTGATGGACTACCCATTTTTAGTCTTGCATTAGATGTATATACCTCTCAGCGTGAAGGAGACACTAACGGACCATTCATTTCTAGTCTCACGCATGAGATGTATATATCTCGACGTGAAGGAATGTGTTAAAAATTTCATATCAACTAAAGACAAGACAATTTTATGATATATAAGTGAGGTACAAATCTCACCTTACATTATGATATAACGTGGTTACATGCCCATTCTGCGAAGTTAGAATGAAATATTAAATACTTCTCTTTATGTTTTCCAAAAATGAAATATTAAATTGGGTATCGGGTATCGGTGTAGCCAGAGCGTTTAAGATTCCTTCGTCCGCACAACTACAGGACTTTTACTTCATGCACCTCCACAACAGTTTTGCACTCCCCCTATATTTTAAAGTGACAATTTTACCTATCATGAGAGTGACTTCCAGAATATACCTGTTTCGAAAATTTTCAGAACAAGATTTTCATAATAAAATTTTAGAAACAAGATTTTTAAAGCATATTAAATGCATTACAGCAAACACTCTCTAGAATATAATTTCCGGACGAAACTTTTTGAAACACATATTCTAAAATGAGTCTTTCTAAACATCCCTACAATAAATGTGTTATAAAAAAGAGTTTTGTGCAATATATGAATATATTTTGAAAATAACTTTTTGGAACGAGTTTTCTTTCGCATTTTCTCCTCTTCCTCTGCAGTGTTCTCCTTATTCCTCTCTTCTTCTCCTTGTGCTGCGGTGGTAACGATGAAAGTGGCAGCACAATGGTGGTGTGTTGCAGTGGTGAACGGTGTCTGAATCTTTTTTCAAAGATTGTGGGGGTGCAGTTATTAATTGTGGGAGTTTTTAATTACAGACAAAAAGTGCCATCCAGCCCATTAAAGTTTTTCATATTTTTATTTTCTTACTTCAAAACCAACACATACGAAAGCATTTTCGTGAAGCTTGTGACGAGGTGGGAAAAGAAATTTTATGAGGTGGAGGAAGCAATTTCCTAACAATTTTACAAACACACGTGAGCCCACAACATAATTTACATTCTTAAAGCTTAGGAACATTAAGAGCAGCTTCCATAATTTACTGTCTTTTGCCACTTTTATTTTAAGACATGATAGTATGTATGTATGACCATAACTTTTACGGACAAAATTTAGATGATGTAAGGCAGCACAAACAACATCTCTATAATATGATATTATATTTAAATTTTGCTTTCTGTAATAATATTTTAACCTTGAAAAAACTTTTGGGAAATTATGAAATTAACAATAACTTTTTTATTTGACAAAATTAATTTATAATTTTATAGTTTTTTAATATTTTTTAACCAAAAGATTGTGTTCAATAGATGTATTAATATCTTTTCACTTAATTCATTTTATGTGGAGTGGCTTTGCCAATTGCCACCATGTTTTGTTCCTCAGCATCTTATTATCCCTGGGGAATGGCAGAAGAACATGTAGCAAGAGTTCAACATGGTTTGCGCTAGTTCACTAATCCACCCGGGAAGCACCGTTTTAGTATCTTTGCCATCAATCCAAAGGAAAAAACGAGGTATGTGACCTTTCTTCATCAGCATAGCAATTACGAACTGTTTTTCATTTAATTTAATTCCCCCCGTATTCATCATACTTTGAAACCATTTTCACAGGGAATGTGTTATGTAACAATAAGGTAAGAAAACAAAGAGTAGCATCAATGTCAATGTCCCTTGGTAACCAGAAAAATCAGAATGCAGAAGAAGCAAGTGTAAGAGAAGGTGAAAGGCTCTATCTGGGGTTTGACTTTGGCACATCTGGTGCCAGGTTTGCCATAATCGACAAAGATGATGCAATTCGAGCTGAGGCAAAGAGAGAGTACCCTTTGTACTTGGTATCATTCTATTTTCTGTTTTGTGCTAGCATACGATGAATTGGGTTAATTCTGTGTTTAACATGTGAAACGAAGGTTTATGTAATTGTTAATTCGGAGGTTTTTGTTTGTGTTGTCTAGAAAGAGTGGAGAGTCGCAGGATTGGGTACGCTCATGGAAGGAGACACTGTTTTCTCTGCTTGAAGATGTCCCACTCGACATTCGCAAACACATTGTGGCTATTTCAATTGACGGGACTTCTGCCACTACTCTCATTGTTGATAGGTGGATGAGTATTATTGACCTGCACTTTTTGATTTTGTTTAATTTGTTTGTGTTGATTTGAATTGTATTAAAGATTATGCATCTGAATTCTGAATTCTGAAGTAGGAATGTGAATTTGGTGTTGCAGTTACACAGGGGAACCGTTGTGGAGACCTTTTCTTTACAATGAGAGTTGTTCTGATGCATTACCAATGGTGAAGTCTATTGCTCCTCAAAATCACACGGTTTGCACTGGGTCGTCCACTCTGTGTAAACTCGTCTCTTGGTGGAACCATGTTGGTTCGGATAAAAAACCTGCTTTGTTGTTGCACCAAGCAGATTGGCTTTTGTGGCTTCTTCATGGAAAGCTTGGAGTTACAGATTATAATAATGCTCTCAAGGCATCATTTAATAAGTCTATCACCGTTCTGGGTTTTCACAGCTATATGAGATTTATGTCTATGTTGCATTTTTAACCATTTTTTTGTTTTGTTTTGCAGGTTGGCTATGATCCTGAAGTGGATTCGTATCCTTCATGGTTAGTGTGTCAACCATATTATCATCTTTTACCTTCAGTTCTTGCTCCCGGAACTCCAATTGCTTGTTTAAAGGAGGAAATTGGAAAAAAATATGGTATGTTTTCTTTGCACATTGATTGCAAGCGCAATGAGTGAGGATCTGTACCTAAAAACCCTTTTTATGGTTATATATTAAGAGAGCCTTCTGTAAAACCAAAATTAAACTTAAATGTTTAGGTTTTAGTCTCCAGCTTTTATTGGTAAAGCTTATTATTAGTATGGAAATTTCTAACTTCAGGGACATTAACCGGGGGGAGAAATAGATTGTTTTTTATTTGTTGAAAAATAAGGCTTTGTCTGATAAGTGTTATGTACAACCGCACTTGTTTGTTACTAGGTTCCTATTAATAAGGTTTTTTGTCCTTCCAATTTGTTATGTACAACCTTATCTGGGTTTTGTTTTCTATTCAGACCAGTGAATAAAACTTTATTGCTATAGAATTGAAAATCATGTGTACTGCATATCCTTTCAGGTTTTCAAAAGGACTGTGTTGTGTGCACCGGAACCACCGACAGTATTGCTGCATTTCTTGCAGCTCGTGCTAGCCAACCTGGGAAAGCTGTAATCTTCTTTTATCTTTTACTGTTGCTTATTAAGACAACTTCAGTTTCATAGAAAGCTGTATTTACGGTTGCCAAATAAATTGGAAGTTTCGTATTTTTCATGATTTTGTATTCAGTTTAGTATTCAAAAATAACGTTGAAGCTTATCAGCTTCAAGAATGGAATTTTTCTGTGCTAATATTTAGTCAATTTTGATTTTTGCATAGAAATCTTTCTGCTAATCCATCTCTGACAGTTACAGATCATGTTCCTTATCAATGCTACTACTATGACGCTTTTATAACCTGGTTTCTCATACTCTTCTTGGTAGGTCACTTCATTGGGTTCAACACTGGCGATTAAGTTACTCAGCAATACAAGAATTGAAGATTCTCGGTTTGGGGTTTACAGCCATCGCCTTGATGATAAATGGCTCGTTGGTGGTGCTTCAAACACTGGTGGAGCAATTCTTAGACAGCTTTTCACTGATAATCAATTAGAGAAACTGAGTGAACAGATCAATCCCTCACAACCTTCTCTTCTGGACTACTATCCCTTGCCCAAAGCAGGTGAAAGATTCCCAGTAGCAGATCCAAATTTGGCTCCAAGGTACTGAATCCCATCTGCTTTATCATTGGATCACTCATTTTTTGGAATTCAAATCCAGTTCCCATTTCAATTTTAGCTTGTTTGGAATAGTGTTTATAATATTCTCCCAAAAAGTCTCTTAACATGAACAAAACAAGTGCTGACCAAAAAAGAATCGTTAAAATAAGTTATCAATCGAAGGGAAAGTTTTGGGTGATTGTGCCAATTTTTAGAAAGGAGAAATGACATCTCAAGTTCAATATACAAAGAATCAGCATTAATTAGTTCTCAAAAGGCTGGTTCATTTTGGGTCTTGTGACAAAGCCAAATTTGGTTCTGCTAACTGTACCATCCAAAAGGCGAATTTTAACTTAACCACAAATCAATCTTAACTCATAGCAGGAAGTATAGTTTATTTCGATTTTTTATTTTCTGAAAACTTAATCTAAACAAGTCTGAAAGACTTTTCATTTTCATAACCAAGTTTGAATTCTTGGGCAGGCTTCATCCACGTCCTGAAAACGATGTTGAGTACCTGCATGGGATTTTAGAATCCATTGCGCGTATAGAGGTAAAACTGAAAATCTTCTGACTCAGATGAGACACTATCTTCATTTCATATTTTTGTTGAAACATGTGTGGATCTTCACGCATCCACACTAGAGCGAAATGTGAAAGACTCTTGAATGTTATTTTAGGCAAAGGCATATGGGTTGCTAAAGGAGCTAGGAGCAACCCAGGTAGAGGAAGTTTTCACTGCTGGTGGAGGAGCCAAAAATGAGAAGTGGATAAAGATTCGTGAGAGGGTGCTTGGTTTGCCTGTGAGTCGTGCAAATCAAACAGAAGCTGCATATGGAGCTGCATTATTGGCAAAAAAGGGTGATCAGCAAAATATTCTTTCATAACATTATTGCACTCCACCTGTTTGATCATGGTAACCAGGAATAATTCTGAGTTCAAATTGTTCTTGTGAAAATGAAATTGAAGTCCGAAGAATGTTTCAACATGGATGCCACAGTGATGTTAAGTTATCTTCTTGGGTTTAAGAATAATGAGACTTTAACATCTTTATTATTTTATATACTATTATATAATGAAATATAGTATTTTATTATTGAAAATAGGTGTTTTATTTATGCTTTAAAGTTCAGCATCAAACCCTGTTTGAAAAGCCAAATAAATACAAATAATAACCGAGAAGAAGTGGTGTTTGGTTTGGTTTGATATAGAAAGTACTGCAAGTTATTGCGCCGATGAGAGAAAGGACAGTGTTGAATTCACTAATCTGAAATTTGTGGTACCTATAACCACGTGGGTCCATGAAATCATTACGCCTTTCTAATCCATCTTCGACACCCCTTCTTCCCAAATCTTCCTCATCATCAATGATCCAAGATTTACATTTGCGAATACCAAAATTTTAGCCCAAAAATCTATCTAGGTTTTTGGTAAATTTTTAAGGTGACTTATTGGGGAATGGTAAGGGAAGACATTAATCTAGGTTTGGGAAATTTTAAAGGTGACTTAGATGGTAAGAGATGAATATATTAACATGTATACAACTATGCATAACTTTATTATTTAGGACATTTGAATTGTTCATGACAAACTTTAGATTGTGAAGATATAAATGACATAATATTAGTAAAAACACATGAAAAAAATAATAGATTAAACAAACAATGACAATAGATAATACTACTAATAATAAAAGATAAAGAGTTAAGAGTAACATGAAAAAGTCATTATCTTGTTAAATACACGTAAATTTAGAGATCGACTACCATTGTTGTGAGTCTCTTAACACACTTATTGAATGTCTAAGGAAAGTACAAGGAAAATGTCACTTAAAAAAACTCAACTAAGTAAGCAATACTCTTAAAGTAATTACTTTAAAATCTTAAAGTAATTGTTTTTGCCATCTCATAAATATTAATATTAATAACTTATTACTTATGAGTACGAATGAAATGGTTATGTCAAAGATGTATAATGTCTACTCGTTACCGGATCAACAAACAAAAAATAACTTGTTATCCGTCTGTTTACTTGTTGGATATCCGTTTCAAAAACTCCAAGGTATTAATGAATATATGTAAATATTAAAAACGAGTTGTAAAATTTTAATATAAAATCTAAATAAAATTAAAAATGTATAATATATAATATGAATTAAATTTTAATTTTAATTAAATTTAACTTAATAAAATATAAATTAAATTTTAATTTTAATTTTTTTATAGACAATGAATATTCATGGGTGTAAATAATATGATATTCACACCCAACCTATATATAAATGAGTATTAAAATATTTGTTATCCACTAATAATAGATATTCACCACAAATACAAACTATATGTCTACAAATATTTTATTTATTAAATGTATGTTGTATTATATTTTTTTTTTTATTTTTCACTCTATCTTATTAAAAGAGTTATTTTAAGAATTATTTTCCAATATCTTTTATCAAATATGTATTATATATATATATTTATATATATATATATATATTTATTTTTTTATCTTATTTACATTTTTATATTTTTTAACTCATGAAGACTTTATTTTTATAATAAAATAATTTATATAACATAGGAAAACAACAATTTTAATAAATAAAGAAAATTAATCATTTCACATCACCAAAAATTCTCATTATACATTAAAATCTACAATAAATATAATTATAATAGATTATCATATATAAATATATATACTATTTTGTTATAATTTTTCTTTATATGCTATCAGTTTTTATACAAACAACATACCTATTTAAAACTCTCTCATAAGAGAAAAATATAATTAAAATACTGACAATAAATTATATATTTAGAAAGACCCGAATCCAATTCATTTATCGGAAATCCTATCAACTTAGTCTCTTATTCGGCTCAAATCTAATGAACCAACAAAGTCAAAATATTTGTTACAAAAAATTTAAAAAAAAAAAATAGTATTTTTAAAATGTATTTTGGTTTATATAATATATTGAATATTTTGAAAGAGATTGACAATAATTTTGTCCTGGACAGTGACTCCTCAGTTGATGCATTAAATGTTTATGCAATGATTACCCTTTCGCTCTTTTCCTCTCTCTCTCCCATTCCGTCATTTTTTGGGCTAACCAATACTTCCCACCCTACTCTATACTCTCCTCTCGCCACCTTTCTCATCTATTATTTACTTTTTGAAAACCTATTAAATATTATATTATCCTTAAAATAGTTACGAAAGAACGAAGTGATCATTCAAAACGTAATGTTTTTTACAAAGGCCATAAATAAAAATTTAATTAATTGAATCGTACTCATTTTTATTTAAATATTTTTGTTTGTTATTAATTTTTAGAAAATGTGTCTATTTGATATTAACTTTTATAGACACATTAATAGTTTCTTAATATTTGAAAAAAATATCTTTTCTAAAAAATATTTATTAATGTTGTTAACTTTATTCGATTTTTATCGCTAAATCTTATTATAAATATCTTTAATTTTGTAAATATGTGTTAATAATTTATTCAGAAAATAATCTAATTGATATATTATTTTAAAAGTAACAATTCAATTAATATCTTTTAAAAAACAGATATCAAACTCATTGAATGAATATGATATGATTAATTAAATTATAAATAAAACAGAAAATATTTTTTTTCATTTAAGTATATTTTAAAATTTTCTTTTTAACTAAAATAGATCCTTGATGAATTGTATATAGAGATGGCAAATAAACCCGTCCCCGTGGGTATTGTCCGAACCCGTCCCCGTTTTGACGGGGAATCCCCGCATTGACTGGGTATGGGCATGGGTATGGGGAATCCCCGACTTTTTCAGTTGGGTATGGGGATGGGTATGGGGATGTACATATACCCGCCATAATACCCGTCCCCGCCATATCTCCATTCTCGTTTAAATTATTAAAATATTCAC
>Ga0209589_1011903_pt1 | contig 12034 bp, 5 predicted proteins | sample CowpeawhiteBW_FD_187525 | JGI IMG/M metagenome (GOLD analysis project Ga0209589, IMG submission 187525) | Root nodule microbial communities of legume samples collected from California USA - Cow pea white BW (SPAdes) (version 2) | ecosystem: Host-associated > Plants > Roots > Nodule | place: USA...
GTAATTGAGATTGTGGTTTAGTTAGGTATATAAAAAATAAATTTGGATAATATTGAAAAAAGAAAAATATTCAGTTTATGCTATAGTTTACAAGCTGCTGGGCTCATGTGGGTAATTGAGTTTCCATAAGAATCAAGTGACAACAATAAGAATAGGTTCCACTTACAGCACTAGAAAATTAAAAAAAGAGTTCAGTGCAGTTATGTGAGTAGTTAACTATTATAAGTTCAGTCTTTCAAAACTTAAACTAATAAATAGTATAATTCAGTTTTCCTATTAATAGTTCAGTTAGTTTTAGTTTAATATAGTTCAATTAACTATAGTACAGTATGGTTAAGTTATTTTTGCCCAGCCCTATCTTTAATGATGACGTCTTACAGTATTTGACAAATTCCGATTCAAATATTACATCTAAAACATAATTTAATTTAAAATATTATATTATATTTATTTATTTTTAAATTTTGAAAATTAAAATATATTAAAATTTGAAGAACATATAATATGTAATATATTATATATAATAAATATTTTATAGTAACAAACACAATTATTTATTTTTAAGCTTTTACATAAATTATTATTAAAGTTTCGTTTATAATTAGAAAGCACTGACACATCTAAATCCTATTACAATCATACTCACATATTATTTTTTAGAAGATTTGTATATTGAATGGACTCATACTCACCAACTCTTCTGCCATCATTAGAGAATGATTAAGATGGAACAACATATAACTTAACCAATTATGATAGAGTTAACTTCACTAATTTCTTTAACTCTTTCATGTCATATTGTCTGTTTGTAAAGTTTCATTCGACTCTCACCACTTATATATCATACTCGATATTAGATATTAGTAGAGTCAGGATAATCTCACTATCGAAATCTCATGTCAATACACTTTGACACCCTAATAGTATTTTCCCATGAAAATAATTACTGGAACTCAACTACATATCACTACCCCATAGTAAAACTATAACTTAATAATTTAATGCCCTTATTTCTAAGTTTTGTCAACTCAAGACCACAACAAACATATTAATAATACACCAATTATGTTGGTTCACAGTTACAAACCTTATAAGTCAGTATATAACTCGTTCACAACCTTTTCGTGTCCTTATTATGTATAATTTTCATTTCTTCTTTTTATTAACAAACTAAACACATCACAAGCATCAAAATACACTTGAAAATACGAAATTTCCAAATGCAATATCAACACAAAGACTCAATATTTAAAGAAAATTAACAACATATAAATGATCAACTCCTTCCATCAAACATAAACCGTTTATGCATTGTAATACATCGAGAGAAACACATAAAGATACACAGCAGGATAACATACCAAATATTTTCCTTCATCATTTCAATTTTCATAGTCCAAACCTCTTACTATTCCTATCTTATTAGAAATTACAAATTTTCAATCTGTTTATCTTTTAGCTTTAACCCTAAAATTCCACACTTTTCAAAATAATAAACTGTCATGCTTCTTAAAATAGAAATGCACAATTTTTATTCATTTTACTACAATTTCTACAACTCACATCTTAATTACCTTACAATCATAAACACTTCACATTCAATATATAATTATCGTACCCTCTTCTTAAAATAGAAATGCACAATTTTTATTCATTTTACTACAATTTCTACAACTCACATCTTAATTACCTTACAATCATAAACACTTCACATTCAATATATAATTATCGTACCCTCTTACAATTATGCAAATACTGTAAACACTTCACATTCAACATCACACAAAACATGAAACCCAACTTTTAAACTCAATCCTAACTCCCAAAAATTTCAAATTTATCTATATTTAAATCTAAAAAGTAAGGATAATTAATTGAAATGGTTATCTCCTTGAGAAGCTTACCGACGTTCTTCCTTGAGTATTACCACCACACAACTCAAGTTCGAAGTGCATTCAAAACAAGACTCTAATAACAATTAGATTGTGATTTCATGACCATCATGATGTGAGAGTTTGCTTAAAATATTAAAAAATCACACACAACTCATAAATTTTGCATGCATAAGAAAATTATGGTAATTACAAAAAATAATAGATTACACTTATCTAGAAACAGAATGTCGTAAAGAGATGATAAGATTTATCGTAGAAATTTTTATTGTCTTAATCTTCAAAAGATGATGAAAGAATAAATTTCTAGAAAAAGCATAGAAGAGAAAAGGAAATACGGATGAAAAAGGAAATAACAATATTTCTTCTTTAGTGTTTTGTTTTCCTTTTAAAAGGCAAACTCCAAAATCTTTTCATTTTTCATTCCTTAAAAGACTATTCTTTTATAGCCCAAAAGTTATCATAATATTTATTGAATTCTCACGCTATTCAATACTTAAATATCTTTCTTAAGACCTATAAATTTATTTAATAATACGGATACACTTAATTATTGTATTAGCATACCTAAGTCATAAGTTCTTATCTTTATAACACAATTTAAAACATATTTAGACTTGAAATTAATTAAAATTCATTAAAATATCAACTCCTTATCTTTATAACACAATTTAAAACATATTTGGACTTAAAATTAATTGAAATCCAATAAAATATCATCTGGTTACAACTCTAAAACACTCAGTCGTCTTAAAGTTTGTAAGACCACGAAAAACTAAAACACAATTAAAAGGATTACTTAATATTTGCATGCTGATAGAACCAAAATTCTCAATTGGAAAAAATAGTGAAACAATTATATACATATAGAAGGATAAAAAGAAAGAGAGTGAGAAAAAAGAGAGTTAAAGATAAGAGAGGTTATACAAAAAATAAAATTAATTTATTTTAGAACTCAATCTAATTGACGTGTTTCTTATCTTACTAATATCTAACTGCTCTCATTTGATCATGAAATAAAAGAAAGTTAGAGTTAATTAAGAAAAAACAATGAATCGCCATAAAAGAAAAAGAAATTTGCAATGTTTGGATAGGGGTAAAGGATTAGGAAGAATCAAGATTTCAGTCGATTTGTATTCAATTACGTGAGATACACTCTCTCATGCAAACAGATTAAAAAATATTTCCTTCCAATAAATAAAAAAACAAATGAGATTAAATTTCAGAAAAAGAATGTATGATCAATGTTGGTAGTAATACAGTAATTTAATATTGTTATTAAATTTGTAAATAAACAAAAATTCGAAGCAAAAAATTGTAAGTGTTTTCTCCTCCATAAATACGTTTCATTTCAATTTCAATTTTTTTTAATTTTCATTTCTTTGAAGTTAAAAGTGATTACTTTTAATATTTATATTTTTTAATTTCCATTTCTTTGAAGTTAAAAGTTATTACTTTTAATATTTATAAAATTATGATTTTTTATTTTAGTTTCTATAAAATAAGTTTATTTATTTTCTATACTTTCAAATCTAATAATCACTTTAAAAGCACATGTTTCGGATGTCTGAAACTTTTATAATAGCATAATTTGTTAATATTATATTACATAATAGTCACCATTAAAAAAAGTAATTTTTCATTTAATACCATAAAAAATATCACGTAATACTAAAATAAAATAAATAAATTTTAATTTTAAAAGTTATAACAATAAATAAATAAAAATTCTAACCATGTTAAAATACTCTTGTTTTAGAAATTAGAAATATAATGTAGGTGCGGATTCTTGGAGCTGGAGGTAGTTGCAGGACTGTGCACGTATCTAACCCTTCTTTCCCAACAACCACCCCAAATCATCGTCCCATAAACAAGTCCATTAGGTCAAATTGTTAAGTGAACCAAATAATTGAATCTCCAAAACTAACTGGACAAAAATAGATAATTGTTTCAAACAGTTATTAAACTAAATCAAAATTTTAAAAGGAAAATTACTAGATAATCCACTATAAATATTAAATCCCTGATCTTTTTATATTTTTTTAACTACATAATTAATAGCGCATAATTTATATATAATCTAATTCAATCCTAAAACTTCATAAAAAAAAAAATCCTAAATGAATTTATAAAACATGAAGCAAAATAAATAAAAAATATTTTTACGATTACAAATGGAAGTAGGTGTTCTTGTAAATTAATAATTATAATTGTGGCATCTTCATCTCTTTACCTATAAAACAAAACATGCTCTTGATCCCCGTGGAGCGTGGAGCGTCTATTTCAAGGTGTTGTCAATATTGACATAAGCTTGAACAGTGCAGTGGCATAGCATCATCATCATCATCACTTCCGTACAATGGCTGTGCTGAAATCTTTCGTTGAGGTTCATCCAGATTCTCACTTCCCAATTCAGAACCTTCCTTACGGAGTCTTCAAGCCCCAACCCTCTTCGTCTCCTCGCCCCGGCGTCGCCATCGGCGACTACGTCCTCGACCTCTCTGAAATCGCTTCCGCCGGCCTCTTCGACGGTCCTCTCCTCCGAAACTCCGATTCCTTCCTCCAGGTAGCTTTCTTAACTACAATCTGCCTTTCACTTGTTCCACCGACTAAGGCCATGTTTGGATTAAAGTTTTGGAAGTGTTTTTCTGTGAATTATGGTATGCCGGATAAAATAAAAGGAAGAGTGTTGCTTCCATGAACTATAATCCAAACATGAAGTGATGGCGTATGCAAGTTGGGAACCCATTTTCGGATGCATATTTCTGAATTTATATAGTGGAGTTTGGCCAGTGTGGTCTCTCCAAGAACACACGAAAGAAAAAATTGCTGTTTTAGTAGTAAAGTTGCTTTGGAATTGCTCTGACTGGTAACTAAACATGCAATAACCGATCTGGGTAACTTCAAACTTTTATTTTCATAAAGAAGGAAGAGTGTACCTTAATTTTAGCCTAAGATGTCGTAGTTTATAGACTTGTCACAATCTTTTTGTTTCCCGGTGGAACTGAAAGAACGGGAAAAATGTACCTTAATATTTGGATGAACGTTTTTATTTTATTAGACTTGTCTCTCTCTCTCTTACATCTTTTTGTGAAACATGCAACATTGCATCTATTTATTTTAATATAATATTTTATGATATCGTGTCGTGGGTATGATTTATGAGAATTGTTTGGGAAATGAGAACCTTTGGTCTAACTGATTATTTGTGTGACAGCCTAATCTAAATAAGTTTGTATCCCTTGGAAGGCCGGCCTGGAAGGAAGCCCGTGCCACTCTTCAAAAGCTTTTATCAGGTATATGCAACCCCACTTGTTTCTGTCTAATTGTTTAAGGGCTTTTTTTACACTTCTTGCTCTTTTGTTTTGAAAACTGTTTCCAAACCAAGGATTTTAAAAACTGAAAGGCTGAAAAACAGAAGAAATTATAAATGTGTTCATGAGACGAACACTTTCAAATGTCTTGAAGGACAAAAAAATTATAGAAAACATTGTTAAAAGCTGTAGACAAACAAGGCCTAATTGTTCACTGTTCTTTGCTTCTTCTTTTTCTTTACACTGCACTGCATATTAAGGTGTACATGCATGCTAAAGTTTGTATGAGCTGCAAAGGTTGGTTCTTATGCGAATTGGGTTGTTTTTTAATGCAGCAACTGAGCCAACCTTGAGGGACAACAAGGAGTTGAGGCAGAAGGCACTTGTGCCTGTGGTATTGTTCATTGGCATTCCTGATTTATTTTTAAATGGTTGTGTTTGAGTTTGTCACTTCTTTAACGCTTGTGGTGTCTGGATTTTCAGAGTAGCGTGGAGTTGCTTCTCCCTGTTGTTGTTGGGGACTATACTGATTTCTTTACATCTCTGCATCACACTAAAAACTGTGGGCTCATATTTCGTGGACCGCAGACTCCTGTTCTAGATAATTGGTGTGTTGATTTAAAAGGCTTTACAAATGAACTTGAGTATTTTTTTTTTCCCTGTAAATAAAAGGTTAAACACGTTTCACAGGTACCGCCTGCCTATTGCATACCATGGACGGGCATCTTCTATTGTTATTTCTGGAACAGATATTGTTCGACCAAGGTGATAAGTTTTGACACTAATTACACATTTTTTATGAGTTTGCGTGCTTGGTTAAGTAGCTTTTTGAATCTTTTGGTTTTTGCAAGTCTTGTGGTTATGAAAATAAGAAGAAATATGACATCAATGTTTATTGCTTAACACGGGAGCCTTTGTAATACATAGCTATGGCTCTAGCATATACAGTCAACTGTGGAAGGGATATGGTTTCTATTGTCAAGCTTCATGTGTTGTGTATTCATGAAAACAGAAGTATTTTATCACAGCACTGGGCTTTAGCTCCTTTTGTATATATTATGTATTTAGCTCTGCATTCTATCTGACAATATCATGCTGCTTTGTGCTTTCCAGAGGTCAAGCTCATCCATCTGGCGGCTCTACACCCTACTTTGGCCCTACATTAAAGCTAGACTTTGAGTTGGAAATGGTTAGCTTATTGTTTACACATATTTTTGTGGCTATTTACCAACTAAAATGCATATTTAAAGTTCTATTTTAAAACTATACAACTCAAGATGAAAACATAGTGCCATTTTCTTCTTTGTATATAGTTTTTTCTAAATGGGTTACCATGGTACTGCATTATTTTACATTATAGATTTTTTTTTTTCAGGCTACTATTGTTGGACCTGGAAATGAATTGGGAAAACCAGTGGATATTAACAACGCCGAAGATCACATCTTTGGACTTGTTCTAATGAATGACTGGAGTGGTAGTTTTCCAATTCAATATTTTTTTTTGTGTTACCATGCCCTGCCCAATTATTGATGCTTTAATGAATTATATTTGGCAGCTCGAGATATTCAGGCATGGGAATATATTCCTCTTGGTCCTTTTCTTGGAAAGAGTTTTGGTAAGATGACAACTAATTACTTGATATCCTTAAGTCCTATTTGAAAAAAGCTTGGCATTTGGACTTGTGCACTATATTCGATGCGGATGATTCCATGTACCATTTGCTCTAGATAGAAACCACCACCTTGTAGTTGTTATTTTTTGGATAACCTTCCTTTATGGTTCTAACTAAAATTATTCAGGTACAACAATATCTCCTTGGATTGTGACCCTGGAAGCATTAGAACCTTTTGCTTCCCAAGCCCCAAAACAGGTAACTAGTTTCTTTCTTTTAAGATTGAGATGTAGGAACTTTATAATTTGGTTGTTCATGTCGGATGTTCAAATTGACCATGACATGCTAATTTAATCTATCCATTAAACGCAGGATCCTCCTCCACTTCCATATTTGACAGAAAAAGTGTCCAAAAGCTATGATATTTCCCTAGAGGTATTTCAAAGCTCCGATATTATATGCATCCGTGTACTTAGTAGTACATCCTCTTGTTCTCTGATTAATTGTATTTCTTCATGGTCCTTGTGTTGTACTGTAGTTGAAGTAGGAATTATTTGTCTTTATGATTTTTTTTCTAAGATCATACCCGATAAGAACTTTAGGACAACTATTTCACAAACTAGCAAAAAAGCTAGCAGCTGTAGTTGGAGAGTCCAAAACCTTATCAACCCCAGAGTAGAATCCATACTTGCAATGTGGGACTCAAATCTCACCGTGCAGTTGAATCTAACAACATTCAGTTGATTTTTTTGGATTATTATGTTAATCATACATTTGTTTCTTGCTTCAAGGCTCACATAAAACCTGCTGGACATGAAGATTCAGGTGTGGTGACTCGAACTAATCTAAATCACTTGTGAGAAATTTCTCTTCAACTAATATTGATATTCAATTATTTAATTATTTCTCTCTCTCTTTCTCTCTCTAATTACTCACACACACACCCCATAGCTAGGAAGGGAATTGCAATAGCATTGTTGATTTAAAAGGTGGTGAATTACATGGAATATATTAGTACTATTTTGTGCATAACTTTACGTATGTTTAGTGATATTTCTTTTTGGTACACTGCACAAGTAATCTCTCACATCTTTTCATTCCATCTAAAAGTTGCTTGTCTCTTGCGTATTAGAAAAAGTTATACTTTTTGAAACTGTTATACACAATACATATATTCACATATTGTATCTCTTTGTAGATATTGGACATTGACCCAGCAACTTGCTCACCATACAATCAATGGTTGCAACCTTAGGCCAGGCGATCTCCTTGGAACTGGGACAGTTAGTGGTCCTGTAAGATTCTATACTTCACACAGTCCAACTTTTTTGTTCCAGTTTTTTCTTTCTCTTTGAGAGAATTGTTCCTTTTCAACTGATCAACTAATTCAGTTAAAATATGTGTTTTTTTCACTGTAGGAGCGAGAGTCCGGTGGATGCTTGCTAGAGTTAACATGGAATGGACAAAATGCACTGTCTGTAAATGGGTTAGAGCGGAAATTTCTTGAAGATGGAGATGAAGTCATCTTAACTGGATATTGCAAGGTTAAAATCAATCATGATTTTCAACACCTGTTTTGCGGAAGTGCTATTATCTTTTCAATTTTTAATCACAAAATTTCTTAGTTTTCAATTCCTTAACTGTTCAAATTAGATAGAAATAAGGTTTAATACAGTTGGTTGATAGTTTGAATTCTTTAAGCATGGTAACATTGGCTCGCCTTCCTGACTTTGTGTGTGGAGAAGACTTTGTGAGGTAAAAGACACTTTAGTGATCTCTGCACTTGGGGGACAAGTCTCATGACTTCTAGCTGTGGAAAGACCTTAAGCAAAAAATAAAAAGAATTTCAAACCTAGGTCTATGCTGGTTTTGTTAGTTTCTGTCAGTATTTGTTAGTTGTTAATATTAGTGAGGGTGTTATTGCATATAAATTTGAGGGTAGGTTCAAATATCGGTCATGTTGTCATTTGTAGGAAGATTGGGACCTTTAGGCATTGGGAGGTGCAGTCCCTTTAAGAAGTTCTGCAGTGCTGTAGTTATTAAAGGTTTTCCTTTCACCAGATTTTTATGAACTGGTATGTTAGAGTTGTGGGTATCCAATCTTTATGGTTCCAGAATTAGGTGGAGAGCTAGCGTATTGTATTTGATGGTCAATCCAGGTTGAGCAATATTTTAAAGCCATCGAACCTGTTCCCGAATAAGCTAGTAAGATTTTGTTCCAGGAGAAGTTATTCGCATTGAAATCTGAGAAGTGATGCTTTAATTGGTGGGTCACTAGGAATGACGCCCACCCAAATGCTGCATGGTGAACCTTTTTGAAGGCTCTGCTCAAACGATTAGAATGATTATGATTTTGATCAACTAGTTTTGGCACGGAAAAAGGAACTAGAACTATGGGAGCCAGAAATAGACATGAAGATGAAGATACTGTGGGAAAAAAAGATGCATCATGGGGTAGAAGAAGTAAGCCTTCGTACCAGAACCAGAAAAAACTTCAGAGATGAACTAGAATCAAGTTGACGGAGAAAGAAGCAATGGTGATGAAGCAAAAGAACAGAGAACTTCTAACTCTTTTATAATGGCAGGACTGGATTTTGATTTGTGGAAGACAGAATATGGGTTGTGACAACAACAGTTGTTTTGGGTCGCAAGATGGAGAAGCAAATGGAGATTTATCCTGGTAAGAAAATGGTGTGAGAATTGAGAAAATACCATCCCATTGGGTGGAACAATGGTGGAGCAGATAGGGTAAGAACACAAAACTGAGAAGGTTAGGGGAAGTCAGATCGACAAGCCACCACCAGTACTGCTGAAACCACCCAAGGCAATTTCTCCCAAGGAGGCAGATGGGCCCTTAGTTGTGATTTAGTTTTGTATCCCAAGCATGCAGACTATTAAGCTGTAACGGATTAGTAGAATTACAGAGGTTTCAAGGTAAAGAAATGCCCTACGAAACAGGGCATTAGAGAAAAATGTAGGCATTCCCCTGTTTGTGTCTGACCAAAAGTTGAGTTGCTCGATTGTTTTGTTGCAAGAAGCTGGAACCTTGGTGAGACTCTTCTAGGAATAGGCGAGACTAATATCTGTTGCTTGTTATATTATCTAGTGAGAGTTAGTTGTTTATGCCAGATTTTATGTTAAAACCAATTGTCATAAGCAAAGTTGTGCTCCGAGACTTGAGAAAGACTATGTGGGACTTCCTAATACTCTCCCAATTAGCTGCACTCCAACACTTGAGACATTGAGACAGACAAAGTGAGACTTCCTAACACTTCCCTCCACATCTGTCTTCCAAACCAGCCGTGCTCTGATATCATGCCAATATCTGTTAGTTTATTGATCTGAGATAGAGAAGAATTAAGGCATAGTCGGGGAAGAATTTTCTTTTATAGTTCGGGGAAGTAAATTCTTTTATAGGGAGGGAGGGAAGGAGGGAGAGAGAGAGTTCTGCTGTGCTATAGTCGGGGTAGAATTGCCCTACTTTATTAATAAGATGTGGGGTGGGACAATAAGGAAAAGTTACAAGAAAATCACTGCAAATTTACTTCCGCAACTATCTGATAACTTGCGCTGCTAGACCTGAATTACTGCAGCAGTCCTGTGAATTTAATTAGTTGTTTGGCATATATTGTGAAATTTAGTATACGAAAGCAAAAAAGAGTCCTACATTGCCTAGATCATACACTCTTAAGAACTTTACACAGTAAGACACTCCTTACACATAAGTGGGTAGCAAAGAGGTGCGCTTAAGTGTATATAAAGGTTTTGGTCTCATTTGGAAATGCATGTTCCGGTTTGCACAATCTTGAATAGTTGTATTTTCTTTTACAACTTGGAAAGAAAATGACGGGCGGAAACTTTTAAACAATGCTCTATCCAATTACATAATTGCTTCTACTAGAACCAAATTTGGGTGTTTTTCCCATTTGCAATATTTCCCGAACATTTTTCTTCGTATGTTGAAAATTGCTTCTAATCTTGTTTGTTTGAGCTTTCCAAATGGGTGGTTAGGTGTTGCAAATGCAGCACCAAAAAATACACATACTAGGATTGCAAGTCAGAAATATGGATCCATGAAAAAGTGAATCGGGCTCTGCAGGGTTGAACGACTGTTTTTGAAGTCAAATCCTGTGGAGTGTAGGGGATTTTATTTCTTTTTGAATTGTTGACAAAGGGAGTGCACCATACCTCTAAATTAGACTGCTGAGATGGTTTAAAACGGCGTGCCGTACTTGTTTTGTTTATCACTGAGTAATGTTAGTCACTTTTATGATGACCACAATGAAAGTTTTATATTCATGAAGCAGTTCTTGATCATTTTTATTTTAAGCATTTATAGTAAGATATCATATTTATCAGCAGTAAAACTTGAATATTTATGTGAAGATCTAAAATTCTTTCTCTGCAGGGAAGTGATTACACTATTGGGTTTGGTACCTGCTCAGGCAAGGTTGTTCCCGCAGCTCCCTGAGGGCATTATCATTCCACAGTCTAATCTTTTCCAGTTGTGGAAGTTGTTGTACAATCAATCTGCAACAGTTTTACTTTCCACCCATGTTATTTTTCTTTATGTTTGTAATGTACTCGGCACATAATGAGAGTATGTTTACCTGAATCTTTTTTATATGCGTACCAAACTAAACACCTCATATTTGCACACATTCCTAAAAATGAACAATGAGAATAAATAATGAAAAATAAGAATGGCAATAATGTCAGTTTTGTTAGAGAAATTAAGAAATGTAATAATTTTGTTTTAATTTAATAAAAGTATTTACAACTTTCTTTTTTCGTTTTCATTTTTTAAATTAGAGATCAAGTGAAGAGGAAGGGTGCAAATGATAAATAATAATTAATATTGTTTTGCGTATTGAAAATTACAGTTAAATAGGGAAAAAATTAACATTGATTTGAAATTTGAAAACTATAGTTAATTAGAAATTAAAAAAAATGATAAAAATGCGACAATTATAATAATGGAATAACTGATTATTATGATTTGTTCCATATTCCATTAGTGTTTAGTATTTTAAAAATTATAATGAGTTACTTTTGAAGTTTTCGTTATTTCTTTTAAGAATAAAAACATGCAATAAGACAATGACATGTATCAACTACATTAGTGACTATTGCTTTATAATGCTAGCTCGTCATGCAAAACCGTCGGTGCAGTTCACAAAAGTCTTGATATGATGTTCTTTTTTTTTTTTTTTTT
>Ga0209589_1011904_pt1 | contig 12032 bp, 19 predicted proteins | sample CowpeawhiteBW_FD_187525 | JGI IMG/M metagenome (GOLD analysis project Ga0209589, IMG submission 187525) | Root nodule microbial communities of legume samples collected from California USA - Cow pea white BW (SPAdes) (version 2) | ecosystem: Host-associated > Plants > Roots > Nodule | place: USA...
CCAAGTAACAAAGCGAGCTCGCAGCTCATGGTCATGGCGGCCTGCCACCGTTTCGTGCTCCAGCGCCCCTATCCCGGCTTCGACAGACTAATCCGGACGACCAGTCCTCTCCACCGGGTTTGAGCGCTGAAAACATCATGCCCTTTAACAATGCCGGCGAGCGCGAGCTACGGGCTGTCGCAAACCTTGAGTCATTGTGCGCCCCTTCTTTAAGTGCTTGTAAACATTGGAAGCGTGTCCGCGTCAATTTCGCGAGACGGGCGACCCTTTCGGGCAATCGCTGTTTTGACCGCCTCGGACGCCAAATCGGCAGCCCGAATCTGACAGGGCGCCCGCGGAACAACCTGCACAGCAGGAAGAACGCCGCTGGAGACAAGGCGGCGGATCATATGACTTGAGACACCGAGCGCTTTTGCGGCCTCGATCTGCGTAAGCCATTCGCCGTTTTTTTCAGCTGAACGGTAGGCATGGATGCCACGCACACGGCGAATAGAACTGACCCGATGAGCTGTCCAGGTCTTACCCATGCCAGTGGGCAAGCCCATCCGATTGAGCGTGGCGGCGATGTGCTCGTCAGACCAACGCCCGGCCATGCTGCGCACAACAGCCAAGGCATCTTCCGTCGTGGAGGAACCGTGTTCACCGGAGCGCGGCTTGCGGATCCGAAGTTCGGAGTGTTGCCCACCCTGCCAATGGATCGTGAGCACGACGTCGCGTACCGCATCGTCGACGTCCGCGATGATGTCGACAATCAAGGCTCGCAGCAGCTGCTGGCGCGCGCGCATCGTCACATCGGGGGATTTCCAGGCTACGGACAGGTTATCCGCAAGATCGGCAAAGGTGCCGGGATCGACCTCGAGGCCGGATGACTGATGGTCATTCTGGCGATTTTCCAGCTCGCGCACACGGCGCAGAGCGTACTCCCAGTTCTTCTCCAGCTGCGCAGCGATCAGGCGATTATCGGGGTCACAGGCGGCGTAGCGGCGCTCAGCAAGCGTGGCATCGTACCGGGCTTGCTGGAGTTCCAGATCAAGGATCCGGCGCTTGTCATCTTGGCGTTCTCGTTGCATGCGCTGTGCCTCGAACGCGGCCTCGATCGCCATGGGTTCCACCGCTCGTAACAGTTCTCGTGCAACTGCCGCGTCGATCTTTGAAGCACCGAATATCATACAGCGAAGCCGACCTGCCAGACTACCCTTGTCACAGCGGTAGACCGGGTAGCTGATTCGACCGCCCCTATAGCTGACGCTCAGGCGCTGACCACAACGAGCGCACGTCAGAATGCCCGACAAGAGCGCCTGGCCGCCCCGGCCTGATTTTGCACCATCTGAGCGACCGTAGGCGTTAAGCGCCAATTGCTTCTGGTTGCGCTCGTAGTCATCCCAGGTGATGTACCCTTCGTGATGACCCTTTATCATCACATCCCAGGTGCCCGCCGGTTTGTAGTGCCCGTAGGTCCGCCGCGCTCTCCCCTCGACAATCGCGGTTCGCTTCTCGCTTTTGCCGTATACGTAAACACCCGCATAGAACGGATTCTTCAGCACACTGATCACATTGCGGTAGCGGATCGGCTGCCAGACGAAGTTTGTCATGCGACCTTCATCAGCAGGTCGGGGAAGTGGATTTGCTCCGCCTTCATCGACAACAGCACCTGGCGAGCGCTACCAAGTTCGCGAAAGCGAGTGAAGATAAGTCGAATCACCTCTTGCAGGCGCAGGTCAGCATCCAGGCCCAGACCGGCTTCGCGATGCCAGACATAACCGAACGGCACTGATAAGCGTAGCTCGCCACGTTGGGCCTTCATCCAGCCTGTCCGGCTCGAATATCAGGCTCAGTTGCCCGCCTGAGATCTGTGCAGCTACGCGCTCCTGCTTCATCAGCGTTCTCCCTTGCGACTCCATCGCCCGGGAAGTTTGCGAAAGAGGCAAGAGCAGTGACCAGCCTCTTCGGTTCTAACAATGCGGCGAGATCGACTTGTGGTGGCCCGGAGGTCATCTCCGCGCATGCGATCGGATCCACCATCCAGCCGGGAATCGTGATGACCGTGCTCAATGGGCCTCGGATCCGCAAAAACTGACCTGTCGCGCGTTGCTCTACACGACGCACGTTCACCATCCGGCCAAAATAGGGATGCCAGCGATAGTGGACCTCAAAATCCTCGCCGACATGGGCAGAATGAACGGTAACTGGCCATGGGTAGAAGAAATTGGACCTGGCCGGCTCCGATGACGGCGGCCGGCGTGCTGCGTCATCTACACCCTCATCGCCACCGCCAAGCTCAACGACATCGATCCACAGGCTTGGCTCGCCGACGTGCTGGCCCGCCTGCCGGATCATCCCGCCAGGCGCATCCGGAATTGGCGCTCTCAGAGCGTCGCTTAGGCCGCCTGACCGCAATCGGCTATCCGCCTAAAGCGACCTGACCAGGGGCCGTCGCCGGATGCATAGTGCGCCAGTGAAAGTGGCGAAGGATAGTCGATGAAAGTTCGATACAGGAAAGAAGTAGCGACCCACCCTGATCCCGAGTCATGCGGAGGCGTCCGTGAGGGCGACTTCGAAGCGTTGACAGGAGAAACCGCAGGCCAGCCATTGAGCCGCGAAATCGGAAGTCTGGCGCGCCGACGCAGTTATGCAATGTGGAAGGTAACACTTTGGGTGGCGTGTATCGCAAGCCACCCGACGGCTCCACGTGGTCGGAGACCCTGAGCATGCGGAGAAAAGACGCGGATTCTGGAATTTGGACGGTACGCGGCCGAGCGCCGCGCACGCCGGGGGCTACGCCGCCCGGAAACGTTCGACTTCCTCGGGGTCACGCACATCTGCGCTGTGACCCGAATGAATCCGCACTTCACAATCCGGCGCGTGACAATCCCGCCTCCCGGATGCGGGCGACGCTGAGGGCGATACGACGCGACCTGATGAAACGTAGCCATGCGCCCATTGCTGAAATCGGCGTCTGGCTCCGTCGCGTTGTGCCTGAATTACCACGCGATCCCAGGGAACCTAAAACGGCTCGGTTCCGCGCCGAGGTCTGCCGGGCATGGCTGCGCTCGCTTCGTCGACGCAGCCAACGGCTCTCGCACGACCTGGGATCGGTTCCAGCGTTACGTTGGGCGATACATCCCGAAAGTCCGCGCCTGTCATCCGCATCCAATCCACGGTACACGTCATGACCCAAGGCAGGAGCCGTATACGGTAGCTCCGCACGTAGGATCTGGGCGGGGGCTGGGAAACCAGCTTCCCCACCGCGACCGGTGCAGGCGCAAAACTTCGCGAATGTGGCGCATTGGACAGTCTCTCTGTCGGCATCTCGATCCGCTGCGGTTGGGCAAAAGACCAAGCTACCTGGGTTGCAGACTGTCAGTGGTGTGCGCCTCGCTGTCCCCGATCACGATCTGCTGGAAATAGCGACCACAACCCTGGAATGGCGATCACGATCCTCGAAACGGTGATCATGATGCCCTCGAATGAGTGATCACGATCGTCTGGAACACGCAATCATTAGCGCGGTCGCTGTCTGAAAGACGCTGTGATCACCAAAACGATCTGACCGGCGCAGGCTGGCAGAGGGCAGGTGCGACAACAGGCGATGAACGAATGGGACGAAATCCCGAACGAGTGAAGCTACTGCACCCAATGCGCTCTAGCGCGTAAACTTGATTTAGCTGTTCGTTTCGCGGATCTCATCGATGCCAGCAGCCTGTGCCGCGCGCAAAGGCCGGACATATGACCGCACCGTTCCAATGTGTGAAATCGACTGAAAAAGCTCCGCCACGAGGGCCATTCCACATGTGGGGCAAAGTCACGTTGCTGGCAGCCTCGGCATTGTCGATCCGTGTCTACAACATGCCTATATTCAGCTTTTGAGACGCCAATCGGCTATTCTTGGCTATCAGGGCTAGCCGTTTATTGAGGTAGTGAAGGGAGGTCTCATCCAGCCCGTGAAACATCGTCAGGTTAAGGGCTTCCCTCTTGATTGACAGATTCTTGATTTCCGCCCGGGCTTTTTGAGTCAGTGACATCTGGACGAACCTTGCGTCATCAGGCGATGGCTCGCGGGTAAGGAACTCCACCATTTCTAGTTTCTTCGTTTGATTGGTGACGAAGGCCGGGTGGATTCGCAGTTTGTTTGCAACCGCTATTCCTGAGACACCGCGACCTTCGTCGAGCTCATCAATGGCCATTAGGATTAGCCATTGCGGCTCGGTTATTCCCAGCATCTGAGCCCAACTTTTATGTATTTCCTCTAGCTGGGAGTGAATCTCGACAATGTTCCAGATGAAGTCCCGAGCGGCTTTGTCGAGCTGATCTATTTCGGCCATGTTGGTCTTTCCGCCACCTAGGCGTCGCCGACAAGGCGCACGCTGATCGCAATGAAGGACACGTACCGCTCTTGGGCCGCCCGAAAAAGACTTTGCATAGCATAACTATCATTCGAAAAAATAAATTGACAAACATAATTGAATTTGATTAGTGGCGACACTGAACCAGTTGAAGGGAGCCATCCAACAATCACTTTTAGATCTCCAGGTGGAACCTCCGGGATGCCCCTCGGGGGTTCTTTTTGTGCGCCTAGTATGAGTTGCAGTCTGGGTGGAATGCCCCCTATCCCGCAGCGTCGGCGGCGTATCCTTCGACTTCTGGGTGGTCCGTGCCGCGTGACTTGGTCGCTGGGGTTCAGGTGGTGACGGCGTGCCGTCGCTCGGCCGCGATGAAGGCGCGGAAGCGCTCGGCTGTAGAGCGTGCCCTGGCGTCGGCGGGAACCTGCCGAAACCGTCGATAGCCCGCATCGCCCTTGGCGGCTGGCAACAAGTTTCGCGCTTGGTATTGATCGGCCAAGCCCCTCTCTTGCTTTAGGTCCTGTGGAGGCACAAGCGGGCGGATGGGCGACTCGCGAGATGCCCATCTGGTTAAAAAATAGGTCAGTTACGACGAGCTCCGCGCTGAAATCGAAATGAGTGTGGCGAGATTGCGACAGTTGGGTTCAAGCTTTGGGTTGATACAATTAATTGATTGCAGCAATTTATATAGATAGCTATACGTTCGGTTGACCGGGAGGCTTCGCCTCGAAGTCGTTCCGTCACCCCATCAGGTGAGCCTAGCGGCGGCGGATCTTTAAAGGACGAAATGACGCGCTCAACTTGGAGCTTCATCCATGAAACTGATAAAGAATTTAGTCCTCGGTTCCGCGGTGAGCCTAATCGCTGCAACCGGAGCAGAGGCTGCTGATTTGCCCGTCAAGGCCAAGGCGGTCGAATACGTTAAGATGTGCTCGCTATACGGCGCCGGCTTCTACTACATTCCCGGTACTGATACCTGCATCAAACTCGGTGGTTACCTGCGTGCCCAAGCCGCTTTGGCCACGAACGCTTCCTACGATACCGCCAACAGTGGTGTGGCCGGCGCGCGAAATCGCTTCAGTAACTACTACACCGTTCAATCCCGTGAAGATCTGAGCATCGATACGCGCACCCCGACCGAGTACGGCGCGCTTCGCACCTTCTTCGAAGGTGTGTTCACCTGGAGCACAGGCGGCTACGCCGGTGCCGGCACAACTGCCGTGAATGGCTCGACGGCCTATACAACATCGATCGGCTCTCAAATCGCTGGTGGTTCGCTCAGTGTCTACTACGCCTTCATGCAATTCGCTGGTTTTACATGGGGTAAGGCGACGTCGCAGTTCTCCTTTGCGCCCTGGACAAATTATCCGGCCAACAATTTCGATGGCCTGCCAGGCGGCGGTGGCTGGGATCCTGTGAGCCAATTCACGTATACAGCCGACTTCGGTCAGGGCATTACGGCTTCGTTCTCGGCCCAGGATCAGGTCGCCGAGTACACGACCAACATCTGGAACGTGAGCGGAGCGACGGCCGCAGGTCTTGCCAACGGTGCGTACGGTGCCAACGATATCGGCGGTTCGCGAGCTCCAGACCTCGTCGCGATGGTTCGCGTAGACCAGGCTTGGGGCCAGTTCCAGGCGTCGATCGCGGCGCATGACAACCATGCTGGCTACTATGGCGCGTCCGAGGTTACCGGTCATCCGGGTGACAAGTGGGGCTGGGCTGGTCAGCTGGCTTTCGCGATCAAGAACATCCCGACTGGCGCGAATGACACGCTCAGCATGCAGGGTGTCTTTACCAACGGTGCAAGCCGTTACAACTTCCAGGACTTTATGTTGACCACCTACGCGATGTACGGCGGTCCGGGTTTGGCCGGTGCTTACCAGGGCGTCGGCCTCGCGGGTCTATCTGACTCGGTGTTCGTTGCTGGCCTTGGCCAAGAGCTAACCACTACCTACGGTTTTCGCGGCGGCTACAACCATAACTGGGATCCGTACTGGAGTACTGGCCTCTACGGTGCTTGGGCTGCAGTGCGCCACAATAGCACGGCCAAGAGCTACATTTGCGGTGCCGTCGTCGCAAGCCTAGCACTCTCAAGCGGGCTTGCTGGCTGTAACCCCGACTTCAACTACGCCGTTACCGGTGTGCTCACTCGCTGGACCCCGGTCAAGAATCTAACCTTTTCGGCCGATCTCGCTTATACGATGCTTGATCAGAAGTATGCGAGCGGAAGCACTGTGACGCTGCCGTTGCAGTCAGGTGTCGCTAAGCCAGGTGCTGTATATCAGCTGAAGGACCAGAACGCCCTTACGCTGCTGCTCCGCGTCCAGCGGAACTGGTGATCCCGATCGCCACGTTCTCGACAATTCATGGTCGAGCAGCTCAGTCCATTCGGCCTTCGCCCTCGCAGATCCGGGTATGCGGCTTTCCCACACCCGGCTCGGCTCTTCCCAAGAGTAGCCCGCGTCATATACGAATCTACCCCTGCGTAGCGATGCGAGGAGTGGGCGGAAGGATAATATCAGGCTCTCAAACTCCGATCAGCCCATGACACGTTCTGGCGTTACGCTTTCCGGCCGGCGTCTTCCCTTCCGATACAAGATAAAGGTGAATGTTTCGGGGCACCGCTCGCCGCGCTGCTGACTCGAGAGGGTCGCAAACCTGCCGAACTCGATCATTCGCGCATTGCCCTCGTGGAGGGCAAGACCGCATGTCCGCTCTAGCGGTATGCTGTTCGCCATATACTATGCTTCCGAGCGTTTGCTCGGGCGATCCGAGCCGATCCTCTCAAAGGAGGACGAGCGGTGGCGGACTATGGGAAGCATTTGTCGGAATCGACGTCGCGAAGCTGGAGACCTCGGGGCGACTGAGGCCATCGTCTGGTTGCTCGGTCGTCTCGACCTGGTCTGCGGTTTCGGTCGGGCCACGCTCGATCGGCCGGCCCCGGTTTCGTCACGTGGTGCGTTTGTCCTCCGCCAGCCGAAGCGGCGGATGTTGTATTCCAAATTGACCATGCTGACTTTCAGCTTGACGCGGCGCAACGCCGACCGTGCGCACGACGAGGCCCATAGGTCCCTTCTGATACGCGAATACGTGCTCTATGGCCGCCGTTAGCGATGGCATCGGCCGACCCGGCGACTTTTGGAGGCGTCCAGCTTATGAGTTGCAAGTCTCGCGCGGTTCCCTCGGTCGACCTCGATATTGAGTATGAACATCCATCTCGCACACAGTTGGTCCCCAAAAGGCTAGTGACGATCTGGTCTCGTGCCCACGCAGCATGGCGTACTCATTCGACATTGCTGAGTCGCGCCCACCTATCAGGCTAGGTGCCACCAGATCTGCGGGTTGCGGGAATATCGAGTTCGATTTCGCGCAACACCTCGACGATGGCTTCGGGATGACGGCCATTCTCGAAGAGCGCGTATTTGAACGCTTGGGTGCGGTTCGCGAATAAGCCGCCAAATATGCCGTTCTGTTCTCGGGCAATCCAGTTGCCATGACGGTTCCTGCCAACAAAGACGATCGACGCTGCGGCGTTGCACAAAGAAGATTGGACTGCCTTCACGTTCAAACCCTTCCTCGGCGAAATTCGCGTTGCTCGCACCTGCCATACTCATTCCGTAGTTTGTAGCATCTCAACTTGCCGCATCCTTGTCTCATCGAATATGAATTCCAGAGCGGACTACTGGCAACTTGCGCCTCGTTATCTCAAACCATCATTCTCGGGATCGTCGCAACCCACAAATTGCGACGCTTAGTCGCGAACCGATCGTCGATCTCGAAGAATACGGCAAAAGCGAAGAGAGTTCTCCTATCAATTCTGGAGAGGAGCGCGAAATCGCTCTCGCCTGCGCGACAGCAGCAACCTTGAAGGCCGTCTGGCGAGAAGCGCCTTCAGCCACGGCCGCGCCCGAGCGTCGTTTCGGACGATCCGCAAGACGGTCGTTGCCCCGAAAACCGGGAGAGAGCGGAGTTCCGGATTTCCCATCTTCGATATTCGTCCCAGCCGCTCCTTTCCTCCGCTCGATGAGACCGCGGCGTCAATCCCAGCCAGGCAAAGTGGCGAGCCGATTTGAAGCCGCCGGGATCCGGCACAAGCGCCTTGATGGTCGCCGCCGTAATGACGCCAACGCCAGGGATCGTGGTCAATCGACGCATATCCTCGTCGTGCTTTGCCTCCACGACGATTGCGCGCTCAAGCCTGTCGATCTGGTCGGCTGAAGCGTCAATCTCATCGGCAATAACCATCAGCGCGAAGCGCGCTGCTGCAGGCAAGCGAGCATCTGTCTTGTCCCGTACGATCGCGACCAGCGCCTCAACCTTTGCCAGGCCGGCGGTGTGTCTAATTCGGCCAGATGAGCGCAAGGCATTGACGCACCTTGCGTTCGCTCCGGACCAGAAACGTGCGAGTCTTTAGCACCATCGCGGCAGCCTGCTGCTCGGCAGTCTTTGATTGGGACGAAGCGCATGGTCATTCGGGTCACCCCTTCGCTGATGGCCTCCGGGTCCGTAGCATCCGCCTTGCCTCGCTTGATAAAGGGTCTGACATAAGCCGGCGGGAATGAGCCGCACTTCATGACCGAACTGCGATGTCGCGCGGCCGACAGCGGGCGCTTCCGCAGGCTTGCAACCCCACCAAGCATCGCGGCAGCCTCCGGAAAAGACGCAGAACTTTCGCTGCGTCGCAGCTTTCGGTCGGATGAACACGGGCGAGCCCTCAGTATTCGCGCCATGAACCCGGAAAACATGGTTGGCCAAATCCAACCCGACGGCGATGTCCGGTTTCACGGAACGGTTCCTTTGTGGCGTTCGAACAACGACCACGTTCTAGCACTTTGATGCTGTTGGCGGGCCGTTCCACCAAAGCAGCGAAGGTGGGCACCTTTGGCGCTTTCGCCCGCCGGATCGGCATTCAGCCGTCGCAGTTGTTCACTTGCCGCCGTGATGCTCGCGCCGAGCGGCATTGTCGCTCGGGACACTCGAGTTCTGTGGCAGGCGCGGTGATCGAGATTGCCATTGGCGAGGTCGTCGTGCGCGCCGGCATGGATGTCGACGAAGCGCACTTGCAACGGGTAATCCGGGCGTTCCGTTCGGCATGATCCCCTCCGGCGTGAAGGTGTTCCTGGCCAGCCATCCAGTCGACTTCCGCAAGGTATCGATGGCCTTGTTGCGCTTGTGCGCGATGCGGGCTCGGATCCGTTCAACGGTGCGCTTTATGTCTTCCGAGCCAAAAGAGCCGACAGAATAAAGATCGTATGGCGGGATGGCTCCGGCGTGTGCCTCTATCTAAAACGTCTCGAGAAGGCGAAGTTCTGCTGGCCGCGGATCGGACATCATCGGGTGCAGCTGAATCCTGCGCAGTTGATGGCACTGGTGGATGGGATGGACTGGAAGCGGGGCCGGACCATGGCGGTCAAGCCGCCGGAAATTGTTGGGTAACAGCACTGCGGCGAAGTGAATCAGTGGCCTGAAAGGGCAAGAGAAGGGGAGCAAAATGTGATCCGGTCGGGTCAATGACGCCGCCCGATCTCAGCCTCCCGAATGACATAGAGACGCTGAAGGCCATGGTGCTTGCCATGGCCGAGAAAGCGGCCCGCGCCGATGCTCTGGAGAGCGAAGTTGCCGATCTCAAGGCCCGCAACGCCGATGCCGATGCGCGCATCGAGCGGCTGACGCAGATCCTGAAGGCCTTCGACCGAGCCCGGTTCGGCCGACGATCGGAAAAGATTGGCTCGGCGAATGGCGACGATGAACAGCGGGCCTTTGTCTTCGAGGAGATCGAGACCGGTATCGCTGTGATCCAGGCTCAGGTCAGCAAGGGTCGTGAGCAAGCGGATGGCAAGCGTGCACCGCGTCGGCGCATGGGCTTTGCACCCCATCTGGAACGGATCGAAACTGTCATTGAGCCGGAAGAGCTGGCTGAGCATGCCGGCAAGCAGAAGGTGTTGATCGGCGAGGACGTGTCGGAGCGTCTGGATGTGGTGCCGGCGAAGTTCCGGGTGATCGTCACGCGCCGTCCCAAGTACGCCTTCAAGAACGCGGACGGCATAATCCAGGCGCCGGCCCCGATCCATATCATTGAATGAGGCATTCCGACGGAAACGCTTCTGGCCCACATCGTCGTCGCCAAATATGCCGATGTCGAGCCGCTCTACCGGCAGGAGGCTATCTACGCCCGCGACAAGGTCGAGCTCGACCGCCAGCTGATGGCGCAATGGATGGGCAAGCTCGGCTTCGATTCGAGATCGTGGCCGACTACGTCTTCAGCGAGGTCAAGAAGCCCGAGCGGGTCTTTGCCGACGAAACCACCCTGCCAACGCTCGCTCCCGGCTCCGGATCGACGAAGACAGCCTATTTGTGGGCCGATGCCAGGGATGACCGTACCTTTGGCCGCAGCGGTCCGCCGATGGTGGCTTATCGCTTCGAAGACAGCCGCTCCGGCGAATGCGCAGTCATCCTGCAGGTTGATGGATACGCCGCCTATAACAAGCTCGCGCGATCCGATCGCGGCAATGATCGCGTCACATTGGCCGGCTGCTGGTCACACAGCAGGCGCAAGTTCTACGAGCTGCATGTTGCAGGAAGCTCGGAAGTGGCAACGGCGACGGTCGAGCGGATGGCGAGGCTCTGGCAGGGCGAGAAAACCGTGCGCGGTCAAAGCCTCGAAGCACGCGTTGCCGCGCGCCAGCAGGCCTCCGCGGCGATCGTCGCAGATCTCTTCGACTTCTGGCAGCAGACCTTGCGGCGGATCTCCGACAAATCAAAGCTGGCCGAGGCGATCCGCTATGCCGTCTCGCGCCTATCTTCGAACGCTTCCTGACCGATGGATGTATCGAGCTCGACTCCAACATCGTCGAACGTGCCATCAGGCCACAAACAATTACGAAAAAGAATAGCCTCTTCGCTGGCAGCGACGGGGGCACAAACGTGGGCGACCATCGCAACGCTGCTGCAGACAGCGAAGATGAACAACATCGATCCGCTCGCCTGGCTTACTCTCACCCTTCAGCGTATCGCCAACGGCTGGCCAAGCAGCGAAATCGACGCGCTTATGCCATGGAACCACGCCGCCTGAGGGCCTCAGCTTGCTGCTTACGAATAAGTCACAGAAACGGCTGTACCAGCACCCGTCCGGATGCTCTGCAATGTACTCGTCTCACAGCACCTGCAAGGTCACATGCTTGCGCTTGAACACGCGGGCGATAACGGACCAGTCAGGCTCTGCCACCTTGCGGCGACGCGGCTTCACGCCGGGCACCCCGTACAGCCATTGCTCCAGCTCGGCGTCGCTTATCGCTTCCGAAACCGGTCATGCCAGACCCGCGCGCAACCGCTTCAGCGTGTCACGTACCGTCGTCGGCCCGATGCCGACGTGCTCGCCAACCACGCGCGTCGAGAGCCCAGCCTCAAGGCTCAACCTCACAATCTCGCGCACCTGGCGCATGATAACCGTCCTCGTCAGCATCCAATCCTCGTAGCTGCTTCCAGCCGGAGAATTGGCCCAACGATTGGGCCTCACACCATCCGAAACTGCGCGCCATCAAGTCGGTAGGGTGCCCACCATCGTGAGCGTCATCCAGGGACCACGTGCTGAGGGCTGATCTGGTGGGTTAGGAAGATCTCGTGGAATGGTTGGTCACGAGGTCACCATGTCAAAGGATAGTCGTAAGGATGGCGATAAGGATAGGCATA
>Ga0209589_1011908_pt1 | contig 12026 bp, 7 predicted proteins | sample CowpeawhiteBW_FD_187525 | JGI IMG/M metagenome (GOLD analysis project Ga0209589, IMG submission 187525) | Root nodule microbial communities of legume samples collected from California USA - Cow pea white BW (SPAdes) (version 2) | ecosystem: Host-associated > Plants > Roots > Nodule | place: USA...
CTGAAATATGTAAAAAAAAAAAACATTATAAAACAATAATGTAGGGAAAAAACTAAATAACACGTCAATAACAACTATATGAATAATAAATTAATTGAGTAACATGAGAGTTTGATCCGTAACATATAGGTGAGATTGAAAACGTGTTAAAAAATATATATATTATCAGTTATTTTTGTTTATAATAGTTTAATCTATGATCATTTATGGCTTTTATAGTGATATATAGCGTATCTAAAAGTTGATATACAATTATTTTTTTAAGCTTTGAAGTCATTTCTAGTTAACTCTTAAAATTTTATTGTTGTTAACTCTTAAAAATATTTTATCTTTACTTCATTATAAAGTTTTCTCTAAAGTACTTATTACCATTGTTATGATTTTTTAATTTTCTTGTTGGATTCTTACTTCATTAATTGAAATTTGCTTTTCTATAGTTCTAAATGTTCAAATTTTAACATTTGTTTGATTAAATACTTTTAATTATATCATGAATTAAATTTAAATTTATGCCAGTAATTCTGATAGATTTAATTCATAACGCTAATTTAAATTGAATTTGATGGATTAATTCTATCTACCTGTGTAGAATCTGAAAAAAACTAGATAATTAACTATTATAATTGTCTTGTTCCCCTAGACTTTAGAACTCAAAAATCTGGACAAAACCCTCAAACCTAATTTTAAAATTGTAAAATCAAATATTAGAATGATAATCAATGTTCATTAATTCCTAGAAACTACCTGCTTTTTCATGACATAGATATGTTTGATGCATTTATGCCATAAGCATTGAAGAAGAATCCTTGTATTACAAGCCTACAACAATAAGTTACTATGAGAAGCATGTATGAGTGCTGATCTTGATTTCCTCAAATTGGATGATGGAGTAGCTTCTCCTGGGCTGAAAGATCCTCTCCTAACACTTTGATGGTTTTGATTTTCTCTGAGTTGGCTTATACCTTATCTGGTAACCTTGGACTTTGAAGAGTGGTTAACTCTTGGGATATGATTGGAGTGGAGTTCATTAACTTAGGACTGCAAACATGTCTTATCTCACCCCTGCTTCTGGTGATTATTCCATCTACAATCTCTCCATCATCTGCAAAGGAAGCTGTCTTGCTCAAGTCCCCTTCCTGCACAAAAAGAACAAGCATCATAAAAGTGTTGGAAATCCAAGTCTGTTCTCACATTGAATAAAAATAAAAAAGTTAAACATCATATATAAATGAAAACTCATAAACTCATTGTCTTAAAGTTTAAGGTTGTAAGTAGTATCAATCCGTTATGTATAGTTTGGACTTGAGTCTCATCGGTATTTGTTAAGACACCTCAAAAGGGAACCTAAGAGTGATGTCATTTAAAACCATCCAAATGGACATTCAATGTCAATTATACAAAATACTGCATTTTCCTTTCATTCATTGGAAATATGAATGCCTGTTTGCATTGGTCTTGCTTTAGCATGTAGCTAAATAAGAAGGTGAACTTGGGTATAGTATTGAACACTTACAGCAGCTAGGCTGAATGGTAAAGCAGGTACTTCTTCATATTCTGCAGCATCTAAGTCTTGAAGGTGTGCTCCTTTGAAAAACTTGGGCAGAATGTATTGCCTTACAGGGACCAGAAACATGATCATCAATGGGAATAGAACACCAGCTGTTGGAATCCAAGTGATACCAAAACAAACAAGCAAGTAAGCAGTCTGGAACACTGTAAACACTGCAATTGTCTTGAATGGAACGGTTTCCACATAAGTTGCATGGCACTCCTCCAGAACTCTACATTTGTTTCATAGTGTAAAAGAGAAAGCAAGGAAAAGTCAGTGAATGCAACTTTAAGTGTCCCAAAAAGAAGGAAAACCGATAGGAAACTTTTAACATCATATTCATACTTGTATCTTCTGCTTGGAGCAGTTAAAATTAATAAAATCCGTTCCCAGAACTGGTTTCCAGGTAAGTTTTCAATGGCCATGAAAGCAAAATAACCCCATAGCACAGAAGTTGGAATCATTTTCAGGAAAGGCATTGCTGCTACACATCCAACTACCATCACAGACTGGAGCAGGTTGCTCACTCGTTGCTCTTTGACCTCAACAGGCAACAAGTCATCAATTTCCTTCTTGACATCAAATATTGATTCGTCAACTGGGGCATTTATACTCCCCATGCTTGATGCCAATTGAATTGTTGACTCTTTCAACTCTTTAAGTCCCTGTCAACAAAGTTTAGGAAATGGTGGATGATTACATTGTATGCCACTTTTAGTTTGAACTACAGACAATTAGGAGCATATTCAGTTTGTCAAACCATTAAATCAATGATACAATATTCAAGTTCTCGTGTTCAAAAGAGTGACAGAAAAGTCCACAATCCCATGTACCTGTGAGGAAGATTCCTCGTGAACTAGAGGGGTTTGCATCTGCCAGTAAGCATCTTGCATACTTCCATATACTTGTCCCAAACTTTCTAGTTTTCTCATAGAACTTCGTGCTGCAGCAACAAGCCGATTCCTAAGTAACTGCAAATCACCCAAATATAAGTATGATGAAAGTAGCAGCACACATTTAATCACTGTGAATTCTCTTTTTACTTTCTCCTTAAAGATTGTACTAATGAAAGTGCATTGGCAACAATTATCTCAGTAAATGTTTACAAAATGAGAGAACAGAAACCTGCAATTGTAATTAATGTCTACCTGATGCTTCAATGTTGCTAAACTTTTGGTATGCATTGGAGATTGTGGAATAACACCGTTGGACGGAGGAATTCCAATTAGACCACATATTATAACCTGTCATTCAGATAACATATCAATGTGTCACAACACAACTAAGGATCACACTCGGTTTACAAGCAGATCAGGAGGCCACACACAATATCAATCTCAAATTGCCAAGGGAAAGAAAGAGCATTGGGAAAAAGTCAAAGAACTAAGCAATTTTATATAAAGCAAAGGATCAAAAAGAGCAAGGAGCTTTCTGTACCATGAAGCCCAATAGAAGTAAATCATAATGGAAAGAAGGTGGCTTTCTTAAATTGAATTCTTTCTGCTGAGCAAGCTGAGATGCCACACTATGGTCGAAATAATATAGAACAGCAATCATTGTTGCTGGAATAAATGCTCCAATAATATAGAGAACTGGTACATTCAGCATATCCTGTTGTGATTTTGAATATTTTATTAAAACCTTCCATGGAAGAACTAAGAATTTAAAGAGTGAAAGAAAAGTTTAACAATCCTATTGCCTAACATAAAATAATTTCCACAGAAGAGATCGTGCCTTTATGACAGTCCAGTTTTCAAATGCACCAGAGGACCATGGATTTGGGCTGAAAAGACGCCTAGGAACTCCTTTTGGAATACTTCCAGCTGGAATATAAGAAATGGCAGTCCATACTAGAACCATCAATGGGACACCATAATCTGCTATGAAGCCTCGTAAACATCCTGTAATAGGAGGAAAATAATCTAAGAACTACTGAAATATAATGGGAAATGATCGAAAACATTAGTTGAAAGGATCTTTTTCAGTTATTTTCAAGTAAAAAGAAAATCCTCAGTCGATCATATTTAACCTCCAGATGTTCCACTTCCATTTTCAATGTGAATTTGATAGATCTATGAAGGTCAAAAAGCTCGAGTATTATACGTTCAAGCCTTCATTGTTCATTAAAGACAAGTCATCTTACAAAATTAAAAATAGCAACAAAAATTTCATTAAGAGAGAAATTCACAACTTCGAAGGTTCAATGCTTCAAAGATAATTTTTGGAATATTCTTCGAGCAACATTCAATTTACAGATCAGCAAGTCAACTCAGTAACAAGAAAATCAACTCTATTATAACGGAATGTTAATTTGAATCCATTACCGTACCCCTCAACAACCTTGTTCCTTATGCAGTTTGTCTTCTAAGGTCAGAATTTCAGTTAATTTATTTCTTTGTTGTCGCATAAATTATACGTTTTAAAAAGGAATGAAAAAGGGACCCCGAAGGAAAGGATTAAACCAAATACATACCTTCAAGCACCAAACTGTACAGAGCAAAGTCAATGCCATGCAAATTACTACTTATTACCTTATGTTAAATAGTTCTTTCTTGTAACAAAGATGCACATCTCAATGGATGAATGTAGTGTTTCAGCAACTATTATCAACAATCCACCATTGACCATATGGGAAAGAAAATTTTATGCTTTCTTAGGTCATATCATATTGATGATGCAAGTGCACGTATGATTGGGAACTTCACATTTCACAAGTCTCACCTGATCCATATCGCCAAGACCTTGCCTTTCGGCTTTTCAATGCTGTAAGCAGGAGGCCAAATGACAGAACCAAAGAAAACATGCCATTTCCAAATCTCCATGAAGATTGAAACTCTGGTGATGATGGGTTTGCTCTCTCAGGTATGTGAAACTCATGGATGAGTCCCTGTCAAACCCAATTAGAAAGCATGTTTATCAGTTGAAAAGATTTTCTTCCAATCATCTTATATTTTCATTACTTCAGACTAGAAGCACAATCATTTGCGCTAAAAGCACTCATGAGTAAATATTACAGCCAAAGAAAACTCAAACATGTCTCTTACTTTAATAGCCTCTTGCATAAAAAGCATTGCAATAAGAAGACCAAACAGTTCCCCTGCAAGGCGAGTGAACCTGTTGATGATGGAGCAAGCTCCCAAGATAGCCAATAGGAACAACAAGATGGCAGTCCACATGCATACCCTGCCCGCAAATACACGAGGAAACTAAGTTTCTTTTATAAGGCATCACACAAATAGTAACTCGTCAAAAAATTATAACTAAGAACATGAAATGGCTACACTTCTTCAAACATGAAAGTGAACGAACTATACCATCCAGTCCATGCTAGAAAGAGTTTTGAACCCAATTCTGGCCTTCTTTTCGCAAAGTTGAACATGAATGTATACATAATTACAGTTGGTTCTGCTACTCCAAGAATCAGTAAGGGTTGGCCTCCTATAATAGACTGTATAATTCCACACAATGCAGTAGATGCTAAAGTTTGAACTGCAGTAAGTACTCCATCTGGAAATTGTTGGAACACAGAAAATAAAAATTTGAGGTACACTATATTACTGTCTCTGCATTTATCTAATCAGCTACCTTAACATAAACAAATTTCCATACATGGACGAAACCCAAGAAAAATATGGGATATGAGTAACAAGCACTGTACCTGTGTCTCTTTCCAATTGTTCTCCAAACGAAATAACAGGAATTGCTGATGCAAAAAATATATACGTGGTCGGGGCTAATATCCTGAGAAACAACGGTTTAAGTAGCAAGTTACATTCAATCAAAATAAGAAGTATGAAGTAATCGGGAATTGCTTAAAAAGTGTAGTAATTTCAAAGGAATACTAACTGAATTAGCAAAAAATAACACTTTATATCTTCATATAAGTCATGCTATCAAAATAAACTCTCCTAATAAAATAATTTACCATTTTTTGTAGCATAAGAAAGGTGTACCTGAAGCCTGCTCTAAGACCACCAATCCAATCTTGCTTGTAACACATCAATCTCCCTTGAAGATCATTTTTAATTCCACGAAACGGAACAAATGTATCTTCCATAGTTTCTTAACCAAAAGCAACGGCAAAAAAACAAAAACCTCACAAGGATTTATACTTTTTAATACTTTAACAACAGCACAGATTTGCAGCAACAGCACTGTACTTGATTATTTAATCTAGGCCGACACCAATGCATGTGCTACGAGCATCACAGCCATGAAGAACAATGGCTACACACCTATGGCAAAATCAGCAAGCAATTACACATCATTATGATTTATAACAAGATTTACTCAAATAAACCCCTTCAATAGAATCCCAGTGGCAGCACAACACAACAATGTTGCATCATCTACCCCAAAGAACTTACAAGTTGAATTAAATAAAGAAAGCTTCAAACCCCAGTTGGAGTATACATTACTTAATGATCAAAATGATTGGAAGAGTAAGCATAAGCAATCAAAGAGAAAAAAAAATGGAAGCTTTCATTGTGGGAACAGAGAAAGGCTGAGGGGAAATTTGAAACACATAGCAGTGAATGGAAAGTGGGTAAAGGACAATGTGGGTCAAAACTGAAAGGCGAGTAAAGAAAGCAGCCTCATTAGTCATTGCAAAAGAACAAGCATTTGAATGGGGGCTAGGAAAGGGGAATAGGAATATGCCTGAGAAAAGCTAAGAAAAAAGCTACACTATAATGAGTGTTTGGATTATGTGCTGCAAATGCAATGTATGAGAATGAAGGGAGAGAAAATTACAGAATGGTTTTGTTGAAATGAGATGTTTGGTTTCAAAATACATGATTAGAGAGGGGAAGCTCTGATCCCATGTTTCTCCCCTTCAATAGCTTTCATGTGCAATTTATATATACAAGAGCTTCTTGGTTTTGGTTTTGGTACATTGCTAGTATCAATTATATGAATGAATCCATTTGAAATCCCTTTACTTGGTTGGGTTCATGATTAGATAATACTACCAAACAAAAATGGTCATGGTTAAATAAGCACGTTTATAATATTTATAAAAAAATTAAGATGGTGAGTAAAATGATTTTATAAATTTAAATGATTCGTATATCTAATTGTTGTAGAAACTTTTACCTGATAAATTTTTCATTTTCCTGATAAAAGAGGTAAATAAAAGATAAAAATAAAGTATATCTATACCACGTTAATTTTTTGCAAAATGTTTAGTTGAAATTAGAGGTGGGTTTTATGTTTGATTCTTTGTTGAACTGATTTTAACTTAAAACAATTTTTTAATACAAAAGTAAAAATTAATTATTTTTTATTAACGCAAATTTTTTAATTTTTAATTAATTTTAAAAACTAAACACATATTAATTTTATGTTAAAAAATTAATTCCAATCAATTTTATATCACAGTTATATCAGTTATGTTAGTATTTTTAACCCAATCTTTATCATATTTTTTAAGACTTTTCATTTATATGCTTTTAATTAAGCAGTCAATTTTAGTAGCTGGATTAGACATTTATTCGTAATAAATGCTTATATGTCATTTGACAACTGTGTAAATATTTTATATTTAAATAACGAAAATACAAACATAATGAAACCGGAAACATTACAAACTAGTTATCAAAATCACTGACCAAATAAACGTTTTAACCTACACTTTTCACAGAAAGTTCCACAATTTTATGATACATTTAATAATTTATTATTTTAATCATTACATTGTTTATATGTGTTAACAAAAAAGAAAATTATAATGATAGGAAAGAGAGATTTTTTTAAATATCTCAAAATTTCAACTTAAATTAAAAATAATAATATCAGTGATTATTTGTCAAAAAAAGTTAAACTCCAGCAATGTGACAACTATTGAACATTTAATTTAATTTAATACATTAAAATGAGTTAAAGAATGGCTCCATATTGAACAAGGTGATGTATATTGGAGCACCGCTTATCTAATCGGATCCACAGAATAAATTCTTTGTTTTGAATTTGGATTTTTTTTTTTCATTTATTTTATTAACAACATTTGTATTCTATGTATTTCCTTGACACTGGTTTTGCACATAGTTCTCTGAATCTACAGGGTCATGTTGCACGTGAAGAGAATGTCTTGAGTCGGTTTCAAAAATAGATTTTGAGAGATTAAAATAATAGATGCAAAATATAATTCATTCTTTATATCTTATAACTGGTAAGTTTTTCTTTTCAAATAAGATAAAGCCATTACACTATAAATTTGATATCTGATTTATATTCATGAAAATTTATTAAGAAAAACTTAACTTAATCTTAATTTTCTTCTTTATAAAAAATCAGAAGTTAATTTTCTTCTTATATATGAAGTCGTATGATGTTGTATAACTAACTAACTGAAAGTCAGGTTGCATAGAATTATTGTGGTTGAATTATAAAAAAAAAGTAAAAAATCTTTGACATAATTTTTTTAATTGAGTTAGTGATTTTGAATTCAAGTTTTGAATATGTAATTATTGTTTTAATATTAAAAAAAAAATCTAAAATAGCCACGTAATTTAATCATAGCGAAGACCTAACTAATGTCTATGATAGTAGCCGAAACCTAACTAATGTATATGAAGTACCAAATTATTTCTAAAATTGTACATGATAGTACGAAATTAATTATAAATTTGTTTCAAAGAAAAAAGCAGAGAAAATTACTAATGGGTTAATAGTAAAAAATATTTGATTCTATATTTCAAAATCTTTTGAATTTGTAGTCTAATTGACAATAGTAACTATTTCATGACTGAATCTAAATGATAAATGCTTATCAAAATCAACACCTTTATTTAAACATATCTTTTATATATATATATATATATATATATATATATATATATATATATTTTGGTTTTCTATGTTTAAAACTCATTTCAAATGTAAAGATAATTTTATTCTACGTATAAATTTGTGCTTGAAGGATGGTGTGAAAAATTTACAATAGAAATATTACTGTAACAAATTGTCACCAAAACCTCTTGCATTTGTAGTGTGAGGTGTAAACACAATAAACCTCCATATTCTGTTCTTAAAATATGAAGAATGCTTAGATTTGTGGAATAAGAATGATTATAAGAATCTTTATGGAAAAAAATGTGCAAAAAGAATAAGATACTGTTATTTTATATAAGGACAAATCTTACATATAAATTTCTTCAACAATTTTGATATTATTTTCAAATTAGAATTTAAATTTCATCCCAAAAGTCTTCTTTGAAAATTGATGTAAATATTTACCACACAAATTATGAAAAATTGAACTTAAATTCTAATATCAAAGCTCTTAGGCAACTACTTGCTTAAGTTATTCAACAAAAAACAAGGCATAGTTGTAGAAACAAATTTTCTTGAAATTTAAAATACAAATATGGTCAGTAATGGAGTTTTACATAAATCCTAAATAAGTAGAACAAGACATGAATCTTCAAATAGGTTTTTTTGTCGAATTATGGTAAGAGTTGAGTTCTATTATTATTCCTCCCTCTAAGTTAAGTTCATTGGATCTATTATTTCTTTTTAACATTATATGAACATTCCAATTCTATCAAGTTCATGAAGAAGGGTTGATGCATTTTATGTACCTAACTCACATCACGGAAAAATAATGACCAAAACATTACTCTTAAAGATATTTAATGCCTAATCTGAATTTGACACAGAGTCAATGTCTTGAGATTTTGAGTAAAAAATCAATATGGGTCACCATGTCCCTTCTATCATTGTTTTTTACCTACCTAATTGCCCTAATTGTCACTTAACATCCTCTATTAATAATAAGAATAGTATTATTATTAAGCATTGAGAAAATATAATTTTCTTTTATTTCCAAAAAAACTGTATTTTTGCATGTACTGATACTCATTATGGAAAAAAGGTTCTCCTATCTAATATTAATAAGTTAGGTAAATTTCCCTATGTATGAATAATTGGTTCATCAAAGTTATAATTAGTGAGAGAAAGAGTAAAAAGACATCAAATCAGGATCTGTGGTCTTCACCTATTAGATATTTGTCTATTATTGAATGCTAAAAGAAGAGGTTCTAGGCCAAACGAGATATGATATCGGTTCCAAGAAACCAAGACTTGTTATATATTCTATTTAAAACAGTTATTCGTAAAAAAATATCTTAAAAATTGTTTAACTCATTCGATATTTATCAGGTTTACTCAAATATGTAAGATACTTTCCTTTTCTCACATCATAAATTACATAACTTTAACCTTTACGTAATTTGTTCAATTTTATAGAATTAATATGTTTTAGAGTATGCATTTCATTGATTATGTTCTTTTTTAATAATTTTATTTAGTGTTTATTTTTTATCATGGTTGACTATCAATTTTAAGTGTTTGTCTACAAACTTTATCTTCTCTTTACTTTTTTGTTCTTGGTTACATTATTTGTATAACTTTTTTTTTTGTTACACAAGTTTTATTATCTCCCTTGACAGGTCAACTTGTTCAAATCAACCAAATTTTTATCAAATTAAAAAAGTACTTTCATCCTCAACATTTGAAAAAATAAAAAAATGTTGCAGTTGTCGTGAGATTTCAATAATATATAATTATTTATTATTGTCTTTAATAACTTGTGATATGATTATTATTAATAGATAATGATATTTTGACTCATTTTTTTTATTTATTTTTAATCCATCATTTCAATCACCTTTCAATTATTTATTTTGATTTTTTGTAGTGATATGATGTGATGATAATTGGAATAGTGGGTTAAGAGCAGATAAAAAGAAGTGCGTCAAAATATCATTATCTATTATTTAATACTTTATTTTAGATTTGTTATAATAATTTCTTTCTTGAAATTTAATATCAAAAAAAAGAAAATGTTTCATTCTAAAGTTATATTATTAAAAATTTCATGTTTTTATTTGAATTTTATTTTTTATCTTTTGTTAGAAAAATATTTAATTAATACTTAGAACATTGTAAGTACGAGTGCATTCTTACCTAACAACATGGTAGAATATTGGCGAATATAGTTATATTTTGTTTCACTCGGTAAAATCATTAGATATCTAACATTTTTATTTATCAATCCTTTAACATTTACACTTTGGTTTCACACTTTGAGCATATGTATTTGAGCTTCATGCCTTAAGAATCTTTAGTTTAACTCACACGTTGAGCATGTTTAGCTCAATTTTAGGGTTAAACAATTTTTAACTCAACTTTGTGTTTTAATCATATTTAGTTGGTTTCAAATTTGAAATATCTCTAAACTTGGTTGTACACCTTGAACATTAATAGTCCAACATGTTTTGACATTTTTAATTTGGATCTATATTTTAGAATATTTAGTTCGAATTTTTACTTTGAGAAAGAATATAGTCATATTTTGTTTACTTAGTAAAATCATTAGATATCTAACTTTTTTATTTATTAACCCTTTAGCATCAATTTGACGTATTTGGACTTCATGCCTTAAGCATACTTAGCTTAACTCACATTGAGCATCTTTAGCTTGATTTTAGGGTTAGAAAAAAAGTCTTCAACTCAACTTTTAATTATATTTAACTTAGCTTCAAACCTAAAACATCTCTAACATTGATGAATCGACAACATACTATGACATTTTTAGTTTGAATCTATATTTGACAATATTTAGCTAAACTTTAACTTTAGAAATTTTTTAAATTGATTTCACACCTTGAGAATTTTTAGTCCTACTTCATTCCTTGATCATTTCTAGCTAGATATACATTTAACATATTTAACTCTGCTTTATACATTGAAAATATATAAAATCACTTTATAACTACAAGTCTTTGACTAGGATTAGCACCTTGAGAGTGTCTAACTCAATAATATGCGTTGAATTTTTTATTTTTTATTTTTGAGAAATCACCATATTATATCAATTCAAAAAGTAAACGGTGTTATTTTACTAAGTGCAAATATAAAGATTCATTCATAAGGACATTGACTCAGGATATCATACTAAAACTACGTTAAAAACTAGGTTTACTTATGCCTTTGATCTCTATTTTGGAGTCAAAATCTCAAAATGGTACCCAAATTTTTACAAGTCTCAAAATGGTTCCCTTTTTTGTTAAAATGTCTCACGTTGACGCCGTTAGACAGAGTGCCATGTGTCAGTTCCCCAATTTTTTGAAATTTTTATTATTATTTTTTTATTTTTTTTAAATCAAAAAAATTGCCACGTGTCAAACTATCATCGTGCCACGTGACAGTGACAGAGTGATGTGACAATGACAGTGACACGTGTCAGTATTATGTCAGGTGTCATTTCCTTAATCTCAATTTGTTCCCTTTATTTTAATTTGTCTCAATTTAGTTTCAATTTTTGTAAAAATGAGCAATTTTGCCCCTTTCCAAATTGAAATCAAATTTAATTTTATATAAATGTTATACAAATATTTTTATTAAATTTGATATTTTTATTCAAATTGATATTTTTATTATATATTTTTAACATAGCTAAGTTTATTTAAAATTA
>Ga0209589_1011909_pt1 | contig 12023 bp, 7 predicted proteins | sample CowpeawhiteBW_FD_187525 | JGI IMG/M metagenome (GOLD analysis project Ga0209589, IMG submission 187525) | Root nodule microbial communities of legume samples collected from California USA - Cow pea white BW (SPAdes) (version 2) | ecosystem: Host-associated > Plants > Roots > Nodule | place: USA...
CACACACACACACACACACACACACACACACACACATATATATATATAAATATAAAACATAACAGTTCCTTGGCGAACCAACACCCTCTCCTAGGTCGCTTGAGCGAGCAACGCGAACTAACACCACTCACAAAAGGCATACATAAGACTCAAACCCAAGTCCTCTCACATAACAAAGTACACTCAACCTCATGAACTAGTACTTTTCCACGTCATACCAATTAACATTTAATGTCATAAAAGTTTCATTCTCCCTCATTTATTAATTAATTAATTATTTAATTAATTGATTTTCCTAGTACTTTTTCACGTCATACCAATTAACATTTAATGTCATAAAAGTTTTATTCTCCCTCATTTATTAATTAATTAATTATTTAATTAATTGATTTTCCTACGCATGGCACTCTAGTCTGGATGGTCGTCATGACTATCATCTCATTTGAATCGTAAATCTGAATTTATACAGATTTACGATTAGTAAGTTGTATTTGCATGAAGCCTCTTAACTTCCTGATTTTATTTCTATTGTCTTTGAGATTTAGAATACTTTTGAATGCAGTGAACCTGCATCATGAAGTCTGACTCTCCGACAAAAACAGACTACTTTGTCGCTTTTATTGTAATATGTTTCTACTTTTATTTTTTTTTTGGAGAGTAATATATAACTATTCTCGCTTCCCCGAAATTTCAACACTCAAATAAGTTACAATATCTCTTTAAACTAAGAACTTACAAATATATATATATATATATATATATATATATATATATATTTTGATATTGTAGTAACAATATCTTTTTTCATGTTAAATTATGAGTTAAATAAATTATTGATCCTTTAAGTTTTAATGAAAATTAAAATTAGTTAATTTTTAAAAATTTGATCTAATTTAATTTCCAACTTTAAAAATTAGAGGATTTAATTCTTTTAACCAAATTTTGTTAAGTTTATTCGATATTTCAAACGCGTTTTAGGATAGTAACTGAGTTGTTTACACTGTTTGACACAATTCTATTTCAATGTTTGTTGAAAAAATAAATTTGAAACATCAAATAAATTTTATAAAATTGGGTTAAAATGACTAAATTCATACATTTCTAAAATTAAGAGACTAAATTGGATCAAAATTTTGAAGAGAGACTAATTCTAATTTTCACTAAAAGTTTAGGAAAAAAAAATATTTAACTCTTAAATTATTGAGAAAGTAATTTATTTTGAAGAATGTTAACCAAAGGAAGTGTAATTATAGTTTACTTATATATTTATGTATGTCTTTTGCTTAATATCCATAACACATGAACTTTAGAAATTAAATTACTGGTTTTGTTGTTACAAAAATCACCATAAATCATAAAAGTATGTAGAATAATGATAAAAAAGAAGTAAGAAATAAAAAACTAAAAAAGTTAAAATAAAGAAAGATAATAATGTTTAAATATAATATAAAAAAAAACAGAATCTTTACTTTGGTTTTCATGGTTGATCTCCAGGTGTAAAATATTGGCAGAATTAGAGGCTAGAAATTGCATCTGGAATAATTGTTTTAGAATTTTAGAAAAGAATACAAAGAATCTAGAATGCTTAAAGATTGAACGTTTGCCTCTGATTCCAGTTTTGTCTAATAGGAGCCGTCTCCTTTGTCTGTTTATTGCAGGATAGATTCCTAACTCACGGGTTTCGGCGTTGGTATGACTCAGCAAGTTGAGGGGGGATAATTAACGACTTCATTTTCTCTCCAGTTGTACAATTACTGCTATTCAAATTGTTTTATTAAAAATACTACAAACCCAATATTTTTAAACTCAAATTATATTTGCTGGCCATTATCCAGCTAAATATCGATGGAGAAAATCCTTATACATAATTAATTTTATGTGCAGCTCTTTCAGGTTCTTATTTGGTTTTAAAAAAATACTTCAATTTTCAAATTTAATTTATAATTATTTAAATTTATATTATTTCAAATCCATATTTTGGATTTTAAGTCTTGTTTATTTACTTAGATTTGAATTAGATATAAATTTGATAATTTTTATATTTTATAATAAGGTAAATTCATGTTAAATTATATAAGGTCAAATACGAATTAGATTGGTCTAAGCCGAATCCAAGCCAAGTTGGGCTAGGTCTGACTAATGTAAGTTTTGGTCAGATCAGTCTAAGGTAAGTTAGGTCAGTCAAACCATATCAAATTGGATCATGCTAGTCTAGGTCAAACAAAGTTGTATTAGGTGCATGTGAGGCCAAGTCAACTAGAGTTTATGTGAGGTTGATTAAGCACGAACCTAGTTAAGTAGTCTTAGATCCACTTAAAACAGAGTTGACATTTTCTACAACAGATTAAATTGTCCTATGCCAATTTCGGGTAGGATCAACTCAAGTGCACGTTAGAATGAACACAGTCTAGAACAAGTCAAGCTAAGTCGACTAGGGAAAGTCGAGCCGAAATAGGCTACGCCGAAATTCGGCTTTGGTTGGATCGGGTCAGTCTGAATATATGTAGGGCAAAATGAACCCTAATCCATGTTAGGTTGAATTGAGTCAAGGTTTGGTTGATCAAACCATACTTTTTTGGAATTTAAGAATGAGTTGAAAATCCCACATTCGATAAAAAAGAAAATGAAATTTGAATTGTATATATAAAAAAAAACTTACTTGAACCTTAATTTTTTTTTTTTTTAGAAATGACGTTAAATTTCTTATATGAAAACTCATTCTCAAAGGTGGTAAATAGGGATGGCAACGGATTAGGTCGGGCACGGATAGTGCCTACCCGCAACCCGACCCGCAAAAAAAAAAATTCGCCCGCTACCCGCTCGTTTACTCATCAGGTATATGCTTAAAAAATATCTGTGGATATTTTTAAAACCCGCAAATACCCGTGGATACTCGATACCCGCAAATATTTAAAAAATATATATTTTATAAATTTTTTAATATAAAATTATAAAAATAAAATATAAATAAAATAAAATTATAATTATAATTAGATTTGATATAATAAAATATACTGTTAATTTTAATTTTAATTAAATTTAACTTAATAAAATATAAATTAAATTTTATTTTTATTTTTATTTTGTAGGTAACGGATATCTGCGGGTACGGATAGTACAATACTCGACCCGTTTATAAGCGGATATTAAAATACCCGTTACCCGCTACTTGCGAGTAATAAATATCCACGGATAATAACTATCCACCGTAGATTTTATCCGCGGATATCCGCGAAGGTGGATATTTTTGCCATCCTAGTGATAAATTACAACTCATACATCAATATAGTCCATCCAATTCAATTTACCCCATTTAAAAAACTCCAACAAATTACATTTAATGTGGTAAGAAATAACCGGGAATATTATATCCTGATTGGATTTGGACTGTACCCTGTATTTCAGAAAAATCTAAAGTCTCTTATAAAAATGCATTCTCTCTGTTTTCTCGTCAGGCCTCTTCGTTCTATAAAGTTGGTCTAAAGAGTATCCATCCATCCACAACAGGAAAAAGAAAAATGGAAGTGAAGAATAAATACATAGTCACAAAGCATCACATTCAAGATGCACCCAAAGAAGCCAACTTTGAGCTTAAAACAGAGACAATTACTCTGTCCATTGCGCCAGGTTCTGATCATATCATAGTCAAGAATCTCTACATTTCCATCGACCCCTACCAGCTTAACCGCATGAAACTTTCTAGTCCCTCCCAAGCTACTATAAGCTTTGCAGCACCCATAAACCCAGGCCAGGTAATCGTTAACTATTTTTGGTAACTCAATGATTTTGATTATAACTATGATGCTCCGACACGTCTCATAAATGACGTGTTCTATGTTCGACACGTATCGGATACCGATACTCTGTACGATATTTATAAGATATACTATGTCTAATTTGAAAGATATTTTTTTATCTTTGACATCATTTTGATGATTAAAATAAGAAACAAATCTTATTCTATTACTAATTTTTGTATATTAGATATTAGATAGATAGATTGAATTATTTTTATATTAGTTGACAATGTGTTAGTTGACAATTTCAAACTTAACATGTATATATACGCCGTGTTTCATATTCTATATTTTTTTCAATTTAGTCGTATCTTTGTATCTATGTTCATGTCGTATCCATACCGGTGTCCATATATATGTCATAAACATTTATCTAAATTTATGTTAATAGTTATTGTGTTGTTCTGTTTTGACACATTACAGGCCATTGATGGTGCTGTTATTGGAAAAGTTGTGGCTTCTGGGAATGCTAAGTTTCAGAAAGATGATTTGGTGCTGGGAGTATTCACATGGGCACACTACAGTTTGGTGAAGGAAGGGAATATCTTGAAAAAATTAGAGTCCTCTGAATTTCCACTACCCTATTATCTTGGAGTTCTGGGTAATTACCATTTGCTGCATATCATTCATCACTTGTTGCATAGATTTTGATTCAAACCTTCTTCAGGGGAGAAGGAGAAAAAAAATAAGAAAAAGAAATTAAACTAAAATTACTTTGTAATGGTTAAACCCCTCTTGAAAAACACTGATATGACACTTTCTATAAAACTGTTCACAACAAAAAGAAAAAAAAAGAATAATAGCCTTGTAAGAATATCTTCTTGGAATTAGTGTCTCTGAAAAAGACTTTATTAGACGAGAGAAAACAAATACCATTTGATTCATACCTAGGCATTAACGAAATTAAACTCCAGCTGTCAAAGATTGGCTTCATATCGATAAGTTGGGAGCATTAAAAAAAAAAACCTTGTTAGATAATCACTAGGTAATTGTTGTTTTGAGGTCTAATAATTTTACATTTTTTAAAAGTTATAATTAAAAACAAATTAATTACTGGTTTAGTTCCTTCTAGGTTTTAAGGAAGATTTTTCCTGGAGTGGCACAACACTAATAAGACTTGAGTCCAATTACATAAGACATTGACATCACTCTCAACCAAAACCTTTAAGGTAATAAATTTGTGAATTTTTATCTTTATATAATGCTCTACTCTTTCATTTCTAACCAACGTGAGATTTAGACTCACAATTAAATTCCTAACTTCTATTTTGTATCAAAGTATCCGTTGATATTGTTGAAATTTGATTTTTTTATGTATTTATTTGCATTGTGTGGTGCAGGATTCAACGGACTGTCAGCTTATGCGGGGTTTTTTGAATTGTGTAAACCCCAAAAGGGTGAAAAGGTTTTTGTCTCAGCAGCTTGTGGAGCCGTTGGAAATTTAGTGGGTCAATACGCGAAGCTTTTAGGTTGCTATGTTGTTGGTTGTGCAGGTACTCACAAAAAGGTAGAGTAACTCAACTTTTCCATTTTATGCTTACTTGGATTTCAAGCTTAAAACCCTAATCTCATGCATTATTGTCATAGGTGGAATTGCTTAAGCAAGAGCTGGGTTTTGACGAAGCATTCAACTACAACCAAGAAAAAGATCTAAACTCTGCTCTTAAAAGGTTTGTAATGGAATATAATTTCATAACGGCTTAAATATATGTTTAGTTATTAAACTTTCACACCAAATTAAAAACTACAAACATATTTAACCTAATCATGAACCTATTTTATATTATAGGTATTTTCCGGATGGAATTGATGTATATTTTGACAATGTTGGGGGTGAGATGTTGGAAGCAGCTGTTGGTAACATGAAAATATTTGGAAGAGTGGCTGTTTGTGGGGTAATAGCTGAGTACACGAGTGGTGGAAGAAAAGCTGCACCAAACATGATGGACATTGTGTACAAGAGAATCAACATCAGAGGATTTTTGGCTGCTGATTTTCTGAATGTTTTCGAAGATTTTTATGCAAAAACTTCGGATTATCTTCGTACAGGAAAGTTAAAGATAATTGAAGACATTTCAGCAGGCGTGGAGAGCATCCCTTCTGCTTTTGTTGGACTCTTCAAAGGGGACAACATCGGAAAGAAAGTTATAAGTTTAGTAGAAGAGTGATGGAGGAACGAAGTGAAGGTTGAGTAAGAGATTAGAGAAAATGCTACTCATTTGATCTTTTAGAATAAGGTTGTTGTTTTTGTTTAACAGGAGATGATGGGTGGTTCCATCTTAGAAACAACATCACGTATTGAACAACGTTGTATCCAAAGTGTGATTGTTTTATGCGGAAAACTGTCCCAAAATCTCCCACAAACAATGAAATGGTTCTCATGTGTGGTTGGAGTTATTAAGGTAAGTGTTCTCGTAAAAGGTACACATCAAAAGCTTGTTGGTCGTCTTCGACAATTTAATGCCTTATCATGGGCCACATGTATTGCCAAGTACAATGAAGTGTGGCAAGTGATTTGGTTTGCAATTTTGTGTCTGAGGTACCTTTACTCAATATTTATTAGCAACTTGGCCTAACTAACATTTTATGGTATTAATAAGGGTTAAGTATGTTTTTAGTCCCTTATCTTTGACTCAAAATTGAAATTTGTCCATGTCTGAAACTTTAATACATTTTGGTCCCTAAATTTTAAAAATCAATGAATATAGTCTTTTTAACTCAATTACGTTAACTTCTTTTGAGGTGTCGAACGCATTTCTCAGTAGATATTAAACTAAGAATGTATCAAACAATGTAAAAAGCTTTAATATTAACATGAAAAGTGTTGACACGTAAAAAAAAATTAACATAATTGAGTTAAAAGGACTATATTAATTCATTTTTAAAGTTTAGGGACCAAAATTTAATGAAGTTTCAAAGAAGGACAAATTCCAATTTTGTATCAAAGTTCAGGGACTAAAAATATACTTAACCCTATTAAAAACAAGGGTTAAATATGTTTTTTATGCCTTAAGTTTTAGTAAAATTTGAAATTAGTTCCTTAACTCAAATATTATCATAAGATGCGTCTAAAATGTTAAATAAACTTAACAAAATTTGATAAGAAAAATTAAATATACACATTTATAAAGACGAAAGATTAAATTGGCATAAAGCTTTAACGAGGGACTAGTTCCAAAATTCATCGAAACTTGAAGGACCAAAAACATATTTAACCCTAAAAATAAAAATGATAATAGTTGAAGAAGAAGATAATTAAGTAATCATTTCCGATAAATAAGATTATTGCTTCTACAAGTGAAAGTTATATATATCAATTTTAGACACCGCTTGTCAAAAAGTGAATGTTTTATGACAAGTGAATTCTTAACCATTTATACCAATTCTAATTATGGTTACACTTGGTTAAAAAACGTATTAAAAATATAAGTAATTTAAAAAATAATAATTCATATGTACTCTAATAAATTTAATTTAAACAAATAATGATGTATTCGTTTAATAAAGGTATAAATACACATTTGGTACCCAAACTTTTTCGGAAAGTTCAATTTGGTACCCGAACTTTAGGAATGTTCAATTTGGTACCCCAATTTTCTAAAGAGATTCAATTTGATCATCTCCGTTAAGTTGGAGTTAACACCGTGTCCGTACAGGACACGTGTCAAGCCATGAATTTTTTTTTTTTTTAATTTTTTTTTTCCAAAAAAATTAATTTTTTTTTTTTTTAATTTTTTTTTTCCAAAAAAATTAATTTTTTTTTCAAAGAATTTAAAAACTGGCACGTGTCAGTTTATCATCGTGTCACGTGACAGCTTACAATCATGATACGTGATAGTGTAATAGCTGTTTTTAATTTAGTATTTTAATTTAAATTTTTGGTTCAATTTAGTACCCAATTTTATAAAATCATCTAATTTCGTTATTTTTTATTTGACACTAAATTAGTAAATAAGCTTTATTAGAACCTCTAGAGACATGTTACAATTATGGAAGAAATAAAAGAAGTTGAAATTTAATTTAAAGAGCAAATGCATTGAGTTAGTGTTTAATTGTGCAGAGTGCGTAGAAGAAGAAATGCCCCTCCAATCGATGTTCACATGACCGTTAAGAAGGGGTTTCTCACAACCGTGGCGCAAAAATGCAACACTCTAATCAAACTCAAACAGCTACACGCTCACATCCTCCGATGCCGTTACAACGACGCGCCGTTTTCCCTCGCGCCGCTTCTCTCCGCCGCAGCCACCTCCAACGACGCGTCGTTTTTCTCCTACGCTCGCTCCATCTTCCGCCACCTCACCCACCGCAACACCTTCATGCACAACACCATGATCAGAGGCTACCTCCAAGCGCGTTTACCCATCCTCGCTGTGTCCTGCTACTTGTCCATGCTCCAAAACGGCGTTGCCGTTAACAACTACACGTTCCCACCTTTGATCAAGGCTTGCATTGCGCTTCTTCCTTCTTCGAACGTCGTTGGCCGTTTGGTGCACGGCCACGTCGTGGTGTTCGGGTTCCGCGACGACCCTTACGTGGTGAGTGCGTTTATCGAGTTCTACTCTGTTTCTCGTGAGGTGGAACATGCACGGGTATTGTTTGATAAAACGACAAAGAAGGATGTGGTGTTGGGGACAGCGATGGTTGACGGTTATGGTAAAATGGGGAATGTGGAAAAGGCTAGAGAAGTGTTTGAGCAAATGCCTGACAGAAACGCTGTGTCGTGGAGTGCCATGATAGCAGCGTATTCTCGAGTTAGTGACTTCAAGGAAGTGCTGGCTTTGTTTGCAGAGATGCAAAAAGAGGGTACAAAGCCGAATGAGTCCGTCCTTGTCTCGGTTCTCACTGCGTGTGCTCATCTTGGTGCATTCGCACAGGGACTGTGGGTGCATTCCTATGCCAAGAGATTCCAACTTGACTCCAATCCAATTCTGGCAACGGCTTTGGTGGACATGTATTCGAAATGTGGATGTGTAGAATCTGCTTTATCTGTTTTTCAGGGTATTGCAGATAAGGATGCCGGTGCGTGGAATGCTATGATTTGTGGTGTTGCCTTGAATGGTGATGCAGAGAAATCGCTGGAGTTGTTTTATCAAATGGCTGCTTCTGGGACTAAGCCGAATGAGACTACATTTGTGGCTGTCCTCACTGCTTGCACTCATGCAAAGATGGTTCAGCAAGGTCTTTGGTTGTTTGAAGAAATGAGTAGCTCTTATGGAGTTGCCCCAAAAATGGAGCACTGTGCTTGTGTTGTTGACCTTCTGTCAAGAGCTGGCATGGTAGAGGAGGCTGAGAAATTTATTGAGGAGAATATGGGTGGACTTGCAGCCAGTGATGCTAACGTGTGGGGTGCTCTTCTAAATGCATGTAGAATTCATAAAAATATTCATGTTGGGAATAGAGTATGGAAAAAACTGCTTGATATGGGGATATCTGACTGTGGTTCTCACGTTCTTACTTACAATATATATAGAGAAGCTGGGTGGGAAGCAGACGCAAAACAAGTTAGGAATAGGATTGAAGAAATAGGGATGAGAAAGAAGCCCGGATGCAGCATAATAGAGGTGGATAATGAAGTTGAAGAGTTTCTTGCAGGTGATCATTCTCATCCACAAGCACAGGAAATGTGCAGATTACTGGATTCCATTCTCAAGATGGGAATTTCAGAGCACTTCTGATGGGTGTGAGTTATTGTTTACTGCTGTGTTGTTTTCTTACATGCTTTAGGTTAATTATAGTTATTTGCAAAAACCTTGGACATGAAAAGAAAATCAAATATAAATTGTGGTTCCTTTATTGTTGAATTTATGAGGGAAGTGGCTCCACCAGGGAAAAAAGAGCAAAAGAAAGAAAGGAAAGGACACACAGGATTATACTGAAGTTAACATATCATGGCATAAAGAATTTGGAGAATATTTTACACTGGCTTATTTCAGTTTTCCGCCTAACAAGCATCTTGCCTACTTATTACATAATTGATGGTTACTGCATCGATGACTTGTCATTCCGTAAAGTTTAATAAATCGTGTGAACTGCTGATACATAGTGACAGCACACTCGTGGTCCTTTCATAAATTTCTCTGTAGAACATCAAGTCAAAGGTAGCCATTTCTGTTTTTCCTTCTGTTTACTCATTCGTCACAGCATCCTCCAGGCATCAAATGATAAATGAATTGTGCGCCTCTCAGCTGTTGGGTGGTGGAAATGCGGCAATGAACGTAATAGGCATTCCAAAGTCAGGTGTCAAGAACACTGATTTGCCTGAAAATTTTCTGCTGATAATAAACCACTGATAAGGCGTCCAAGCCTTTCAGCTCCAGGCCCTGGTCTAAGGTCGGTGATATTTCCTATGCCAGAATATTGGTCAATGGTGCTTGAATTCGCTTGACTGAACCACTTGCCGGGCACGTAACCATCTGCATTTCTTCCCAAGAGTTCCTTATCAATCTTATCCAAGACTGGTTCGTTCCTGCCAAATTTCCTAGCAAAAGGAGCATTGCTATCCACCATTCTCTGGTAATCATGATCTGTAAGAAAATGGGGATGTTGTTTTGGAGGGTTGTCCCATGATATAAAGTGGAGGTCATGATTAACGGTAGTGTTACGAAACTCCTCCGCATTGCAGATGACTGTGTGAAAATACCCTTCTGGGGAAGACAGAAAGTTGGCATAGTACATCAAGACTATTCTGGGTAAGTTATCCCAACCCCATATACAGTATTCAGTAAATGGGCGAGAGAGCATCATCCAGGCAGAACCTGAGCAAAATCAAGAATCAAATTTTAACAACTCCCATTACATGAAATTGAGACAACCAGTTTCAAATTACTTTAAACTGTGATTTCATGTAACAAATTAGTCGTACATGTCTTCATATTTAGGAAAACAAGTAAAGAGAAACTTTGAAATGGCACGAGTTTGAGCATTTGTAATTATGCCTGATTATGAATTAAAGGAATTTATGAGGATTGGAAGCTCAGAAGTTATGCTTGCCAACCAGCATTGGAAACATGTATATAAATAACTTCAAGATGAATGCCAGAAAATTGAGGACAAAATAAGCAAAAGAACGGGAGCATGTGTAGAAAAGGTATTGAAATTCACACTCACACAGTACTATCAAATATCAATATCTTATCTTTCACACTAAACATTATTAGTGTCGGACTAGGTTCAAGAATTTCCGTAACTGCTCTGAGTATTTGTAATTGTCTTTAAATCTATGCAGGGATTAGAATTAATTTTGAGCACTTAAACAAACTCGAATTTGAAACAGTGATTCGTGAAAATAATAGGTAAGAGTTTGTCACCTGTAAACAGTTTATAAGCCGTGGGCACATTTCTTTTTTCCGATACCCAAAATACATCAGATTTCTGCAAACTATAAAGACCTGGATCAAGTATGACTGGCTTGGCTCTATGAGACCTATTCAAACGAGTAAAGTAGCCCTGGTAAAGAACGGATACATTGATCTTTACAAATTTTATGTCACTTGACATTCATAAATCATGTAACGAAAAGAATTAGTAACTTACTCCTTCCAACCAATATCACTCGTGTGTTCAATGAAGTTCAGGTGCCTGGGAATAGACGACAGCGTATGCAGCAAATCTGTTGTGTATAAGAAACAGCAAATTGCAAAAGTTGGTCATTGACAATGAAAACTGGACAACACAGTCCGTGGTTCTCTGTGTCTATTTTTGAACTTCAAACAACTAGCAAAATTAATCAGTAGATCATTAAATTCTTTCACAGTGTAAATTTCTTGAAGAATATTAATACTTAGTATTATGTAACATTCAATCGCGAATATACTTTATTAATTTTTATAATAACTATCTTAAAAATATCTCAATAATTAAAACAATAAAACAAATAAATGCAAGTATTTTTGTTTAAAGAAAAAATAAATATAATATCAGAAGTTTTAAGTTATGCACGACAAATCTTAAGTCATTATTCGACAAAGAAAACACAACATGGATACAGTTTAAAGATAAAATTATTGTAAAAGTTAATATAATTACTGTGCATTTAATAATTTATAATTGAATTTCTACTTTACAATATTACTATCATATGACTCACCTCCACTAATATAGATTACTATAAATAACCCATTATTTATACAAAATATATATATATATATATATATATATATATATATATATATAAATAAAAAAAAAATATTTATAATAAAATATATTTTATATATTTGTTTATATAAA
>Ga0209589_1011911_pt1 | contig 12022 bp, 9 predicted proteins | sample CowpeawhiteBW_FD_187525 | JGI IMG/M metagenome (GOLD analysis project Ga0209589, IMG submission 187525) | Root nodule microbial communities of legume samples collected from California USA - Cow pea white BW (SPAdes) (version 2) | ecosystem: Host-associated > Plants > Roots > Nodule | place: USA...
AATAAAATTAAAAAGAAAAGAAAAGAAAGAAAAAGAATATAAAGTAAAATAAAAAATCAATAAAATAAAAGAAAGTAAAAAGGAGATAAAAGAAACAAAAACATATGTAATAAAAATAAAAAAATAAAGAATAGAAAGAGAATGTGAATAATGTAGAAATTAAAAAAAGTATGACTAAAACAAAATTTAAAAGAGAAACGTTTTACAACCTTATTATTCATTATTATTATTATATATTATTATTTTTTTTTAATTTTTGCAAATTAATTTTATGTATCCGGACAAAATTAGGTGTTGACAACCCCTAACATGCCCGACTCATTCTTACCGATATAGTACCAATCTTTCTGGGAAACGTATGACAAACTAATGCGGTAAATAATTCGGTAACGTTTCAAGGAACTGAAAATTATACTATCACAATCCTAAATGCTCCAAAGACACCGATTATCTTGGAAGGACAAATTGGAGTCACTTTTTATTTACCCTAATTAGTCCAAGTGAATGCTATTCATAACCTTTTTCCTTCACATGATTAAACGTTAACCTACGAGGGGAAACTATAAATAAATAATATTCCTTCCTCTTCTAGTGTAGAAAATATAATATGTACCAAATGATGTAAATTTAAGATACATACAGTACTGTAAGATATATAAATATATGTATATGTGAATATTTTAATTATATGTTATTGTGAAATTTTGTGTTAATTTTTTTTAGTATAATATAGAAAATAATAATTAATGTAAAAAAAGAAATTAAAAAAATTTGGTCATCATATGTCTAGTACATTTAGTAATATAATCACTATTACAAGCCATTCTTCATAAGTTAGTGCGACAAGAAGTACTGAATTTCTCTTCTAGTATTTTTTTTTTGTTTTCTTCATCTACTCTAAAATCTTTATTTAGGCGTTCATTTTGGTGTGCTTACTTTTTTTCTATACCTTAATATTTTTTTTCTTTGGCTATCTTTGCGCACGTCATGGTTTTACTCTCCTTGAGTTTTGCATCCTTAATTTTGTGCTTTTCTTGCATTATTTCTTGGCCTCTTTTTGGTTTGGTTATCATATTTTGTGTAGTTTTCCTTTTGGAGGTGAACTAACTTTCTTAAGGTAGAATCCTAAGAAGAAGGGTATCTATCCTTGAAGGATACTTCTCTTTGGTGAAATAAACAAGAGGAAGGCAAGAGTGAAACACTTAGTGACGATCAAAAACCGCAACCCAAAAGGAGAAAGTGACATGAAGCAGTTTACATTTTGTGCATTTTGATTGTATTTCTATTGAGTTGTAAAATTGAATTTTTTTTTCTCTTGTAATCCACGCCCTAATTACGTGTCTTGGGGGAGTCTTTCGTACTCAATCTCATCTCCTAATTAGAACCTCTTTTTGGTATAGTAAAATCGCTTTTCGTTGTAAAATTTTGAAGGTTCTAAGTGCCTTCCAATTTTACCGTATTGTTTATTTTAATTGTTTTAGGTTTAGCTTGTTTTAGTTTTGCTTTTGCTTTTTTTTTAGTGTGTGCCAACTTATTCTTTGACATAATTTCAATTAAGAAAACTTGTGTAAGAGTAATAAGGTCCTTTGGCTAGAAAAGACTTGATACTTAAGTAATCTGAGTAATTCACCTCTCTATCCTGGAGGAGAACTCAAATAACTTGGTAATTACTTCTTCTTTTAAGTTTCTTTTAAACACCAAAGTCTTTGTGTTCTATAAAAAAAAATCTAAGATGTCTAAGTCATCTTCCTTTCAAATTGGTAGTGATTATAGCAATGAGACCCCACCAAGTTTAAATCATTTGGCCAAAGAACTAAAATATCACTAAAAATTTGGAAAAGGCAACAAACTCTTTTAAAAGAAAAAGATAGAATAGAAAGATCAATATCTTTCCACTTTGGAAGAAGAGCTTAGGCGTCTCAACAAAAAAACAAGTCAAAATACAAGAAGAATTGAGGAGTGGGAGCTACTCTAAAAAAAGCTATGAGATTCCTATGCTTGCCACACATAATGAGGAGCATAGGAGAATGCTAGGCACTTATTATCAACCTCCTCCTCCACTACATATAAGACGTAGAAGAGAATTCCACAGGGAACCTCCAAGAGAGAATAGTATAAACCTTCATTACTTCCATGGAAAAGAAGATGTGGAAATACATCTTGATTGGGAAATGAAGGTGGAACAACTTTTTGCTTGTCACCAAGTAAGTGAGGGGAGAAAAGTGCCCTTAGTTACCCTATGTTTTCAAGGCAATCCTATGTATTGGTCGACATCTAGAAAAGGAGAGGAGAATCAACGATGCTCCATAAGTCCAATATTAGAATGACCGTACGAGTGCCCTTAGGAAGATACACATTTCCTCCTAGTAACATAAGAAGCTTATGAATAAGCTCCAAAGACTACATCAAAATAACATTGAGTTTGAAGAATCCAGAAAAAATATGCACTTACACATGATGAGGGTTGGGATTAGGGAGCATGAGGACACTACAATTTCTAGGTTCCTTAGTTGTTTGAGTCTTAAAATAAGAGATCGAGTGGAATTGTTTCCTTACAAGATTTAAATAAGTTGGACAACTTTAAATAAAGGTAGAGCAAAATATTTTGGGAAAAGTTTTAAAAACAACCACTTTAGTTCTTATGAGAAGAAAATTTATAAGAGTAGGGAAAAAGTTAAAGAAGAACATGAAACCCCTACGACCCTAAGCAAAGAGAAAGAAAATTCAAGGGAATGGTTATCATCACACACTCTCACTAGTTATATTAAGTGTTTTAAATAACTTGTTAGAGGTCACATTGCATCACAATGTCCACCAAAAAGACCATGATCTTAAGGGGCATTGATAACTATATTAGCCAAGATGAAGAGAGTTCTGGTGAGAGTGAGAATTCATGTGAGGATAAACGTGAGGATACTTACCCTTGTGAAACAGACGTTTTTGTGATTAGAAGCATTCTAAATAATTAACCTAGTCCACAACAGTTGTAACAAAGAGTGAACATCTTTCATACAAGATGTAAAGTTCAAGAAAACACATGCATGTTCTCTCATTGTAGATAGTGGGTCTTGTTGCAATTCTTGTAGTACTTGGTTGGTTAACAACTTGGCTTTGATTGTTAAACCCCATTCCAAACCTTATAAAGTTTCTTGGCTTAATGAAGATGGAGATATGATAGTGAACCAACAAATGAAGGTCAAGTTCTCCATTGGAAAGTATGAAGACTTTATGTTATGTGATATAATTCCTATGGAGGATTGTTATATTTTATTAGGGAGGCCTTGGCAATTTGACAAGAAATCCATGCATAATGGTTTCACCAATGAAATAACCTTCAGACACTAGGAGAGAAAAATTGCGCTCAATCCTTTAACATTAACCTAGGTGGTAGAAGCTCAAGTGGAAATGAAAAATAAATAAATTAAGAAAAAGAAAATTCTACCTAGGTAGAAAACACATGACTTCTGAGTGCCCTAGAAAAAAATTAATCATTGAAAGGGGTAAAGACTTGTGTAAAGAAAAGGTCAATCTTGCTTCTTCCTCTCAAAGAGAAAAGAAAAATAAACCTTGTGTTGAAGCAAGAAACATCTTCAAAATTTTATGTATTCAACACAAGACAAAGAAATAACTATATGAAATGCTCCTAAAAACAAATACCCTTATCATTCATTTGGTGTATGCATATTGAGGTCTACATTCTTTGGATGTCTATTAACATGGCACTTACCTTGCTGTTTGATGTTTGTTGCAGAATGGTCTTTGATCCAGGAGTAGGAAGATAGAACATAACCAATAACAATGGTTGTTGTTAAGAAGAAACATGTAGATCTGAGGACAAATCTTTCTTAAGAGGGAAGGGATTATGGCAAACACCCTAGCCAATGCTACAAAGATCCAAGAAGATTGGGCTTCATCTAAGCTAAGCAGGCTCAAGTTAATGTTCAACTGAGCTAAAGAAGATGTGAAGACCTAGTCTAGGATTCTTTGTAAATAATTAGATAATATTTTGGGCCTTATATTTTTGGCCAAGTAGTATGGGAATTTCATTTTGAGCTCTGTATAATGGGCCAAAATAGACGATGAATGTTGGTCAACTTAGGTTAAGGCCCAAATTTGACTAAGTGGGGCGCCAATTTAAGGAGTTGACCAAAGGTCAAAGAGTGGACTTAAAACTTGATGAGCAAGGAATTAGTGCAATCCACATGAGTAGAGTAGTGCCCATGTGTCATTCCATGAGTGGAAAGGATTCCCATATGTAGTGGTCATATGTCCACCTCTCATTGGAAAGGAATCTAGCTTACTCCCCAAGCTTTCCAAGATGACACTTTTAGGATTTGCTCATCTAGGTTTAAGACAAATTGGTCCCATAAATAGAGTCTTTACCCAATGTAATTTTTAGCTTGAATTTGAGAAATTAAATGCTACTAAATTTGGTTCACATATCTTGTTTAAGCTCATCTTAGAGTGGAATTCTCTCTAGAATCACTTTAGCTTCCTTCCTTAGAATCACTATAGCTTCCTTCCTTAGAGTTGGTCTTACCAAAACTGAGACACTTTTCCATACTCCCTCCTAGCTTCCACGCAAGTTCTCTCATTCATGGAGTTTCTTTCATATGTTTTCATGGAGATTCTTGGAGGAAGGCCATCATTCCTCATCTACTCTATGGTTAGACTATATTTTATAAGAGATAAGGTATAGCGGATAAATATAAAAGAGAAACACTAGTGTAGGCAAATGTTTCTGTCGCGATTATTTTGGTCATTTGGCCTCGGTTTAAGAACCGAGACATATCCAGCCGAGATAAAAAATAGTGCCTTTATGCCTCGGTTATGAACCGAGGCATATTTAACCCTTACTGCCTCGGTTTCGAAGTCAACCGAGGCATAATATGCCTTAAAAATAAAAATAAAAAACTGAATGGCCACCAATATTCAGCCAGTGTGAGCACAATATGTGAATGAGCCACCATTGATGCCGGTAGTCGCGTCACCGAAAAATGTTTCACCAACCACAACTCCCACGCACACGGAGAAACTCACACCAATCACCATTGCAGGTTTGCACCTGAGACGAACCACCACTGTTACATTTCATCCACACGAGCAACATCTGCAAAATGAAGCAAGTATAAGTTCATGCACCATACTTCTCGTCGCACATCTGCAACCAGCCACACGCATGAACAAGAACGATGCAGTAGCAAACCATCGTTGTAACTTTACCATTAAACGCAAACTCTAACTCACGAATGAACGACGATAATAGAGGCAGCGCCTAAGCTCCACGCGTTCTACAACAATGAAGAAGGGAACCTGCATGGAAGAGGGGAACCTGTGTGAAAGAAGGGAACGTGCACATTCTGCAACAATTAGAGACGAAACGCAACAACGGAGACTATCTACCTCGGTTAAATGTCCACCCAAGGCATAAAACTCTATGTTTAATTTTAAAAATTGAAAATAACAGGAGAGCATAAAAATTTTGGGACATATATGCCTCGGTTGTCTATAGAACTGAGGCATAAACATGTATATGCTTCGGTTGTCTATAGAACCGAGGCGTAAACTTCCTCAAATATTACAAAAAAGTCACCACGTCTTTATATGCCTCATTGTGCTAGAACCAAGGATATAGGGTGCTGTAAAATGCACAAATTGCACTAGTGAAGGAGGAGAGAGGATTGTACAGAAAGAAGGAAAAAGGAAAAGAAAGAAGAGAGTGAAAGAGAAAGGGTGATAAAGGTAGAAAAAAAGGAGTATCATTTACACTAACCTCGTTTCGAACACTAGATTAATGGAAAACTCTACCTTTATCTTGGAAGATAAATCTTGACACTTCCTCTAGAAACATGTATATAAAATTCTACATTGTTGATATATTGCTTATCTAACTTCAACAAATGACTTCTACTTAAAATCAAACCATGGAACAATTAACTATAATTTGTAGAGATGTCAAAATGGGTTACAACCCATGAGCCAACCCGGCTCACCACGGGTTCGAGCCGGGTTGGGTTGAGAAAAATTTAACTTTTTAAAAGTGGGTTGAACTCAAACCGGCTCGCTTAACCCACGGGTTAAACAGGTTCGAGCCGGGTTGAGGGTGGGTTGATCCACTTAACCCACCAACATTTTTTTACAATATTTTTTTAATTCTTTTTTAATAATTATTTACTACTTCTAATTATATAGGTTCACAATTTCATATTTTTAAATGTTAGAATGTTGCTCAATAATATTTGAATAGTTTGAATGTTTTATTGAATAACATGACAAAAAAATGTGCAATATTAGCCATGCTTTCTTGGACTATATGGACACTTTCTTAGAAATAATTCATCATATATTGGTGGTGAGCATGATGAAAACATTGGTTCTTGATTTTATTGTGATTGTCATCTCATGGATTGTTTAAAAAATTATTTAAATATTTGAATACTTAAAAATAAATACATAAATATTTTTTTATGTGGGTTAGTGAGCCAACCCACTTAACCCACCAGCCTGTGGTGGGTTGAGCCGGGTTGCAAAATTTTTGGCTCACCATAAAGTGAGTCGGGTTGGGTTCACTCATTTTCAACCCGACTTGTGGTGAGCCAACCTGTGTGAGCTAGGTTGGCTCACTTTGACATGTCTAATAATTTGTGACTCATTTTACACTTGTATCCAAATACTCACCCCATATCCTTCTATCTTGAAGGGATTGTTTTCTATTCATTACTAGCTATAAGAATGCAATTGACAAAGAGTTAATCCATCCCGAAGATGATATAGGCATCTCAAATTCATTTATAATTTATGTGCATCAAGAACTAAGAAAATGCAAAACAACTCTCTAAAGTTCATAAAGTTACATATAAGGAATTTGAAAATGCTTTAAAATGTGATCCGGGAAAGCGTCCTCAAATTTGGCAATGCCCACCAAATCAAATTGATGAGGTACGTAGGGCTTATTGAAAATGGGGTCGATATCAAATTCATCTAGAAAATTATTCGTTGTCCAGTAAAGATGATCATCCAAGAAGATTTCAATACACCTGGTTTAGCTTATTTGCTTCATGGTTATAGTATTCGCCATTAAGTGATGATGCATATTGCTTACCATGCCATCCTTTTAGTAAAAAACCAAGCGATCGGCCTAACTCAAATATTTTCATTGTTACAGGTAATTGAGTTAATTTTCATTGAATTATAATTGGCAATGAGTTTATTGTCATCAACATGTTTTAAATTTTTTGAGTGTTTTTTTATAGGTTTTAAAAGTTGGAGGAAAGTTAATAATAGAAAAAATTGAGCACTCTTGTAGACAAATATTATCCCATGGATTTCAATGAGCAAAAGAAGATTAATTTGAATTTTCAACTTCAACATTTCATTATTGATGCTTGTCAAGATTCAAATTTGAAGAATTTATCAACAATGCAAGAGTTATGTACATGTTTGGCAACAACAAAAAAGTCTGAAGTTTACTACTTGATTGATAGATTACTTCGTCGTATCATGACTCTTCCAGTTTCTACAACTACAACTGAAAGATCTTTTTCTGCAATGAAAATAATAAAAAATAGGTTGAGAAATAAGATGAAGGTCAACTTTTTAGCAAACACTATGATAATCTATATTGAAAGCGATATTGCAACAAGGTTCAGTTCTTATTCAATTATTGAAGATTTTAAGTTATTTAAAAAGTGTAGAGGAACACTCTAACTAAAAGTAACTTTTGCTTTATTTAATATATTATTGTTGATGATAAACTTTATGTTACACTTTCATATATATTATTGTCATATTTTGTGGATTCTATTATCATGTGTGCTTGTTTCAAATAGATAAAATGATGTGAGGAAATGAAATTTTTGTGTTAATTACTCTTTCGGTCCATTGTATTTGTCAAGTAGTGTCACAATTGGTCCTCTAGTTTTTTTCCCCAATTTGGTCATTATTTTTTAAAAATGATTCAATTTGGTTCTTGCTATTATTTTGACCAAATGGTGTTAAAGTCAACGTCACATATCAATTTATGATTTTTTTTAGTAATTTTTTTAATTTTTTACACATGTCACTTCACAATTGAACCACATGTCAAAATGATTCAATTTGTTTCATTTTTACAAAAATTGAGACTAAATTGAAACAAAAAGCAAATATAGAGACTAAATTGAATCATTTTGACATGCGGCATAACAAGGAAGTGACATATGTAAGAAAATTTAAAAAATCCATAAAAGCACAAATTGACAAGTGGCGTTGAGTTTAACATTATTTGGTCAAAATTGACGATAATAACCAAATTGAATCATTTTTAAAAAAACAAGGACCAAATTGAAACAAAGAAAAACTAGATGACCAATTTGACACTACTTCACAAATACAAGGACCAAAAGAGTAATTTAACAAAAAAAAATTCATTTAAAAAATAATTTATATATAAAAAATATAATTTGTCCCTCTAAAATTTTGTCCAAATTCCACCACTGATCTTATTCAATGCCCAAGACTAAGATTTCCAACCTAATTTAAGAGAGTAAATTAGGATAAGTTCATTACAGCCTAAACCACACATCTACATATGTCAAAGTATTAAATAACTCTCTCTTCAACTTCTCGCAACCTACTAACTTAGTCTAAAAATTTAGATCATCAGTGAAACAAGACAATCTCTTTTATGACATAGGTATTCAGTACTTAAAACAAAAATCAAACAATAATTCACATCACTCACAAAAATTAGGCCAAGAGTAAGGTTTGGAACTTTTTTTATTTTTTCTTGAGCAAACATCCTCCGCTTGAGTGAAAGTTTCAAAAAATCAATCTCAACACTAAAATCAATTAGTTTCAAAGAATTTTTCAAAAGCACTTTAATAATACTACCTCTAAATAATTCAAATGATCAAATCCAAATCATGATTTGTCCAAACATCATCGTTTACTCATTCAAATCAACCTTGGTCCCTTAACTCAAAGTAAACACATTTATACTCACATCAAATTCATGATCTACCATAAAGAAGGTTATAGAAATTTACTTTGCACTTATCTAAACTATATTCAAAATTCCATTTAGGGAAATTTTATACTTAACATGCAAAATCTTGCCACTAAACCAACTCATCAATAACAATATCTAATTTAAAACATTTTAAACAATCATTTACCAAACCAAATCCAACAATAGTTAAGTGCAAGCCTTCAAACATATTTTCAACCAAGCATAATCCTTGCACAGAAATCAAAATCTAGTGACCTAGTCACCTTCACATCCAAGTCATCTAGCTTGCGATTATGTCAAAATCATAAGTAACTTTTCTTACGTGAGATTCTTTTCTTCATACCAACTTCCAAATTCAAGCAATAAGATTATTCCAAAATTAATGGACCTAGAGAAAGGTAAATTTCAATATATGCTACACCAAGTTGAGATAATCAATATTCTCAACTAACCTTTCAAAGATTAATATCAAAATCATAAGGAAAAATAGAGATAAAGAATTGTAGAGTAAATAGGAAATTACCCTATTTGAAAATGGATAGAAATCTTCTCTAGTCCCTTAGTTATAATGAGGTTCTATTAAATTTTGAAAGAGATGAGGTATGGAGGAAAAATATTAGAAAGAATGAAGAGAAAGGATTGCAAAAAGAAAGGGAGAAAAGAAAAGCAAGGAGAAAGTGAAAGTGAAAGAGATAGGAGAAGAGAGAGATAGAAAAGAAGAGAAAAAAAGGGCATCATAATAACTATTTAAAATATAAATAAATATAATTAGAATTCTTGTATTAGTTTAAGAAAAAGTAATATTACTTTAATATAATTATCATTTTATAAAGTGGGTTGACCTATAAGCTTACTATGAGTTAGTCTTACCTACGCTCATTAATTAGGTTACAGGCCAAATGCATTGCACCAAATGTAGTCATCTTTGCTTTACCTAACATGTTTTATAAGCTTTTTAAGTCAATTTGTTGAGCCAAGCTTATTTTGATAACTCTAGTTGACATGAGATCCAAGTGGCATTGAGTTTAGTGGTCATGATAAGCATATTGATCATGACGAGCTTAAGGGTGGCGATCTTAAAGATTGAATGCAAAAAGAACTTTAAGATAATGAATTTGGGAGAAATTTGATGATCATGAGGTTGCAATGAGCCATGATTTGATTGCAATGAGGGTGGGGAGTTAAAAAACACTAACTAGCTATGAAAAAAGAATAGAATGGGATGGAGAACAAGAGAGTTTTAAAGTGGAAACAAATGAGCAAAACGACTTAAGCTTTGAGGTTATTAAGATTGGTGAGATGATGTTGAAGAGATTTTCAAGATCAATAATCTTAGCTTTGAGATTGTTGGCAAAAGTGAGCAAGAAAACCAAGGAGATGAAGAATAAAGCGAGAAAAGAGATTAAGAGGGAAAGCATAGACTTGGTGTGAGAAGAATTATCTAAGGGTTCCATTGGTTCAAGTTACTCAATGATCTCATCCCCAATCCAACCTAATTAGATTTGGTTTGTTTTCATTTATGATTAGGCCAAATTTGATCCAACTTAATATGCCAATTCTTATATGGGTTGGGTGATGGGTTTAGTTTGCAATGACCCGAGACCCAACCTAGAACTCACTATTATACTTCTATTATGGATAAATTATGATATTTTTTTTAATGTATCTTGAATTAATTTGAACAAACTTATCATGAATTAATTTATTGCTTAAAACATTGAATTAGTCATCGTAAAGATTGTTCTATTTTTAATTAGGTTGATATTTAAAAAATTCAACTTTTAATAATTTTGTTTTTCAAAATCGTAATGTTATTGACCTAACTCAATGGGTTGGATTGAATTGAGTTTTATATATATATATATATATATATATATATATATATATATATATATATATATAAAAACACAATCCATGCATCCGATAGTTTTTAATGGGTTGGGTAATAGATTTGTTTAAACTCTTTCGAAAATAACTAGCAAAGAAACGTTTTCCAAAACCTCCATAATTTTTTAATATGTACCCATATATGTTGACATATATATATATATATATATATATATATATATATATATATATATATATATATATATAATTTGAAGTGTATAATTCAAAATACAAATTTTTATATTTTTAAATATATAATTTAGAATGTAAAAAATTATATTTCTAATTACATTATTTAAAATATATTTTTCATTTTTATTTTTATTCTAAAAATTTCATACTTTTTGATTTGTACGTTTTAAAATATAAAAAATGGAGATTAAATTTATGGAGGTACAGAAAGAAGATGCCGTCCGTCAACACTCCTGAATTGTTCAAAGGTCGCGAAAGGAATGGCGGTTGCGAGACTGTGTGGGCTTGTACAGTGTGTTTATGACGAAACGTGGATCATCGGGGTTTGGATTTATCAATATTCATATGAAGGTCCCTTTAGCATTTTTTTTAGAATTTCCTAAAAAATCGGTATACAATTGTGGTTTATGATACCTGCACATTGTTCCATTCCGCTATAATTTTATTTTTTTACGCCTTAAGATAAATATTTATTTACTAAATTGGATGTTGAAAATTACTTATTTAATTATATTTGTTTTAGGAGACTTAACTTGTATTTTATAGGTTTAATTATGTCTTTGGTCCCCATTTTGGAGTCAAAATCTCAAAATGGTACCCAAATTTTTAAAAGTCCCAAAATGGTCCCCTTTTTTATTGAAACGTCTCACGTTTGCCCTTGCCGTTAAGTCAACGTTGACGCTGTTAGAGAGAGTGCCACGTGTCAGTTCCTCGATTTTTTTGAATTTTTTTATTATTATTATTTTTTTTAAAAAAAAAAATTTAAAAAAATTGCCACGTGTCAAGCTGTCATCGTGCCACGTGGCAGTGACAGTGACACGTGTCAGTATTACGCCACGTGTCATTTTCTTAGTCTCAATTTGGTCCCTTTATTTTAATTTGTCTCAATTTAGTCCCAATTTTTGTAAAAATTAGCAATTTTGTCCCTCTCCAAATTGAAATCAAATTTAATTT
>Ga0209589_1011914_pt1 | contig 12019 bp, 3 predicted proteins | sample CowpeawhiteBW_FD_187525 | JGI IMG/M metagenome (GOLD analysis project Ga0209589, IMG submission 187525) | Root nodule microbial communities of legume samples collected from California USA - Cow pea white BW (SPAdes) (version 2) | ecosystem: Host-associated > Plants > Roots > Nodule | place: USA...
TTAATAATTAGAAATACTAATACTTATAAAAATAATACAAATATAATATTATTTATAATTAATATTATAGTTGAAATCATAAATAAATGAAAAAAATAAAAACAAATTGATTTTTGTAGGATTTGAACCCGGGTCCTTTTGTACCAGAGTTTTAAAATAACAAAAAAACTAATTTCTATGACACGTGTCAATAAAAGAAAATGGGTATTGTAGTAATTTTGGTAGTATCTTTTTTTCTTAATATGTAATAGATTTCTTAATATGTAATAGATATGATAGTGCAGGTGTAGATAGGCATCGACAATAAGATAGTTCTAGAGAGGTGTAGATTGTGGAAGCTTATGTTAATTTCTTTTACATCAAATAAAGTTCCTATTTCTTTTGATCACGTATTATGCTTTTGAAAACTTTCTTACTTAAATTATTGAGAAATTATGTGATATAGAGAACATGATTAATTACTTACTATGCTTAATACTAGTTGTGAAATATTTTAATCAGTAGAGTAGTTCTTCTTGTATGGGATGTTACAATTTCATAACATATTAGTTATTATGTCGTAAAACCAAAAGAAATTTTTTAAAATAATTAAAAGTTTAAATCAAAAGAAAAAATAGGTATTTTATTAAGATACTTAAATTAAAATGTTTAATTTCTTAAATAATCTATTTTACAAAATTATTTAATACTCTAAATAATAGCCGAAAATTTGAAACTTATTTAAATTTAAAAATAAAACACATGTTACTCTAATTTTAATGTGTGTGAATAATAGTGAATTAAATAATTACGGATTAAGTGATTAGAAAAAAAATCCTAACAAGACCATTTTTCAATTTATTTTGTTTTGTTTTCCCTTTTACTTGGTTGATAACTTGTTCCTGAAAATTTAAATATGATGTGATTGGTTTAATAAATTAAAATATATTTTAATTGATAAAATTGTAAAATTGTAATTTTATTTTAGTGTTTAACATATAATTTAAAATAAAATATGAGTTATTATTTAACATGAAAAAATTTAATTGATGAAATTATTGTAAAATAAAATTCAATTATTATTGTTATTATCAAATAAATAACTTTTTTTATATAATAATAAAATATATTTATAAATATTTAATTATTATATCTTACATTTTAATTTTGAAGAATATATAACAAAATTAATTTAAAATTTAAGTAATTAGATTTAATTTATTTAACAATACTTTCTCTTCAAATCTTCTTAAAAATGCAGGGAAAATTAAAAAAAGTAGATATATTATGATTTTTAATATTTTAATATTATTTTATTCATTAAAATTTACTCTTCCATCTCATTTCAATTTTCGAGTCTACACCCCGAAACAAACACACTAAGGAGGACTACATTAGTTAAGCCTATTCTTATTTCTTAGTCATAAATTATTTGTTTGATTAATTTCGTATGATCTAACTTTATTTATTTTTAGTATATCTCTTTATTACCTTGTTTTATTTGTAGTAAAAGTGTTTAAGATTTTTTTAAGAAAGTTTATTGAAATATGATTATTATTGAATTGATTCGAGACTTGAATGCACAAATGCTTTTCGATTCCTCAATTCTGCCATTATTATATGTTTGGTCATGTGAATTGTGTGCTAGGTTCGTTCCGAAGTTTCAATTTTCGATTCCACTTTGTGCCCTAATTTCAGGTTCTGCTACTGCCATGCCATTGGTGATTTTGAATTTTCGATTCCCCTTCTTGCCCTAATTGTTGTGTTCTTCTACTACTGATTGGTTTTCGTTTTTGCTATCTGTTTTTCTATTCCTCAATTCTGCCATTATTATATGCTTGGTCATGTGAATTGTGTGCTACTGTTGCTGCTAGCATTCTGTTTGGTCTCTGTTTTTGCTACTCTGTTTTCCCTCTGCCTCTTACCATTTTTTTAAATCACAGGTCATACGGGCTAGTCCGTTAGCCCGTCACGGGATGGGATGAGCTGAAGTTTCTGGCCTTTTTTCTCTTAACGGGCTGGCCCGTCGCGACTCATTTTCAACGAGCCAGGCCAAAACGGGCCGAGCTGACCCGTTTTGCCACCCCTAGCCATGACCCCCCAAAATTTCGTAAATTAATATACTTATAAATTTGAAAGTTTTAAAGTTTTTAAAATTTTTTAAAATATATGTAGTGTATATATCGAGAATTGATGAAAATTAAATCAGATATCTTTTTACATCTTTTATAACACAATATTTAATGTTAATAATAATAAAACATAAAATAAAGTATAATACAAAATAAAAATATTTATTAAGATATTTTTTATTTTATTCTTTATTATCTGTTGAGTTTATCAGATATTGTACTGATTCTTCACTCACTACTTTTACTCTTATTTTTCACCTGTTTACTTCCATTCTTGAAAAATAAAAATAACTCTCTTTTATCTTACTTGGTAGTGAAATATTAGTTTAATAGTTAGTTTTATCTTTTTAATCTCATGAGTCGTTATATATTCATTTTTTATGAATATAAAAAAAATAATGTATTGTATTTTTTCATAACCAGTTTTTAATTGTGACTTAATTATCATAAATTTTTCTACTAATAATTCCTTCTTTGAATTTTTGATTTGATTATGGTAATTTATTTTTTAATCTTAAACTTTAAAAGAAAAAGGATATATTGATGAAAAATAAAAATAATAGATTTATTTTTTAAAAGAATATATTCAACTTCTTTACATATTAAAAAATATAATACTAATAATTTAATTGTTCAATTAGAAAAGCTCTTCCTTAAGGTTAAAAAAATAAGTATAAGTAAGTAGTTTTGTATTTATTCTTTGAGACATGATCCGAGAAAACATCTTAAAAATAAATATAACTAAATATATATATGATTTTTTTTAGCTACGGTATATAACTAAATATATAAATTTTGATTGCATTTTTTTACTTCTCCAGTAATATAGATCAAGATCAACCACTCCGCAGAGAGGGCTATTGCACCAACTTCAAGAGCGACATCGCGAACATGAACATCAACAACACAAAATCGAGGACATGGACCAAAAAACCCACGATCATTATAGATAAACGCCCAACATGCGGTGTTGTTCAGTGTCGTAGGCTTGGCCACAGACAATGGAAATGGCAGTGAGATCGAGGTTGGCGAGGTGGCTGGCGAAGGGCTGGGTGACGACTGTGATCGAGAACATAGTTAGGGGTTGAAGATTGAAAGGGCCACGATTTTCCATAGGTTGCTGGATTCATAACATGATGGGTGGAAAAGAGATGAGTGAGTGTCAAATCCGTTTTGCGATGTTGACTTTATTAGAGGATTGTGTTCTTCTTTTCAAGTATTTTCCATACACCTTTGCTTCCTCATTGGGTTTTAGTGAGAAAGAGAAAACAAAGACAGATCGAAAGCCTAAACTACTGATACCATATTGAAATGCATATTTGTTGAATATAGGCAGATCGAGATGACATATAAACTCGCCTCCGTGAGTATTGTCCGAACTCATCTCCGTTTTGACGGGAAATTCCTGTATTGATTGGGTATGGGTATGGGGAATCCCACTTTTTCAATTGGATATGGGGATGGTTATGGGGATGTACATATCCCCACCATAATACCCGTCCTCGCTATATGTCCGTCATCATTTAAATTATTAAAATATTCACAATTAATTAAGTAACTATATATATATATATATATATATTTTTTTTTTTCATTTTTTTTTCTTCTAGTTATTTGGTTTGTCATGAAACTTATCCACATCTCCAATATATTTTTCATCTTATCATAACATTTATGTAATTATGTTAAAATGATGTATGTCAATTAAAATATTTTTATGTCTCATATTTGAATATTTCTATTATTTTTTAATATTTTTATTTATTGTATATTTTATTTTCACATGAGTATTTTTAATACTCTCAATTTAAATGTTTAATAGCATAAACCTTTCATTTACTAGGTAATATACAAAAAAATTCTTTACTTATTTTTATTAATTTTTTTTTTCATTTGAAGAACTTATTTATTTCGCTAAAACAATTATTTCTCAACCATTGATTATATATATTGATATTTGAAAAGTGTTCTTAGATGTCTAAGGTATTTTTCATCTTATCATACCCTTAATTATACATTCATATTTCTTTATGCGATTTCTTTCAATAATCTCTCAAATTGTTTCTAAGACATACATTTGTTATTTTTTTAATATTTTTATTTGTTGTTTATTTTCATTATGTAGAATACTATTTCAATATATTTTATCTAATATTTGATACCGAAGAAACAATCATCATCCTAATACTGAATATTTGATAATATTATATTTCCTTTACCGTAATTTTTTATTATTTTATAAAAATTAATTAAAATTTATATTAAAGTAGTAAGGAAACGGGTATGGGTACAATATTATACCCGTTACCCGGCGGGGATGGGGATGGGATAAAACTTTGATACCGTTGGGTTTGGGTATGGGGATGAGGATGATTTTTTTTTACGGGAATGGGTATGGGATAGTGAAACCCGTCCCCACCCCGTCCCGTTGCCATCCCTACAGATCATATAATATGTATATATACTAATTTTTCAGAATCAATTATATTAAATTGGAAAATGATTAGTTAACTACTTTTTCTTACCACTTCTCTTACCACTTAATTTTTGCATTTTAATTTTAAATTTTAACTTACTTTTAAGCTGTAGAAGTGTCAGAGGAAATAAAAAACCTCCATTCCGCGCGTGAGTAATCTTTTGGGCAGAAAATTCCCATTCTCTTAGAACCCATTTTTCCATTCTTCGTTGAACATTGCCATTCTGGAAGTTGCCATTTTTGGGACCTCATTTTTTCGCACCCACCAAGTCTCATAGAACCCATTTTTTCATTCTTCGCTGAACATTGCCAACCATAAGGTAAGAAAACGAAACCCCTTCCCTACTCTGCACACTGCAACCCATAAAGCTAGTGAATGAAGGCCCTCCCATTTTTGAACAAAGGAGATTTTGCACATAATAAAGTTGACAAATTTTGGAAGTCATGAGAACACACAATTCTCTCCCTTACAAAAAGGGTGAACCCTAGTTGTGCACACCAATACCAAACCTAATCCCACTTCTTCTAAACCAGGTGTAAGTTCATTTGGAAAAAACTAACCTGTAAGATTTTTAAACTTATCTTGCAACCCAAGCGCAATTATAATGTAACCCATGAAGGAGTTTTTGCATAAAAAAAGTTGACAAATATTGGAAGTCCATAAGAACACACAGATCTCTCCCCTACTAAAAGGGTGGACTTCAATTGTGCACACAAATACCAGACCCCATCCCACTTATTATAAACCAAGTGTAAGTTCCTTTGCGAAAAAAATAGTCTGCAACATTCTTAAATTTATCTATAACCCAAAAGCAATTAAGGTGTAACCCACGAAGGAGTTTTTGCACAAAGTAAAATTGACAGATTTTGGAAGTGCATGAGAACGCACAATTTTCTCCCTTACTAAAAGGGCGGACACCAGTTGTGCACACCAATACCAGACTTCATCCCACTTCTTCTAAACCATGTGTAAGTTCATTTAGGGAAAAACTAGCCTGCAACATTTTTAAACTTATGTTGCAATCCAAGAATAATTAAGGTGTAACCTACAAATGAGTTTTTGCACAAAATAAAATTGACAGATTTTGAAAGTGCATGAGAACACATAATTTGTTTCCCTTACTAAAAGGGTGGACCCCAATTGTGCATACCAATACCAGACCCCATTCCACTTCTTCTAAACCAAGTGTAAGTTCATTTAAGGAAAAACTAGTCTGCAACATTTTTAAACTTATCTTACAACCCAAGAGCAATTAAGGTGTAACCCACAAAGGAGTTTTTGCACAAAGTAAAATTGACAGATTTTGGAAGTGCATAAGAACACACAATTTTCTCCCTTACTAAAAGGGTGGACACCAATTGTGCACACCAATACTAGACTCTATCCCACTTTTTTTAAACTAGGTGTAAGTTCATTTAGGAAAAAAAAACTAGTATGCAACATTTTTAAACTTATGTTGCAACTTAAGAGCAACTAAGGTGTAACCTACAAAGGAGTTTTTGCACAAAATAAAATTGACAAATTCTGGAAGTGCATGAGAACACACAATTCTCTCCTTTACTAAAAGGGTGGACCCGAGCTGTGCACACAAATGCCAGACCCCATCCCATTTCTTCAAAACTGGGTGTAAGTTCATTTGGATAAAAACTAGCCTGCAACATTTTTAAATTTATCTTGCAACCCAAGAGCAATTAAGGTGTAACCCACGAAAGAGATTTTGTACAAATTAAAATTGAAAGATTTTGGAATTACATAAGAACACACAATTTTCCCCCATACTAAAAGGTTGGACCCCAATTATGCATACCAATACCAGACCCCATCCCATCTGTTCTAAACCAAGTGTAAGTTCATTTGGGGAAAAAATTAGCTTGTAACATTTTAAAACTTATCTTACAACCTAAGCTTAGGTGACGAAGTAAATCAATAACAACATTCATCTCCGCAAAACCCCCAATGTGTTGTGCATTGGACGGACAAAAGTTACGACCAAAACCCTTCGTTTAGGGCTTGCAAAATTCAGTCCAAAGAAAAGAAGGGGAGAAAGGGCTAGAAAGGGTTATGGTTTGCAATGTAACGAGTACAACAAAAGGGATTTCGTTCGCTAGCTTTATGGGTTGCAATGTGCAAATTAGAAGGGAAGGGACTTTATTTTCTTACCTTATGGGTGACAATGTTCAAAGAAGAAGGGAAAAATGGGTTCTGTGTGAAGCTTCTAGGAAACTTGGTGGGTGCAAAGAAATGGGTTCCGAAAATGGCAGCTTCTAGAAAGCTTAATAGAATGGGGATTTTTTGTCCAAAAGATCACCCACGCGCGGAATGCACTTTTTTATTTCCTCTGACACTTCAATAGCTTAAAAGTTAAAATTAAAATGCACAAGATGAATCCATGTAAGGTGGTAAGAGAAGTGGTAAGAAAAAAGTAGTTAACTAATCATTTTCCTATTAAATTTCACCTAATTAGGAATCAATCATTTTAATTTTTTAGAATATATAATTGTTAATTTTCTACAAATCTGCAACAGCCGATTACATTCTAACATAAAGGTACACACTTATCCGTAAATTCATTGTTTGATTAAAGATTAAAGGATGGAGATGAGCTGATCTCAAATAATATTAATGATGTGTTTGGTTTAGCTTGAATCTTCATTGTATAAGTCGTAAAAGGCAAAGCACATTCTAATGTTGGATTCTGGTTGTAAAATCTAAATGATAGGTTGCCCTTTGGAAAACTTTCTTGCCTTTAAGTTGATAATGAAGAAGCAATATTCACCACCACATTGCTTCTGTTAGTAACAAAACAATAGAAAAAAATCATTAAATCTTCCTTCATTTGCAACACTGATTATTCAGTTGGCTGAAACCATGGTGGTGCCATGATTTGTTAGCAAACATGGGTTGTATAACCTCAGGTAATTATAGGGTTTAGGTCGGGCATAATTTATTGAACTGCACTGAACTATTATAAACTACAGTGAATTGAAAACTAGTTCGCATGAACTGAACTGAAAAAATAATTCAAATAAACTTAACTAAATTGTGTTCTGTTCTAAAAAACTGAACTGAACTGCATTGAATTGAATTGCACTATAATATGAACTAAACTGAACTGCTATGAATGAAACTATTTTCTAAACTACACTATTTTTGAACCGAACTGCAATAATTTTGAATTAAATTGTACAAATTTTGAATCAAACTGCATTATTTTTGAACCAAACTATACTATTTTTGAATCAAATTGCACTAATATTGAACTGAACTGCATTATTTTTGAACTAAATTGCACCAATTTTGAACCGAACTACACTATTCTTGAAACAAACGATACTGTTTTTTATCCAAATTGCACTAATTTTGAATCAAACTATACTATTTTTGAACTAAATTGTACTAATTTTGAACTGAACTGCACTAATTTTATTGTATATGGTTGTACGATACAATAATAATCTAATTTTTATAATTTAAAAGGGCTTAAAAAATAATACTTGAAATTGCTTTTAAAGATTTTGGAGATGTTGATGGGGTGGAAGATGAGGATGAAAAGTTGGGTTTTGAGATATTGGTCATTTGAATGAAATTCTAGATTGTTTCGAGTTCCAAATCTCTTTTTGTTTCAAAGAATTCATGTTGGTAAAAACTATTTTTGTTTAATAATTTTGTTAAAGAATAAGGAAAAAAATAGTTTCGGTTTTTCCTTCGGTTGTGTTGGTGAAGTTGAACTATCAAACATATGTAACATATGTTGAGTGGGTTTGTATTTTTTTTTTTTTATGAAAATTCACATTTAAATTTTTAGTTACTAAATTCATTGCTATACATGATGAATTTACGTAGAGAAATTGTATCCTAATTATACATAAAATTGATTTTTACTATTAAATTGTCCCAATCTTTTCCATCAATCATCAACCTGAATTTAGAAAAGATTATAATATAATATTTCATTTAATTAGAAATTTTCTGTTTGAATTTTGGATCCCAATACAAAGGAATAGTTAATATATTTAAAATGAACGAAGTTTAAGTGCAAGAATGAAAGAAAAAATTGTATAACTAAAAAGATTGAATTAAAACTTGAAATTGAATATAAAATTATGTTGATTTTATTATATATATATAAGTTATTTTGTGATGCAAAAGATATAAAATATATAGGGATATGAAGAACCTGCAAGAGAAGATGAGTAAAAGAGAGTTCTGGACCAATAAGTTTGTGAGAGACAAGCAACTTGTAGAGGGATTAGTCCTTGAGGAGTTTTGGAGCACTCAAAACAATATTCATATTCAAAGTAGTTTCGAGTGTTTAACTGAGCTGCACTATCATTAGTTTAGTTTATTAAAATTGAATTATTCAATAGTTTAGTTCAATTTTTTCTTCAAATAATTTACTAAATTTAGTTTAAAGTAGTATAATTAATTGACAATTTGCAACGGTTCAATTAATTATGTCCAGCCCTAACGGGTTATGGTCTTAACCAATTTTAAAAAGGAAACTTTCTATCCTGATTATGGAACCAGTATAGAAAAGTGAAAGCCTTTTAATCGGTATAGAAAAGTTTTTCTGCACCGGTGTTAGTTCACTACAAAAATAATTATTTTTAGTGGGGGTTATATTTGGCATTTATGGGGGTTTTAACCCCAACTAATGGTTTTACCAGGGGTTTACAATTCCCCTGGTAAAGCAGGCGTAGCTAACAAATTACCGGGGGTTTTTACCAACCCTTGGAACTAGCGCAACTTATTGGGGGTTTCAAAAACCTCCGCTAATGCTTGGGGTTTCAAAAACCCCCGCTAATGCCTGGGGTTCCGAAAACCCCCGCTAATGTCTAGGGTTCCAAAAACCCCCAAAAATGTTAGGGGTTCTAAAAACCCCCACTAATGCCTGAGGTTCTGAAAACCCCCGCTAATGCCTGAGGTTCTGAAAACCCCTGCTAATGCCTAGTTTTTAAAACCCCCGTTAATTCCTAAAGACCTCGTTAATACCTAAAAGTTAGTGCTTATATTATTATGACATTGCTATAATGCTAAAGTTGTACGAAAAAAACCTTATTCTATGGAATTTCTTATTTGATGGCTTAAAATTTAGGTTTTCATTATTATTTTGGATGATGATTACATTTGACAATACAACTAGAACAAAAGAAAAGTAACTTAACCATTTTGTATGACCCTACCCTGATATAAATAAATTCAATAAAAACATTCATTTTCATAACACATCTCATTAACTAAAAAGAAAAAACTCCAAGACCACTTCAAAATAAGCAATCAATACAAATATTCATTCAAATGGTATTAGTAGTGGAGGGAGCATTTGAATGATAATGACATAATAAGCAAGTGCACCAATGAACCAAAATGTAAAAGGAAATTAGAGTTGTTCTCCTAGTTCATCTTCAGTTCTATCTATTCTTGCTCAAACCATTGTAATCAATTCATCTCTAGTACGTGTTCCATCAATTCATCTTCAAGTCTCCTGAGAACGAATAAAAAATGATAAAATTAAAAAAATCACAAAGCCATGCAGAAAAGAAATTTAAAAATATGCTTAAAGAAAATAAGGATAGCTTAAAACATCAACTCTAATAGTTAAAAAATGGTAGGACTACCTAAAGACTTTCAAAACACTTTTCTACAACTCAAAACAGCTAAGGAAACATGTAAGAAAGCTCAAAAATAGTAAAAAAACCTATGGATACTAAAACTGATGTAATTAACTAGTTTTCTATATTCAATCATAAAGGCATGTTATTATCCCTGGAAAATGTTAGTACCACTGACAAGAGTGGATCTAAAGTGATTTTGTTGTTGTTTATATAATAAGGGTTTATATAATTGATGAATAACTCTCACTTTGTTTTTAATTAACGGTGTAGCTATCATTGATGTGTCACACTAACCAATTGGAATTTTGTTAATGGTCCATGCTGAATTCATATCTTTTTTAATTCTCATCAATAAGACAAATGGATTTGTCTGCATAATATTGTAATGGTATGTCATAAATTACAGCAGTTATGAGAAGAACAAACCAATAAACGGTGTGTTAGGTATATCTGGTGGTTATGTTTTGGTTTTACTATGACTAATAACACATCGTTCTAAAAGAGTTGAACTTGGAAATGGGAACATAACTTTTTCAGTGAAAGCTTATTTGTGCATGTTTTAGAAGATCAGAGTAAGGTTTTCATTAAATTGGTGATTGGCACATGACGGTGTGGTGGTTGTCCCAACTTCATCTGAAAATAACAATTTAAAAGAAAGGGTGATTGTGATTTTCAATGTTCAGTCATTTATCTAGCTAGCCCTAATACAATTATTAACTCGTTTTGTCCAAAACAGGGGTTCTTGACTCGTTCTTTAAGTCAATATTCAGAGTAAGGTTTTCTTTATGGTGATGCAGAGTATTCAATTGATCCCTAAAATAATTTTAATCATCAACATTCACATATAAGTACCTAAACCCCTTAACCCAAAAATTTCCAGTTCAACGTTAATCAATATCATCATCCTTATTTAATGTTGACAACCTGTTATAATAATCCAACAATCCGAAAACTCTGCCAAGCATCAACACAAGTTGATCCCAAACGAGAAACAAATAGAAGCATCCAAAATATCAATTTGATCAATCACCAATATTCCTACGGGGAGAATACTGGGCTCCTTTGATGAATAGATCTTATAATCAAAATTTGGTCAATAGTCAGTGATGATTTACACATAAATCTCCATCAATTATTGTGGAAAAATGAAATTTGTACGCAAAATATGAGATTGGTAGAAATAGAAGGAAGTTGTTTGAGTGGGCTACAACTCTTGAAGTTGCAGCAAACTGACCACTAAAGCAGCCTTTCTTAGATATTTCGTTGACAAAAATGACTGAATTGATATTAGTGTCGTTGGAATTGTGATGATGACTTCAGTGATTGAGTAATGTATTTACAACTGGTTTGACATCATGATAACATAAAGTTTGAAGCAAGTTGCTCGTACTTATGCAAATTTTGAATTGACAACTTGCCTACAGCAAAAATCCTTCATTTGATGATGAATACAAGTTGAGTAATGTGTTTTTAATAAATGTTTACAGAGACACATTTCCCATGCTTATACAAAGTTTGAGAACAAAGCCATCTATTTTATAATTAAGGAATGAAGATCTGTTCCTAGCTTTTATTTCTTCTCTACTGTGCATGGCAAAGACAAATGAGAGAACATGGGAACAGACCAAGCTAACTATTCCAACATGCTGCTAACTAGTGCATACAATATATTCTATAATTTCAAGAATGGTGCATCCAATACCCTGTGTGCTTCCTAAAGATCAAAAAAGGCTTAAGAAAGCACTAGGATAATGGGACTCTCATTTTACCTTTTTACTTCTAAAACTAAAAAAGAACCTCTTCAAAACTATGGTCC
>Ga0209589_1011915_pt1 | contig 12017 bp, 10 predicted proteins | sample CowpeawhiteBW_FD_187525 | JGI IMG/M metagenome (GOLD analysis project Ga0209589, IMG submission 187525) | Root nodule microbial communities of legume samples collected from California USA - Cow pea white BW (SPAdes) (version 2) | ecosystem: Host-associated > Plants > Roots > Nodule | place: USA...
GGAAAATTCGTGTAGCATCTGCTGTGGCTCAGAAATTGGTTGATTGAGATTGTGTGCAAAGCCATATTATGCATCTTTATGGTTAAAGTGAGGGTTTCAGGGCTTGAATGATTATAATTGGTTCACTGTCGGGTTTTGGTATATCCATTAGAGGTAAATGTACATTGATAGGTTAAATTGTTGATATGGAATGCTTAATCTCGTGTCTATTGCATTTTGGACATGGTTTGGTTGTTTTTGTGATTGAGCAGTGGCGAAACTCTGCAAGTTTCGCCCAAGATACTCTTTCTTGCCCAGGCGAGAGTTGCAGGAGTCCATTCAGCGTTCAGAGTCGAGCATTTCGCTCAGACGACCAGGGTGGGGTTTGGACGAAACACAATCTCGCTTAGGCGAGACTTGCTCGCCTAAGCGAGATCACGATGAAAATTTGTACCATTTTGAGCGCGATATCTCGCCCAGGCGAGAGGTTTTGAGCTCTGAGCGATGGACACTCTCGCCTAGGCGAGAGTGGCTCGCATAAGCGAGTTCTCGAAGTGTGTTCTTGTCTGTTTTGTTGAATACTCGTCTAGGCGATGTTTTGGTGTGATTTTGGGCGAATGTGTGACTTGCCCAGGCGAGAGGATCTCGCCTAAGCGAGATAACGTGATGTAGTCACTGTTTTAAGCTCGCCCAGGCGAGGCGAACTAGCCTAAGCGAAGCGGAGGGCTTAGCTTGGGCGAGTGTCCCTGGCTTAAACGAGTTTATGTGAATTTCTCATGTTTGTGTGACCTGGTGTGTGTGAAATGACTACTTTTCTTAAGTATAGGATGTATATGCATGTGTTGTGGTGTGTGGGCTTGAAGGACTATGTCCAATAGGGGTCTGGGATGTGCTTGGTGGTTGGACACATGATGGGCATGGAACTGGTTGAGTTCCCGTCGGCTACTAATGGGCGAGGAGTCCTTAGTATGGTGATTGCATGTGTTGGGCGCACGATGGGCAATGAGTTGTTATGTTCCCGTCGGCTACTATTGGGCGAGGAGTCCATAGTATGGTGATTGCGTGCGTGCTAGGGTCTGAGTATGAGACTTGGATGTTTTACTACAGACGAGGAGTTTGTAGGGCAAGACTGTGAGCGGGATAGGCTCATAGGGTTGGACCACGAATGAGATAGATTCGTGGGAGCACAAGGAAGTCCTAAGACCTAGTACATGTATATGACTCATGAAGGACTATGAGGTCATGCTTGGGTTATTTGAAAAGCATGATATGTACTTTATGTTATTTTGGGGTGGGCGTCATATTCATTTCATGTATATGTTATATATTTTGCATAACTCACCCTATCTCTGTGTGTGTGGCGATGATCAGATAATTTGTTATCTGGGGCAGACGATTTGACAGGTAAGCCAGGAGATGCTTAAAGACGGAGAGCATGGGCTACTTGGGCTTTTGAAGCATTTTTATTTTTTGGTTTTTGATGTAACTTTAATTATGCTGGACTATATTTACTTTTGTACAGAACGATAGTGAACTTTTGAATTATGTTACAATTACTATCTTTGTTTTAAAGTTCCCATGTTTTTGGGGAAAATGTATTATATTAAATGAGGTAATGTTTTTTATTTTTTATTTTCTGTTATATTTATTAAAATCTAGTAATATTCCTTAGGGATGTTACAATTTCAGAACCTAATACAAAGTAAAACCAACAAAGTACAAAAGAAGCTTAAACATGCATATGTTTCTCGTGTACCATAAATTGGACAAAATAAAAGTTTCCTAATGTTGGGAATCTAAGTGATTTAGGTCTCACATTAGGTATATATGAGAAAGTTGAGCATCTAAGAAGACTCATATATCTATTGTCTTAAAGCTTTGGATTAGAGATGTTGTCAATCCCTTTTATGGGTTGAACTTATGTCTCATTATTGTTGTATTTCTCCAATGAATCCCCCTTGAAAGACTTAGTTAGTATTAGAGCCAAGGTTCATTTTTATAATTGACCCATTATGATGAATTGTGGTACAAATAAGAGATACTCAAGTAAATGTACCATATGAAGGTTGAATGAATGAGAAAGTTGATCACAACATTGTTGTATGTTCCGAGTGTATCTCTTTGAAAAACTCGTCACCTATATCATCTTAGAAATCTAATTAATACAAGATATGATGGACTAGTTCCCTATGTCTAGACATATCAAAAGTTGGCTTAAATATGTTTTTCGTCCCCACATTATTTACTAAAATTGTACTTCATCTCTGCTTCAAAGTATGTACTAATTTCATCCCTCAACTTTATAAACAAAAATAAAATGTCGTCGATAGTAGGGCGACCTTAGAAGTGGTTGTAGAGCAAGTTGTGGTTAAGGAGATGGTGTAGGAGGCTGATGGAGGCATCCCTCAACTTTATACCAAATCAAAAAACCAGTTCCCCCTATTTGAAATCGACTTTAGACCCTAGATAATTGATCACCAAACCTTGAATCCCCACCCTCAAACATAAACATCGGAAGTCATGTTTTTTAATACAGATGACCGGAAGAAACCTCAATCAAATTGAATGAGGTCAAATAAATTGGAGATCATTGGGTATTCTTTCTCAGATTTTGTAGGATGGCAATATAGCTTTAGATCCACTTCAGGTTACATTTTCATGTTAGTTGGTGGTGCAGTTTCTTGGTGTAGTGCCAAGCAAAGCCTTGCAACTTTATCCACTATGGCTACAAAATTTGTAACGTGCTTTGAGGCATCAAATCAAGGAATATGGTTGAGGAATTTTGTTAGAGGGTTGCACATTATGAAAGGAATTGAAAGACCACTTAAGTTATATTGTGACAACAAATCAATTATATTGTATTTAGACAACAATAAGAGCTCGAACAAGTCAAAGCACATTGACATCAAGTTCCAGGTTGTTAAGAAAGGTTACATATAGGACAAATTTCCATAGAACACTTAGGGATAAACTCCATGATGATAGATCCTCTTACCAAGGGACTTCCACCCAAGGTCTTTCATGAGCAAGTTGCTCATATGAGTGTGTCACATTTTGAGGAATCTTTGGTTTAGTGGGAGTTAGTCACCTTTGTGTGTTTTGTGTTCTATGTTTGATTTTATGTATGCATACATTGTCTTTGGACATATTTGGTTTTATAAATATATGGTTTATTATTCATAAATTACACTTTGTATATTAAGGTTATTATATTGATCTCATTGAGATAAAGTAAGGACTAGTTGAAAATAGATGTGTACAGGTCACATTCACGTAATATTTCATGCTACACATTTCTTGATGAGTCCATGTCATTTATTTATGTCAACATTAATGATCATTGTTAGGTTTAGTTGCAATTAATACAATTAAAATTGTTTTGGTTCTATATGCGAATGTAATCATTGGACGAGATCTTTTGAATATATTCAAGGCATATAATGATAATTTTGAGCTCATAAAGTCTAACACATTTATGAAGATTTATAATTTTATATATATATATATATATATATATATATATATATATTATAAAATAAAGCTAATAATAGAGAGAAGAATAAATAATATAAGGAACAATAGAGAATGAAAGAATAGGAAGTAACATTTTTGTGTCTTATTATTGATAGGAAGAGTCCTATTTATAAATACAATGTGGTAACCCATAAATGATACAAATCAAATAGTTAATACAAATATTTACATAAATAATAATGAATCATATGAGTAACTGTATCAAATCAATAGACGACCATTAATTCATAACACTCCCCCTTGGGTGTCCATTGATAAGAGAATGTGTCTCATTAAAACCTTACTAGGAAAAACTGTAACATCCCTAAGGAATAATACTTAATTAAATAAATAAATAAGGAAAAAGAAATTAAAACGTCGCAATATTATTATTCCCAAACGCAGGAATATTTAAAAATGTTCAAACAACGCACCAACATTTATAAAGTAGTAGTAGTAAAAGTGTTACAACTTCCAAAATCCTTTAACACAAATGAACTCATAGTAAAAAAAATCCCTAGCTCTAATCCCAGCTAGCCCTCACTTCGTCGTCTATGCATTCATAACATCACTTGTATCATCATCTGCTCCCGTGTAACGAATCACATGATCATCGCCAAACACAAACAGAAAGGGTGAGCTGATAAAATTAGAAATAATCATGTAAAATAACAGAATATATAGATAAGACACCCATCTTATTCATTCTAACTAGTTCTAGCCAAGACCTTAGTCCCCAAGGCTTTCAATCTTTTAATCACACAAATAGTTAGCCTTGGTCTCAAGAATATGATGCTCGCACGAACCTACCTGCTCGTGGTCCTGCCTCTATGAACCTCCCCGCTCGTAGTCCTACTCTACGAACCTCCATGCTCGTAGTCCTGCTCTACGGACCTGCCCACCCGTAGTCCAACACATGTGATCCACCAACTACGTACCTCCCCGCACGCAACATCTCTCAAGTGTGAGCATGAAACATACGAACCTACCTCGCTCGTATCCCAACACAAGAGTAACTGGATATGAACCTCTCTGCTCATATCATCACATGTCCACCACCATCCATGAACCTACCCGCTCATGGCACAACATCTCTCGATCCAAGTAAAGCATCATTGCATAAAACAACACACACAAGACATAGTCAGCAGCATTATCGCCTGGAGCAACCCCAAGCACCGCTAGGCGAAACCAGTGCAAACCGCCTGGTGGGACCTCTCTACTGCCGGGCGCCAGTCAATTCCATACCCACTGTTGCAGGGCTGCCGCCTGGCGGAACACGCCTTGTCGCCAAGCGCCACTCGTTACAACGCACCTCCCTGATTGCCTATCGCCTGGCGGACATACCCGTGCCTTCAGGCGCTATACCAGTAGAATAATGGTCAAGTCCCTCAAGCAAGACCTATAAAACCACTAATCCAATGCCTTACAATTAAATAGTTTATTACTACTACTCTGCATTGATATTAACACTTTTCCCTCAATTACCTTCCAATTAAGTTATACAGTCATTGTGTATTCCTTAATCTGTTATATTAAATCTTCCCTGGTTCCAACCTATAGCTCATGCTCCACATTCAACCATCTCAAACTACGTGATTTAACCACTACTATATAGTTGCAACGTGACTCAATCATGTTATAGCAGAAACAATCTCTTATTCAACCCTCGTAATCAATTTAGCTAATTAGCGATCCAATAACTAACCAATTCTTTTCACAACCTTTCATTATTCAAATGCTATGCCCAATTTCATATACTCCATCTAGCCAAAATCCCACATTCCAGCTTAGTTATCCATCCTCTTCTCATTGTCCTATTTTAGATTATTAAACCATCACTCAATTTCCATTCCTAAATCTAATTCACTTTGCCTTTTGCACCTCACTTATTTCCCTGCATTTCCTTGTTTATTATGGCCCCTATTCACTTCTCTTACTCACTTTGCCTCACTGAATTTCCTCTCAATTCAATTTACCAGCCAATCCTAACCACAAATTTTGCCTCTTCTCTCGTCATCATGTGATTGCACATAACTAGGTATGCACCCTACCATCGCCTGGTGGCAAGCGGGACGCCGCAAGGCGGCATACTAGTGTCAGGCCAAAAAACCCAACTTTTCGTACCTGCGAAGAACATCTACCCCCAAAATTTGATCCAGTCTCCAATTTCAAACAACCCAATTAACTCAATCATGATTTGTTAGACCCTCGCTCTATAATATCGCTCCTTACTTATCTGATTTCTTCCAATCGCATGTTAATCATACTCAAACCACAATTTTATGCTATTCTTTGATTCTAATATGAATCCCCCATGTTCCCAATTGAATTATAATTTGTACAACACCCCAGACCATAGAAGGATGTCACAATGTTATGCAGCCACACAAGCATAGGAACCCAATTGGAAGTTCCACATATCATCAATTTCACAAAACACAATAAAACACTGTCAACGCCGTGCATCGCCTGACGATTCAATCTCGTCGCCAGGTAGCTCATGCCACAGAACCCAAAACTGGGTTAAGAACGATGTGTCGCCTAGTGGTATATGCATACTCGCCAAGCGGTTTCTGGGCAAAAACCTAAAAACTTGCGAAATGTGGTTCAGACAAAGAGAATTTTCATACAATAAGGATTATACAATGCAGTGTACATTATTTACAATAGAAACACAAAAAAACAAATCCCCTTACCTGGATTATATTATCACGACTCACATTCAAATATATCATTAAAATAATGCACAAATCAAAATAACATACAATTGGCATACATAGGACTTGAACCCAAGTCCTCTCACATAGTTAAGTACTCTCGACCACTTGAGCTAGTACTTTTACACGTCATAGCACTCCGCATTAAATGCCTTAAAGGCTTATACTACCCGCATTTATTAAATAATTACTTAATTAACTATTTAATTTTCTTGGGTCTTACAAAAACCTTTTGGTATAAAAACCAAGTGAAGGAAAAAGAGTATATCATTCTTTACATCTTCTATTTCTCCCCCTAATGTAAACTTACATCATCAAGATGACGAAGTCCAATCTTGTGAAACAATTGCTCGAAAGTTTTCCTTGGCAAAGACTTTGTAAATAAATCTGCTTTTTCGCATAAACAAATCTTTTGGATCTCTACATCATCCTTTCAATTGAACAATGCATTGTTTTCTTCATATATGGTTGTTGATTCCATTCTTCTCAAGGATGGACCATAAGTTAGTCACACATGTTGAATTATAGACCTTAACTAAACATGATTTTGACAATGTTGCTTTTATGTTCTCTTTCACATATCGTCATGAAATCATTGTCCTACCACGTATGACTAAATATCTTGTTTGTGATCAACCATTGTGACATTAGGAGAATATAATAAATAACATGCATTTGCGTAATCTAATAGATCCAATTTTGAATCATTTGAATAAAATAATTCCATATTCGTAGTACCGTTAAGGTAACAAAGTATATTTTTTACTCCAATCTGTTGTCTTCTTGTAGGTGAAAAAGTATATCTTGCTTAACAAATTTACAGCAAATGTAATATCACGTCAAGTATAATTAGCAAGATACATTAGTGCTCTTATAACACTAATATATGGTACTTCTGGACCAAGAAGATCTTTATCATTTTCTTGAGGTCTAAGAAGAGTATTTATCAACATCTAACGACGTCACAACTATTAGAGTGCATAATGGATATGACTTGTCTATATATAACATTTTACGCACCTTAATTATATAAGGCTCTTGATGTATAAAAAATACCTTTATTTAAATACTCAATTTGTAATCTCAAACAAAAATTTTGCCTTTTCAAGATCATTCATCTCAAATTCTTTCTTTAAGCAATCAATTGCCTTTGTGAGCTCATTAGGAGTTCCAATGATGTTTATGTCATATACATAAACAATAATTATGGCAAATTCATTTTTGGATCTTTTCATATAAATACAAGAACAAATATGATCATTTCTATATCCTTCATTTAATAAGTACTTAATAAGACGGTTATACAACACACGTCTCGATTGTTTTAATAAATGAAAGGGCTTGTTCAATTTTATTGAATAACCCTCTTTAGAATTTTGCTTTGGGCAAATAAAATCCTTCAAAGATTTTCATATAAATATGATTATCAAGAGAACCGTATAAATAGGCTGTAACATCATCTAGATGTAAATGCAAACCTTGTTGTGCAACTAGGATAATCAAATATTGCAATGTTGTTGCATCCAATACCAATAAATATGTCTTTTCACCAATCAATATAAGGTTTTATGAAAAACCTTGAGCAACCAATTGTGCGAACTATCTAACAACCTTTAGGTGTGCGAACTATATGTCCAAAAACCTTTCGTTTAACAAACAAATCTAATTAGGCTTCTTTACATACTTTCATTTTGGCCAATCATTTCTTTGTCAACAATCTTCAATAATCATTGGTTATTGATCCTCCTTATCATTCATATCATTCATCACTATATTATATGTAAAAGTTTCATCAATGTTGACTTTATTTTGGTTCCATATTATATGATTCATGACATGATTTATTGAGATTTCATTATTTTGAACAATTTCAGGTACCTGAGGTTCTTTTGGAACCAAGTAATTAATTATGTCAAATGAATCTTTTGGGATTTCCACATTTTCATTTACGTCATCTTGCATTTTAGCCCCCTTTCTCATTAAAGAGTTTTTATCTTTGGAACCAATAGGTCTACCACGCTACAAGTGTGTCTTTGGAACTAACAAGCCTTCCACGCTTTAGGCGTGTTATGAATTAATATCAATTATCTTTGGAGCATTAGCAATTGATATTAGTTACCCTTTTTAGGAAAAAATAAAACATAAGGTAATTGATTGACTAATTTTGAAAATGAATTATCCTTTGAACTTCTAGTTCACATTCTTTTGTACAAGGATCAAGACGAGATAATGATAATTCATTCCAACCAATACCTTTTTCTAATTGTTTTCTTCCCCCCTAATGTTGGAAAACTTATTCATCAAAGTGACAATCGAAAAATCGAACTGTAAATAAGTTTCTTGTTGGTAGTTCAAGATATTTCATTATTGAGAGATAATTATATCCAACATATATTCTCAATTATCTCTGAGGACACATCATAGTCCCTTTTGGTGGGGAAAACATATACACCACACTCAAAAATTTTTACATGAGAATATTAGGTCATTGATCAAAAACCAACTGCGAAAGAGATTATTTGCGATAACTTGTTGGTTTCATGCGAATCAATAATGCAACATTCAAAATTGCATATCCCTAAGTAGCCATCAGAAGATTAGCTCTCATAAGTGATGGTCTTGCAACCAATTTTAGACGTTTTAGTAATGATTCCACAAGTCTATTTTGAGTATGAACATGTACTACTGGATTCTCAAATTCCATTCCAATTGATATACAATACTCATGAAAAACATGAGATGTAATTTCACCAATATTATCAAAACACATTTTCTTACTTGGATAATCTGGGAGGTGGGATCTTAATTATACTAATAACTTTGCAAATACTTGATTGCGAGTTGATAATAAACAAATATGTTACCATCTAGTTGCTGCATCAATTAAAACCATGAAATATATAAATTATACACATCGTGGGTGTATTGGACCATAAATATCACCATGTATTTGTTCTAAAATTGAGATTGACTCATTTTTAATTTTGCTGGTGGTCTTATTATCAACTTTTGTGAACATATAGTACATAAGAATTCATTGGTTTGAAGAAGTTTCTTGACTCTTAAGTGGGTGTCCATATGAGTTTTTCAACTATTTTTCACATCATGATATATCTAGGATGACCTAATCGATCATGCCAAACAAGAAATTATTTTCTATTTGTAAGCTTCTAGCTTATAATGACATGCGTCTCAATTGCATTACTATTTGTGTAGTATAAGTCATAAGAGAAGGCTAATAATTTCTCCAATACACATTTTATATTCGACTCAATTCGAGTGATATAAAGATATTCAATATCTCCTTCATTGTTTGTCTCAATATGATATCCATTTAGATGAATATCTTTGAAACTTAATAAGTTTCTATTAGACTTAGGAGAATAAAATGCATTTTTAATATGCAATCTTGTACCTCTTGGTAGAAGTACAATAGCTCTTCTGGAGCCTTTAATTATATTTATAATACCAGAAATAATACTCACATTGACTTCTCGCATTACCAAACAAGAGAAAAATTCATTACTCTTGATAATTGTATGAGTTGTTGCACTATCAATAAGACATATCATCATCATTGGTGCTAGTGTCAACATTCATTCTTCTTATAAACATAAATATCAATATGAGAAAATCTTCTCTTTTAATTTTTGTTTAACACTCTCATAACCAATGAGGTGATCAATGCTTCCATTTGGTTTACGAAAGAAAATAATAATATTAAGATGAGTAGCATCCATATGGCCATAATTAGAATCACCATCTTCATAAAGCAAAGTGTGTTTCTATGTTCTTCTCATTATTTGTAAGATGCTTTGGTATACGACAAGTAGAACTTAAATGTCATTTACCATCGTAATGATAATATATACTTTCATCTTATTTGTCAATACTTTCACATTTTTGTTTTCCCTCTTTCACATTATTATGTCACTTCTGGTGACGAAAATTTGTCTTTGAAATTTTCTTTATAACCATGTTCATAATCAATATCACGATCATGAAAATATAAATAAAATTTTGTTGCGTTCACTTCTAGGAATGTAGCAGAACCAATTGGGCATGTTTCATGATTTTCTATCAAAAGCTCATTACTTTGTTCAGCCATACAAAGGCATGAAATAAATTCACAATACTTATTGCTGCATTCACTTTTGGGAATGAAGCAGATTGAGCGAATCTCATGATTTTTCATCAAAAACTTCATTGCTTTATTCAGCCATACAAAGACATGAAATAAATTCATAATATTTGTGAAATCTCTTTTCACAATATTGTTGTCGTAGGAGCAAATTAGTTGCTTATATGCTTTATTTCTTTATTTAATGGTATCTCAAGACTCATTGCATCTAAATGTATTTCAACATTTAAAATCCAATATAAGTAATATTCTTCCTTGTAATATCGAGGATGAGAAATTCAAAATTTGCAAGATTTAACATGTTTAAAATTAGTACATAAAATAATAGTAATTGTTATGAAATAAAGCGAATAACAGAGAGAATAATAGATAATAGAGAAGAGAAGAAACAATAGAGAATAGAGAATGAGAGAATAAAGAGTAACTCATATGTGTCTTATTATTGATAGGAAGAGTCCTATTTATAGATATAACATGTATTCCATAAAGGAAACAAATCAACGTAGTCAATACAAATATTTACATAAAGAGTAATGAATCATATGAATATCAATCATATGAGTAAATATATCAAATCAATGGACAATCATTAATTCATAACACTCCCCCTTGAGTGTCCATTGATAAAAGAATGTGCCTCGTTAAAACCTGACTAGGAAAAATCCTTTGGGATAAAAAACCTAGTGAAGGAAAAAGAGTACAAAATTTTGTATTCTTTAATACAATATTGTTCATCACATATTATATTTCTTCCCCTCATGTAAACTTATATCATTAAGGTGACGGAGTTCGAACTTGTGAATCATTTGTTCAAAAGTTCTTCTTGGCAAAAACTTCATAAATAGACTTGCCATATTTTCACATGAATGAATTTTTGGATATCTATATCATCCTTTCAATTGAACAATACATTATTGTCTTCATCTATGGTTGTTGATTCCATCTTTGTCGGAGATAGTCATAAGTTTCTTGCACATGTTGAATTATAGACCTTAGCCAAACATATTCACAACTTTCCTCATAATTCTCTGTATGATTAGACAATGTTGTTACTATGGTTTGTTTCATATACCTTCATGAAACCATTGTGCTAGCACATGTGAACAAACATCTTGTTTGTGATCAACCATTGTGACATTGTGAGAATATGTAAAATAACATGCATATACATAACCCATTCGTATGAATTTGAATCATTTGGATGAAATAAGCTCATATTCGTAGTACCCTTAAAGTAACGCAGTATATGTTTTACTCCAAACCATTTTCTTCTGGAACTGAATAATTAATTATGTCAAATGAATCTTTTGGGATTTCAACCTTTTCAATTAGGTCATTTTGCATTTTAGCTCCCTTTCTCATTCAAGAGATTTTATATTTGGAACCAATAGGTCTACCACGCTTCAAACGTGTCCACATGAGTTTTTCAACCATTTTTTTCGCATCATAATAATTGATCATGTCAAACAAGGCAATCATTTTGATTAGTAAACTTCTGGTTTACCATGACATGCATTTCAATTGTACTAATAAACTTATAGTACAAACTATAAGAGAATGTTGATAATTTCTCCAATACACTTTCTTTTTCAACTCAATCATAGAGATATAAAGATATTTCATATCTTTTTCATTGTTTGTCTCAATATAATATCCATTTAGAC
>Ga0209589_1011916_pt1 | contig 12017 bp, 8 predicted proteins | sample CowpeawhiteBW_FD_187525 | JGI IMG/M metagenome (GOLD analysis project Ga0209589, IMG submission 187525) | Root nodule microbial communities of legume samples collected from California USA - Cow pea white BW (SPAdes) (version 2) | ecosystem: Host-associated > Plants > Roots > Nodule | place: USA...
ATATATATATATATATATATATATATATATATATATGTTTATTACAGTTAAGGCTTATCTGAGTTTGTTGAATTCTCATATCTACTAGGTTGTGTTCTTTTTTGGTTAGTCATTCTTGCAATATTGTTCTACAAATGTTATTAGTGCGTGAAGAAGATAATTTTTCCGTCTCAAAAGCAATTGAGAATGCACTTTCTATCCCACTAGTTGTTAGTGGCTCTACAAATGTGAGACCCACTTTCATGAGGAACGGAAAAATCAATCAGAAGCTTGGAATCATTTCATTCAACTAGTACCTATATCGAATAAGAGGACTCAATGCAAGTATTGTGATGTCCTTATTCGATATGAGAAAGGAACAACTTCAATGTGTAATCATGTATTGAGATGTCCAAATAATCCCAACAAAGAAGTAAACAAGAGGCAAAAAGCTAGTGCATCTTCAACAATTGATGGGAACATTAACTCTCCTTCTTATGGTAGATTTGACCAAGAACTTTGTCAAGAAGAACTAGTAAAAATGTTTGTGGAAGTTGAACTCCCCTTTCGGTTTGTAGAGCATGCAACTTTTAGGAGGTATACGAATGCTTTGCAACCAAGATTTAAGATCCCATCACGCCATACCTTATCCCGTAATATTGTGACATTATGGAATGCAAAGAATGTATGTTTGAAGAACTTTCTTTCTTAGCATTGTCAAAGAGTTTGTCTCACTACTGATACATGGACTTCACCTCAAAATTAAAGTTATATGTGTTTGACGGCCCACTTCATTGACAATGATTGGAATTTGCATAAAAAAGATTTTGAATTTTTGTCAAGTAATAAGTCATACGGGAGAGGCCATGGCTAAATTTGTTGAGTCATGCTTGCATGAATGGGGATTGAATCATGTTTTGACATTGATAGTAGATAATGCTACGTCAAATGACACGGGAGTTCAACACTTGAAGAAAAGACTATTGCCTTGGAATAACTTCGTTTTAAAAGGTGACTATATTCATATGTGTTGTTGTGCACATATTTTGAACTTAATTGTGAGTAGTGGGCTAAAAGAGATTGATAATTCTGTTTTGAGAATTTGTGTTGTAGTGAAATATATTAGATCATCACCTTCAATATTTATTAAATTCAAAGAGTATGTTGAAAGACAAAATATTGAATATAAGGGTCATATTTGGTTGGATGTTGAAACAAGGTGGAATTCAACCTATTTGATGTTAGATGTTGCTTTCAAGCATAAAAATGCATATGATCAGCTTGAGTTTTATGATACAAAATATGCTACTGAGTTAGGAAAGGGGACTGGATTGCCTTCTTATGAAGATAGGGAATATGTTGAGTCTATCCTACCTTTTTTGCGCATTTTTTATGAAGCTACTTTGCGCATCTCTAGTAACTCTTATGTTACTAACAATATGTACATGTTGGAGGTGGTAGGAATTTGGAATGGGATCAACCATTTTCTTAAGTCCACCAATACAAGTAGTTCTACATATAAAATGGCTGCAAAAATGGGAAAAAATATAGGAAATATTTGGGTGAACCTAATAACTTCAATATGTTGTTGTTGATTTCTGTTGTCTTAGATCCTAGATACAAAATGAGTTATATGAATTGGGCAATTGATCAACTTTTTGATCCTGAAAAGAAAAATGATGGATGTGTGTTAAAGTCAAGATTGGATATTTCTTTGAATTTGGTGTTTGATGAATATAAAAGTCGAAATGGAGCTAGAAGTGACACACAACAACCACATGCAAAGATACATTCTTTTAAACATGATTTGTATGGTTGGAACAAATTTTTGCAAACAACATGATTAACCTCTTCGAATAAATCCGAGCTTCAAAAGTATTTAAAGGAAGAGTTTGATACAAGTGAAACTTTGAACATTCTCGATGGGTGGAAAATTAATTTATGTAGATTTTCAATCCTTTCAAACATAGCACGAGAGTTATTAGCTATGTCTGTTTCTACTGTAGCATCTGAGTCTACATTTAGCACAGGAGGAAGAGTGCTTGATCCATATTGTAGTTCTTTATCACATCAAAAGGTAAAGGCACTTATATGTACAAATGATTGGTTAAAAGACACACCTTTACCATCATTGTTGGACTATGATTTTGAAGAGTTTGAATGTATTGACCAAGGTATGTTGATGTTTCAATTATGTAATAATATTATAGTTAAATATGTATTAAGTAATGATAATCTTTTCATTTCTTAGAGTTGATTTCTCAAGAAAATATTGACCACAACATGATTTCTTTGAGTTAAAGCTCAATCCTTATGCCTCCAATCAGTAAGTACATTAACTATTTTCTTTAGCAGATTAATAAATGTTGACATGTTAATAAATGCTATTTTCTAACTTGTTTGAAAAATGCACAGGTGGAAGAAAATACGTAACAATGATTGTTATTGTTATGGTGGGATATGGATATACGTGTGGTAAAAGGTAATGTCTTTTATACATTTAATTGTTGATTTAAGTAACTTGATGTTATAATGATACCTTCAATGATAAAATTTTTACTTCCAGGTACATTTGTGGTGAATGGACTTTTGGTATGAAGATGGATAGTGATAGTATGCCCAATAACTCTCCATGTTTCCCCTTACAATGACTTTTTATTTCAAGTTTTGATGCTTTTTTGAAAATTCTAATTACTACATTTATGGTGAATGGACTTTTGGTATGGAGATGTTTATTTTAAGTTTTATGTTTACTGAAAATTCTAGTTACTACGTTTGTGGTTAATGAACTTTTGGTATGGAAATGTTTATTTTAAGTTTTGGTGTTTATTGGAAATTCTAGCTACTACATTTATGGTGAATGGGCTTTTGGTATGGAGATGTTTATTTTAAGTTTTGATGTTTATTGAATTTGGAAATTGTAGTTGTTGATCTTGAATGTGGACAATTTTAAGTTGTCAGATCAAGTAGAATAGTTTTTCTATGTATATGAGCTTGCAAGTATTTGAGACTAATCATAGGTTGCATGTTTTACATATGAAGATCCATAATGAATAAGTTGAAGTAGTGAATTTCTTAGTTTTTTTTTAATAGTAAGAATTTATATAAATATTATGATTAATTTTTAATATTTATTATATTTTATATATTTTTTAATTTTTTCTATATTTATGTATTAAATAAATAGTTATTATATTTTTAAAATTATAAAATTAAAATTAGAGTTATAAAAAAAATTAGTAAAAATATGGATTTACAAATGGATCTGTATTTAAAACTGATCCAAATATTTAGATATAGACTTAGAACTTGATTCAAAAATTTGAATCTGAATTTTAAAAAAATCCAAACTGGTTTGAAAAATAAAAAAGGAATTGGATCTAAAATCTGGTCCAATTTTCTAGATCTAGATCGCATCTTCAAAGATCTATTCCATGATCACCTTAGACCAAACTAACTCTACCTAGACCTTTGTATTCAAACAAGTTATGGGTCCAAGGTACTTTATGCACCGGTAGTTCAATTGCCATCTAAGACATGCTTCATGATTCACTTTTTTGTCATCTCGAACATCCAACCTTCATTCACCGGGATATAATTAGGAGATCAACAATTGAAAAGAGTGATAAAATATTTATTACAAGATATATTTCTTTTAAAAAGATAGTCAAAATAAAATACTTTTAAAAAGTGAGATAAATTTGAGTTTAACCTTATAATATTATCTTTTTAATGCTTAGGTCATCATGATTCACTTACTTTAAAATGCTTACATTATCATGTTTGATAGAAAAGGATGTTTTATACGGTTTTTTATAAAGTTAGAACAACAAAATAATTTATAATTTAATTTAAAAACAAAATACATTTTTTTTATAATTTGTTTGAAAAAAAAACTCTGTATAACTTACTCAAATTTTTATATTAGCAGTTCCTAGAAATTAAAATTAAAAAACACCTACATATGAATCAAATTGGTATATAACAACTTTAAACTTAATTATCCTCTCAATTGTTAGTAATTGTCTTTCAGATAGTCAAATTCTCCTTGTTGCATATCCTTGCAACATATGAAACAACATAACAATTAATTACTACCAGGGTGAGTCAATAAACCTTGGATTAAAACAAGTCAACCCATAATTGTGCTTATTTTTATTTAGGAAAACTTCTTAATTGAAGAATTTTATCATTTTTTTTCTAAAAGAATACTAAAACTCATACATCCCTATTGCAAATCCTTCCAAGGGTGATATTGAAAACTATAAAAGCCTAAAAATCATCAAAATAAAAATATTGAAGCTAATTAATATCTCACCACACAATTTATAAACCTATGTTACAGAAAACTATAAAATCCTAAACAAGATAAAAATATTGAAGCTAATTAATGTCTCACAATACAATTTGTAAACATATGGTATAGCTATTCTAATGCCCTGTTTAATTAATAAGCATAATTAAAATAAACGTCACACACAAATAGTACAACAGCGCGATCCTGGGGTCTTAAACACAACCCCTACAATCCTAGGCACACCACGATGCCAAAAGTAAACCAGTTAAAAAGTCTAACAGAAGAAGATATAGTACTAAAGAGTAAAGCAATACATGGGCCATAGCCTTAGCAAAAAAGCCCAAACAAAACACGATGTCAAACCCAAACGGACTATGCAACAGAATCATCTCTTTCCGGTTGACCTTGAGTGCTTCTCGCATCTGCTCACATAAACAAGTTGATGATCATCGCAAAAGTAGAAGAACAACATACAAAGCAATCAAACAAGCAAACAGGGTAAGCTAGAGCCATAAAGATTTCATCAATGCAATCAGATATACTTTCGTAGTCCAATATACATACATCACCCAAGCATGTTATGATCTTCCAAATCAATACACTAAGACTTGACTCGACTCATCCGGATACATATAACCTGGTCGGATTCAGCGGATGCTTGCACTTGTGGTGGATACCTCTACTCACCCCCGAGTTGCTCACCCCCGAGCTATGTGTTACAAGTGTTACAATGAATCAATTCCCTCACACACAAGGTTAGCCCTTAATGAGTTTCAAACCTCCTGCTACTCTCACCACAGGAGTCAGTCCGCTCTAAATGAGACTAAATGACTCCTTAGAGTGCCAGGATACAATCCTTACCTTGAATCCTTACCAAGTTATATAGATGGGGCACCACCATGGACACCCACTAATAGGGGCCATGGAATTATGTCCCGACCACTAAAGCATGACCCTGAAATCCCACGTAGAGATTTCCAAGGAATTACGCACTGACACAGACCAAGCATACCAGACCAATCCATAAAGATTTATTACACATATACATATACGCCACGTACCATCTCTTGATAATTCACCTCTTTCATTTCTTTCCCAGTGGTTCCATACCCATCCATTTCTCTCAAACCATAGTTATGGGATTTCAGTTCATGCCAATACCATGCTACTTTAACACCAACCATCTCATTTAGTTTACATGCCAAGTTCATTCCATACCCATCATTCACCATCCATGAATCATATCACTCATACATAGTAGTTCACTACATATTTTTTATCATAACAATCATACCCAAGCAAGTGCCAATCATCAGAGAACAATAAACAACCAAGCACCACACTGCCTCGCCCAGCTCCTCGCTTAGGCTGAAGGGTCTCACTCAGGCGAGAGGCTCTCACTCAGGCGATCCCCCCTCGCCTAGGCGAGGGCTCGAAAAGGGGAACAGTAGCCTCACGCGGGATCTCACTTAGGCGAGACCCCTCTCGCTTGGACGACACGCTCACTCGCTCAAAAAGGACGTGGGTCGCCTGAGCGACCGCTTGCGTGAAGCAGCTTGGGCAGCCTCTGTTGATCTCGCCTAGGCGAGACATGCTCGCTTGGGCGAGAAAACTAGAGTTCACCACTATTCTCGCATGTACAAACACACAAAAACCTACACATGGTTCAATAAGTTCGTTCACACATTCGTATTAGTACACCAAGCATATTATAACGATAAATCAGTAGCATAAACCGAATACACACAACAAAAGGGTGAACCCTGACTTCCTTTACCTGGAAAAGGGCTAACAGTTGGGTTCTTGGGTGCGAACAGAGAAACGCAGTAGCTCCTAGAGCGGTTTAGCGAGCTGGAAACACAAGAACAGAAAGACACGAAGCTACTTAGTACAACCCTAGTTGGAACTCGAAGCAGCTATGCTAAACAAGAGAGGTATGGGATGGGATGCAACTTACGTGGAACGAAACTGGCTCGAACAAGTGCGACGGAGTTCCAAGACTTAACCCTAGCGGAGAGGGTGACGGCTGCTCAAAGGAGTTAGGAAATCTCTTTCAACAAAGTGAGAGGAATGGGGGTTAGGGCAAACTTAGGGTTTTTTCCCCTTTGGGCCAGCCCTTAGGCCCAACTCACATAGGGCAACCCTTTAATTTAGGGCAGAAGGAATATGACATTTTAGTGGACCTGACAGGTATATAATTCACTTGGCAATTATCATAAATCAACCTTGGATTAGAACAAGTCAACCCACAACATATGTAGTTAATTAACGGTAGGAGAAATATTCATACATTCACTCCACAACCAATTTCCACACACATGATAAAATATCACCAATTATTGGTTAGTCTATTAAAAAATAAATGAATGAGTTAAGTAAAGATAGTCTTCTAAAATATGACACCTAACTCACATGGTAGACTATACAATGTAAGATGGCAATTGGTGATGCACGTGCTACTCACCTATCCATTTCCAGTCCACACTTGCATACTTATAAAAAGCTAACTCCTTCCACATCTTCAAACACACTTTAGAAACCAAGAGAAAAGTCCTTATACCATTAAAGTGTTGGGACTTGGTTTGTTCTATCCAAATACTACATTAGTTTTATCAAAAGGAATCTTGTTCTATCCAAACACCACTACATTGGTTTTATCAAAAGGAAACAAAAAATGTGAGTGTGTCCCAAATTTATCTGCATAATTTTCTTGATATAATTTACATGATAATATTTTATCCCAAGTAGGTTCAAGTAGATGAGAAAGATATGAAAATCTAACCTTTGGACTATGTTTACAAAGGATTTCACCTCCACTAACCAATCTTGAGCTTCACCACCACATGTTTAGACGAAAAAATGGAGTTTTTCAACTAACCTTTTCCTTCACCATCGAAGACCTTCAACGCACGTTATAGGGACTCTTAAATAGTTAATATTTTCAACCTATGAACCAAGCAATCAAAGCAATAACAGAGGGTTAAATTTGTAATATTTTCACTTCACAACTCAAATAGGTCCTAAAAAATGGGAAAACGTGATTGTCTTTGCAATCCCAATTTCTTTGGGTCATCCACCCTTAGCTCGCGAACAATCTCCCTTCTTTGCCACTTCCGCCCAAATTTCCAACACCTTCAACTCCAAACCATTCTGCAATCACAAAGGGTTTATTAAATGTTAGAATAGGATTTGGGAGGATAATGCTTAACAAAAGACAAACGAAAATGAAGAAGTGGAGTGGAGAAAACGCACAACAATGGAGTGGACGTATAAGGAAATTGGTTTTTCTTCTTAGCGAGAGGAGAAAACGCAAACAATGGAGTGAGGCAGTGTAAGACCCTAGAAAATGACGTTTTAAAAGTGATAGTGATTTAAAAATAGTGAGACTCAATTATGTTAATATTAAAAGGATTTAATATAAATAGAATTGTTATAAACAAGTTTCACTATTTTAAAACACACCATCTCTCTAGAAACACTTTTCTAGAGTTCTCTAACTTCTCTCTAGAGGTCCTGCCTCTCTGGTCGTCTGATTGAAGAACTGAGACCATAGGATTGATCCTCTCGGCGAGCTCTTCAAATTGGACCAATCAGTTTTTCCGTTCGTGTAAGTTGAATTTCCACTCTCTTTTTTAGTCTTTTTCTATTTTCTGTTGCATGCGAGCCCTCTTCCACTTGCATGCGACATTTTAATCATCGGTATGAGTCTCTGCTGATCAGTGATCATAACGGTATGTCCTGATCATTCTTGTGATGTTTCTATGTGTAGATAGAGCATCCTGTAGAGTTAAAGGTGTTGACATTTTTAAGGCGTTGACATTTATAAAGCTGTCTAAACAGGATAACAGGTAAGGGAAGCTAACTGTTTTGCTTGAATTTTGTATAGAAATCATTCTGATGACTTTGAATTGCATGATTGAGTGTTGTTTGAGTGCTTGAATTGTGTAATTGAGTGTATGATTGGATTGTGCTAGATTTATTTATTGTTGCATGTGAGAACATATTGGGAATCTAGTATTTTTGCCTAAGCGAGCAGTTCTCGCCTAAGCGAAAACACCAGAAACTTATCCCCTGTCTTTGTGCGAGATCTCGCCTAGGCGAGCCAGTCTCGCTTGAGCGAGAGTCACTCTCGTCTAAGCGAGACTACATAGCTTGAGCGAGAATTCGTCCAGAGTTTGGGTTTTTCTCTGTTTCAAGCCTCGCTCAAGTGAGAACGACTCGCCTAAGCGAGAGAGTCCTTTCGCATGGGTGAGACCTTCTAGCTTGGGCGAGAACCACTGCAGCTGAGTGTTATTTCTCTGTTTCTAATGGATGAAGCTATGTTTGAATGTTAAAATGTGAACTTAGTTATGATATGCATGAAGTGTTATCACTGGTAATATGTGTGGTGAAATTGCATGAAGTTGGAATATGAGAAGATGTGGTTGTACTAGGATTTCAAGGGAAATTCTAAGGGGGATGTTTTAGTGTATGTAATCCTGACGCTCCAATAACCATTAAGGCTCAGATAGAGCATAATGGATTATGTCGTGAGGAGTAGCAGGAGGTCCTAGTCTTTGGACTTGATCAAGTCTTAGACGCGAAGGGGAGTTACCCTGTGAGTGGTTGGGTGATAACCCCTTGTGTCCAAACTCTGCAGAGTTCGGGAACCTTCACAGGTGCAAGCCACCAAGAGATCTGATGTCACTTACATAATTCGGATATCGAGTCTACAGTAATATATTTGTACTGTGTTTATGGTGGCCTATGTGATTCTAGTAAAAATGAGAAAGATTGCATGGTTTGTTTATAATTGAATTGCATGATTTTTCTTATCAGATTAGCTTACCCTTGTTTTTTGTATGTCTATCTCGTGTTGTATGTTTTCCTTTTGCGATGATCACCTATTCGGTGGGAGCAGATGTGGTTGCAGTGTCAAAGGCGCTTCTGGAGGATGAAGAGCCATCATTTTAATGTTGAAAAGGAGGTTTCCAATGGAAGCTTTACAAGTGGTCAGTTTAAGTATAGAGTTTATTAGTTTAATTTAAGTATATAAGTGATATATTTTTATAGTCATATCTTTTGTAAGACTGTATTAATATATTGTGTACACTGGATTATCTATTTTGGAACCATGATGAAACTCCCTATTTTTATTAGTTTTAAGTTGCTAAAATTGGGATGTTACAGGCAAAAAATGGAGATTGGAGTGGAGCAGTTGTTGTTCGAGACTTAGGTTGTGTTCGTTTATAAAGATTGATTTGGGAGAAAGTGTGAAGATGGATTCGTGTTAATTTGAATGGATGAATATATGTGTTTTTTTAGTATGGATTTAGAGAATAAAGTGAGTGGATTTGGAGATAAATTTTGTAAAAGTTAATGAATGATTTAAGTGATGTGATAACAATAATAACAATAGTAATACTATTAATATCAATACTAATAGTATTATTAATATAATAATAATAAAAATAATAGTAGTAATACCATTTGTAACACCTCATTTAATTAAGTACGTGAAATTAAAGGAATGTCACGAGACAGATAACATAAAAGCGCGGTCTGGAAGTTTGAAACTCCAATCCAAACAACCCATGGCACACCACGATGCCCAAAAGAAACTAGAGGAAAAGTTAACCAGAGTGCATAAATCTAAGGGCGAACAGATACATGGGTCGTAACCCTAAATAAACTCATAAAGAAACATAAACTAGTCCACGCGGACTATGCAGCGGAATCTCCATTTCCTTGCTAACCTTTGGAACCTCGCCCATCTGCTCCCATCAATTTAATTGATGATCATCGCAAGAAAGAAGAACCACATACAAGACAACCATACAATAAACCGGGTAAGCTAGTGCCAACAACATATAACATATAGTCCAAAATATAGTTCTCACCATTCAATATCCATACATCATCCAAGCATCTTATGACTCTCAATCAATACACTACGACTCGACTCGACTCATCCGGATACGTATAACTTGGTCGGATTCAGCGGATGCCCGCACTTGTGGTGGATACCTCTGCTCACCCCCGAGCTGCTCACCCCCGAGCTATGTGTTACAAGTGTTATGATGGATCAATTTTCCCTCACCACAAGGTTAGCCCTTAAAGGATTTCAGGCCTCCTGCTACTCTCACCACAGTAGTCAGTCCGCTCTAAGTGAGACTAACTGACTCCTTAGAGTGTCAGGATGCAACCTTAACTTGAATCCTTACCTAGTTATACAGATGGGGCACCACCATAGATACCCACTAATAGGGCCATGGAATTACGTCCCGACCACTGAAGCGCGACCCTGAAGAGTCTCACCTAGAGACTCCAAGGAATTACGCACTGACACAAACTACATCATAACCAACATCAAAGGAATGCTCATCATACATATAACCTCAGATCAACCTTTATAAATCATACTCAGTCATATACCACGGCAAAATCAATACCAGCTCACTCCTGCTGGAGCACGAATACTAGTTTGTATCATCATACCACACCCATGTCCCTTTATACCAACCATCTTGTTAAAGTTCCATACCCACCTCATACCAAATCATACATACAGTTTAATAACAACAGATTTCCATGCTTTTTATCGAGTCTTATACTTTAATCAGGGTGGAATCACACCACAAACAGTTCACAAACACCAACCACAGAAAAACAGCGCCACCTACAGCGGGTCTCGCTCAAGCTAGAGACCCTCGCTCAGGCAAGAGGAATGCCCTCGCTCAAGCAGCAGGCTCTTGCTTAGGCGATACTGCGTCAAGGGGGCCTGGGAGTTTTTCGCTCAAAACACAATTCACTCGCCTAGGCGAGTATTTGAGGAAAACTCCTGGGCGAGGACTTGTAATTCTCGCTTAGGCGAGATGAGCTTGCCTGGGCGAACATGACAGGTTCCTCCCACTGTTCGACACCTACCAACCCAGAAACAGTACACTCCCACACCAAACATTCAAACACAATTCCATACACATTCAATATTGTCACATGCACGTAACAGATGAACCAAACCACACAGTTTATCAACCACAAATGAATAGTCTAGCTTCCCGTACCTGGGAGATGTTAGCTAGGGTTCCGTTACTCGAGCGGTGAAGGACAATAGCTTAAGGAACAGCTTCGCTAACTGAAACCAGTAGGACAAGTTCAAAACGAGCTCACTAGAAAGCTCTAACTGAGAACGTAAAGAAGAGACGAAATGAGCATAGAGCTCGAGTTGAGAGAGACTTACGCGGAACGAAAGAATGAGGCTGAGCTTGCTAGACTGTGACTTCTCCAAACCCTAGCAGAGGATGACGACAGCTACTCTAAGAGGTGTGTGGAAATCTGTTTTCACAAAGAGTGGTTACAAGTTAGGATTTTGGGGTAACTTAGGTCAGAAATTGAATTGGGCCAACCCCAATTAGGCCCAAAAGATTGGGCAGCCTTTAAAAATAATATGGCAGAAACAATTGGGCCTTACACCATTAATAACAATAAATATAATAACAATATCAACAAAGTTAATAGTAATATTATTATTAAATGTAACAATATTATTAATATTAATTATGATATTAATTAAAATAATACTACTAATAATCATAATAAAATAATAATAATGCTAATAAATAAAAAAATATTAATAATAATAATAATAATATTATTATTATTATAGATACAAATAATCGTGACAAGAATAACAAAAATAGTAAATGTAATAATAAGAAGTATAATAATAATATTATTATTATTATATAAAATAATAATATTA
>Ga0209589_1011917_pt1 | contig 12016 bp, 7 predicted proteins | sample CowpeawhiteBW_FD_187525 | JGI IMG/M metagenome (GOLD analysis project Ga0209589, IMG submission 187525) | Root nodule microbial communities of legume samples collected from California USA - Cow pea white BW (SPAdes) (version 2) | ecosystem: Host-associated > Plants > Roots > Nodule | place: USA...
AAGGGTGTTCGACCCAGGCCGCTTACTTGTGGTAAGGGTGGGGAACTTAAACGAATTAAACACGAGTAAAGGGTGTTCGACCCAGGCCGCTTACTTGTGGTAAGGGTGGGGAACTAAAACGAACTAAACATCAAGATAAGGGTGTTCGACCCAGGCCGCTTACTTGTGGTAAGGGTGGGGAACTTAAACGAATTAAACACGAGTAAAGGATGTTCGACCCAGGTCGCTTACTTGTGGTAAGGGTGGGGAACTAAAACGAATTAACGCCGAGTAAAGGGTATTCGACCCAGGTCGCTTACTTGTGGTAATGGTGGAGAACTAAAACGAATATGAGAGTAAAAACGTAGGAAAGTTGTATAGTTGAGAACCCTTCGTTTTATTTATTGAATATGGGGTGCCTCGTTAAAACCTCCTTGGCCAAAACCCTCCTTAGGGAAAAAGACCAGGTGAGGAAAAAGAGTACACCCAGGGTTACAAGTATTGGTCCAACTATAGTATATATTCAGCTAAAGTAGAATTTGAGGTGCGATACATTCCAAGTGTTGGGAATCTCTTCCCCGGATAAGTGTTCTAGGCGATAAGCTCCTCCTCCTACGTCTTCACGTATACGGTATGGGCTGTCCCAATTGGCGGAGAACTTGTCATCCTTCTTTCTAGCACTGCTGGCCATTCTCCACACTAAGTCCCCGATGGCGAATGATCGTGGACATAGATTTGCATTATATTTTCTGGCAGCCCTTCGTTTGGCAGCTAAGTTTTGTATCTGGGCTTTCTCTCTGAGTTCTGGTAGGAGGTCAAGATGAGTAGCCATGTTCTGATGGTTGTGGGTTGGGTTGTATAGTTCTCGACGCAGGGATGGTTCGCCAATTTCAACTGGTATCATGGCGTCTACGCTGTACACTAGGTTGAAAGGGGATTCATTTGTTGCTGATTGATGGATGCACCTGTAAGCCCATAGCACTTCTACTAACTCTTCGGGCCATTGGCCTTTGGCGCTGTCTAACCGTTTGCGTAGTTCCATTAGGATAACCTTGTTGGCCGCCTTTGCTTGTCCATTAGTTTGTGGGTGTTCCATAGAACTTGTGATGTGTTTTATGTCTAGGCCAGTGTAGAACTTGGCTAGCTCCTTATCTATAAATTGCCGACCATTTTCGGTAATGATGGTGTGTGGGACGCCATATCTGCATACAATATCCTTTCAAACGAATTGTTGAACCTGCTGGGCCGTGATAGTGGTTAATGGTTTGGCTTCTATCCATTTAGTGAAGTAGTCGACGGCTACAATCAGAAATTTCACTTGTCCCTTGCCAGGTGAGAAGGGACCATGGATATCCATTTCCCATTTTGCGAAGGGCCATGGGGATATTATGTGATGGAGTTGTTCCCGCTTCTGGTGGATGAGGTTGCCATGTTTTTGGCATGGTTTGCACTTTTTGACATAGTCCTGCCAGTCTGCTTCTATGGTCGGCCAGAAGTACCCGGCTCTAAGTACCCTAGTGGCCATTGTACATGCACCAGAATGATAGCCGCAAACGCCTTCGTGTAGTTCTTTAATGATATATTGTGCTTGCTCTATTGTGACACATTTGAGGAGGGGTTGGCCGTATCCGCGTTTGTATAGGCCATCGCCTATCATGGTATACCTGGCGGCCTTAGCCAACCATGTTTTGTCCGCATCTTGTGGGAGGTTGCCGGTTTTTAGGTATTGGATATAGGGGGTGGTCCAGTTATGGTTTTAGGGAGGGGCGGTGCTGTCTGTTGGGTCGTGAGTTAGGTTTAGACAAGTATGTGTTATGGAGGGTGTAGATAGTGTTTGTTGCAATAGGGATCGGTGGCGGCCTTTTAGTTTGGTCCTGGCTAATTTATAGAAGATGTCAAATCTGATGTTGTCGGTTCTTGGGATGTGTTCGATGCGAACTCGCTTAAAAGCAGATTGAATGACTGTTCGGACTAGATGATAATATTGTAGGAGGATGGGGTCTTTAATCTGGAATTCGTCATTCAGGTGCCCTATAGTGAGTTTGGAGTCGGTTTTGCATGTTAGCGTCTTGACACCTACTTCGCGAGCAAGGGAAAGGCCGGCGAGGATATCTTCGTAGTCAGCTTGATTGTTTGATGTTTTGAAGGCAAAGTGAAGGGATTTCTCTATGAGGATGTCGTTGGGTCCTTCTAACACAATGCCAATACCGACACCTTTTGGGTTTGAGGAACCATCTACATGAAGTGTCCATTGGTCCTCTGTGGGGGTGTGCTGAAGGTCGTTGATAAAATCTAAAAGACATTGAGCTTTGATGGGGCCGTGGGGTTCATAGCGAATATTGAATTCTGACAGCTCGACGGCCCAGGATGACATCCGTCCGGCTAGATCTGGTTTTTGCAAAATTTTTTGGATTGGGTAGTCGGTTTTGACGGTGATGCTGGGGTTTTGGAAGTATGGGCGTAAGCAGCGAGCTGCATGGACTAGAGATAAAGCCAACTTCTCTACCATTTGATATCTGGTTTCGGGATCTTGCAGTGTCCTGCTAACGAAGTAAACAGGATGTTGTGTGCCCTCTATCTCTTAGACGAGCTCGGCGCTGACGGTGTAGTCGATGGCCATGATGTATACGAGTAGGGCTTGGTGAGTATCCGGCTTGTGGAGGCTAGGTGGTGAGGTAAGGGTGGTTTTCAGTTTTTGAAAGATTTGTTCACAATCATCAGTCCACGTGAACCTGGTGGATTTCTTTAAGAGTTAGACTATGGGTTGGGTTTGTTCGGCCAGTTTGGGTAGAAAACAGGAAATGGCTGTGAGGCGGCCTATGAGCCGTTGGACCTCCTTGATGGTAGCGGGGTTGCGCATCTCGATGATGGCCTTGCATTTTTCGGGATTGGCTTCTATGCCGCGCTGGGTTAGCATAAAATCAAGGAATTTACCCCGGTGGACGCCGAATACACACTTGTCTGGGTTGAGGCGAAGGTTGTATTGACGTAGTGCAGAGAAGACTACTGATAGGTCCTCATCATGTTGGTGGTGACTTGGTGACTTGGCAACCATGTCGTCAACATACACTTCGACACATTGTCCCATCAGGTGACTAAAAACCTTGTCCATCAGTCGTTGGTAGGTTGCTCCAACGTTTTTTAGGCCAAAAGGCATTACCCTATAGAAGTAGTTGCCATCGTCTGTGATGAAGGCAGTTTTGTGCATGTCAGATACGGCCATGGGGATTTGGTTGTATCCGAAATATGCATCCAAAAAGCTAAGCACTTTATTTCCTGCCGCACCGTCAACGAGTCGATCAATGTTGGGTAGGGGGTAGGCATCGCGGGGGCAAGCCTTGTTTAGATTCGTGTAGTCCACACACATTCGCCATTTGCCATTGGCTTTCTTCACCAAGACTACGTTAGAAAGCCAAGTGGTGTACTGAGCTTCTTCTATGAATCCAACGTTGAGTAATTTGTCGGCTTCAACCTTAGCTGCTAGCCGGCGTTCTTCGCCAAGTTTGCACTTTTTCTGGGATACGTAGTGGGCTTCTTTATAGATGGATAGTTTATGGGATGCCACTAGAGGGTCCAATCCAGGGAAATCGGCGGCTGACTAGGCAAAAAGGTCTGTGTTGTTGGTGAGGATGGGTGTGATGATGACACGCTCGTCAGAGTTCAAACCGGTGCCTAGGTTGATAGAGTGACCGTTGGGAAGCTCTAGAGGGGAGGTCTCCTCAACTGGTTCAAGACGAACATCCCGGCCTACTCTAGGGTCTAGATCCTCGCCTAACAGGGCAATGCCGAAGCCAGGAGGTCGCTCAATGTGGTTGGTTTGCTGAATTGGGAGCTGTGGTCGTAAGCTGGCCATGTAGCATTCGTGTGCCAAGTGTTGGTCGCAGTGGATGGTGAGGATATCACCTGAAGGGGAAGGGAACTTCATGGCTAAGTGGGGGGTGGAGACGACAGCGCCAAGGGTGTTCGGGGAAGGGTGGCCTAGGAGGATGTTGTACGATGTTGGCGCGTTGACGATGAGGATGGTTTTGGTTTGGGTCCCTTCACGAAAGACGGTATGGAGGTCAATGTAGCCACGGGTGGATACTTGTTTGCTAGAGAAGCCATAGATCGGCTCGTCATACGGAACCATGGCGGTGTCCGGAAGTTGAAGTTTTTGGTAGGTGGCCCAGTACAAGATGTCAACGGAGCTGCCCTGATCAATAAGGACCTTCTTAACGACATAGTTTTTGATTTCCACAGTGATGACCATGGGGTCATCTTGTTGATGGTCTAGGCCATGGAAGTCGTCATCTGTGAAGATGATAGGAGGCATACGGCGTCTGTGGTGGGAATGGGTGATATGGTTGATGGATTGGATATGGCGGATGTGTCTTTTTCTGGCAGAAGAGGTGGATCCTCCACTAGCAAAGCCACCAAAGATGGTGTTGATGGTACCACGTAGGGGAGTGTCGGCGGGGGTGATGTCGGTGCGGGCCAGTTCGGGTTCTTGGTTGGTGGGTTGGGCGGGGCGTCTGTCGTGACGGGAATCATGTGGAGGGCGTTTGTGGTCAGATCGAGGGGGTGGCGGGATCGAGAGGGAGAGGAATGGTCATCTCTACGGATGAAACGGCAAAAGTGGTCAGCACGGACCAGTTCTTCTATTTTATCTTGGAGTGCTTTGCATTCTTCTGTAGTGTGGCCATGGTTGCGGTGGTAGCGACAATATTTGGTCATGTCTGCGTTAGGAGGGATGGTTGTCTTGCGTGGTGGAGGGATTAGGTCAGCTTGTAGGGCCTCATCGAGGATGCAGGAGCGAGCTACGGTAAGGGGGGCATATCTGGTGAAGCGAGGTTGGCGAGGCTCGCGTGGGGACGTAGTGCAGAATTTGGTGTGGAGGGTTTGCATTTCCTCCATGCGGACGTAGTCGATTGCACGTAGTTCAAGTTCGTGCATAGAGGCAGGTGGGTGGAGGTAGACATTGTTGGCGAAGGGGTCGGGTTGCAGGGTAAGTGCCATGCACTGGAGTATCATCTCCTGGTTGAGGTGTGGGGTGCGAAGAGATGCCTTACTGAAGCGATTTATGAATGCTTTGAGTGGTTCGCCTTGTTCCTGTCTAATGCCCAGGAGGAAGATTGTGGTAGTTTGGTGTGGACGGCTGCCAGCGAAATGGGTGGAGAACATGTGGGAAAGAACGTCGAAACTGTCAATGGAGTAGGGCAAAAGGGTTGTGAACCATTCTAGGGCAGGACCCTTGAGGGTGGTGGGGAAGGCTTTGCAAAAGACTGCGTCTTGGGACGTGTACAGGGCGACATGGGTGATGTAGACTTTGAGGTGTTCGTCAGGGTCGGTCTCACCAGTATAGCGGTCCAGGGTGAAAGGTTCCCATTGGGCAGGAAGAGGGGTGTTGGTGATAAAGTCGGTGAAGGGGTGACGGCGTCTGGGCTGGTGGGGAGGGAGCAGGTGGGTGGGATGGGTTGAGTGATCATAGTGGGGAAGGTGGAGGTAAGGTTGTGAGGTGGGATGTGGCTTGTTGGGAGGTATTGCGGGTTGTACGGTGGAACCTGTGTGGTGTGTAGGGTGGTGGGTATGTTGTAGGGGATCTGGGTGGTAGGGAAGGTAGCAGCAGGGGTTGGGGCGGTGGTATGCCCTGGTTGATTGGATGGGAGGTGAGTGGGATGGGTAGAAGGGATGGGTGTTTGTTGGGTGGTGGTGAAGGTGTGAGGGGTGGGGTTGTATTCGCTTTCCTCCTCTGTGGGCTGGAAGGCCGGGGACCTTGCGGCTTCAGAGGCTTCCTTGGCCTTTCCCTTCAGGGTGGGATCAACCTCGATCTTCCGCCTAAGGCGAGAGTTCTCTTGTTGCAACGCCTCCATCTCATCCGCGCTGCGTTTCTTCAGGTCTGCCAACTCTTGTTGCATCTTCGCTTGGCCGTCCAGGATGGCGGCGAGGTCAGGGGTGATGCCAGCAGGTCCAGAGGGACCAGCATCCGCCTGCTTGTTCACTCCAGCTTTGCTGCGGGTGGAAACCATCTTTGGAGAAAAATGGGTACTAAAGGTGTTTGTCTCGTGCCCCACGGTGGGCGCCAATTGTTCCTGCAGAGAACAAATAAGATGAGTTAGGCACAAGTGTCACCTTACTATGTAGTCCGCTATCTCCTCGGTTGGCTTCTTCCCGGTCTGTACATATCGGTTTGGACCCAGAAGGGGTTACCTACAGAAGAGACTCTGAAGCTCAAGTGAGTCAAAACTCTCAAAAAGGTCAAATATGTGATTAATGAATGCGTACCTTTAATTACTGGGGTCCGCGCGTATTTATAGAGCATTAATGATGTTTGGTTATCCCATGGGCTGGGCCTTGTCTTGGGCTCTAGCTTGGGCTGTGAGTGGGCCTGGGCCCTAATCCAGGCCCTTAAGGCCTATTAAATGCAGGGGCTTCCATTTTACTAAGTCTCACTAAGTCTTCAAGAGCGGTCTGATCCGTTTACTTCTTAACTTGTCGAGTGTCGTCCTTGGCCGCACACTGTCCTAGGTTGGCCGCTTTGTTGTTACTTTAGCCTATATTCAGTTATGAGTTTGAGTCCGTGCTGGCCCAAGTCATGTACTTGGGTTGTTTCCGGCATATATGTGAGGGTTGTCATTTATATGGTTAAGTTGACCAGGTCCGGTACAGATCCCATTTTAGATAAGCCCTTCGTACCTCATCAATTTGATTTGGTGGGTATTGCCAAATTTGAGGAAGTTTTCCCATATCATGTTCTAAAGCATTTTTAAATTCATTGTATGTAACTTTAGGAACTTTACAGAGTTATTTTTTATTTTCTTCAATTTTTGGATTATCATGAAGTTTCTCAAGTTTAGATGACGTAAATGCATTTTTTTCATCTTTATCATAAGCCTTCCTCTTAATCATAATTTTTCTAATATAAATTTGTCACCTCTCACCTATTTAGGAAAAGATGAAATTATGAATACTCCAAATTAAATCTCAAAACCAAGACTCAATGTTTTAAGAAAATTAACGCATTCTAAATGATTAGTTTTCCTTACCTTAAAGTAGATTCCTTATATTACTTTTCCCTTATACAACTTCAAAGGCTAAAATAGCCCTATCTACACAAAAAGAGTTTGATCAACAATTAGAACATGATTTTATGATCTCTAACTGATAAAGATATTCTTAGAATATAAAAAAGCCACACAAAAGAAAAACTTATTGCTTCAAAAATAAGGATAGAAAATAAACTTGCTCAAAAGAATAAATTATTCGATTCAAAATATTTCTTAATTCCTCAATTTTGTTGTGATACAGTTTGATTTCAAAAATAAAAAAAAATGGAGTAAAAATATAGAAAGAAAAACGGAGAAAAAGTTGAGATACTAAAAAAAGAAACTAAATAAAAAAAACAAAAGAAACTATGAAGAAGAAAAACGTGACTTTTAAATTTAAATAATTTTTTTTAAAACTAAATTATATGCATAATATAATAATAATAATAATAATAATAATAATAATAATAATAATAATGTATAAATTTATTTTTAAAATATAAATAAAAAAATAATTAAGAAAATCGTATAAATTCCGTATCTGTATACCTTTATTGAAAGTCTCATATTAATTAATAATAAAATCAATTTACCGTGAATACAAACCTCATTTTATAGGTTTGAAATATATATAAAATGTACCTTTCAACAAACACAAAATAACCCTAAATGCATTACCCTTCTTATATAAGAAATCTTATAATAATATCATAAGAAGACGTAGTAGACTAAAATTAAACTTAATGCAGAGACATGGTTGTCATATCATTTAATCTTTATCTTTAATGTCTTATCGCTCAATCCTTATATCAATTAACTAATTATAAAAGGTATGTTAGTGCTCTTGCTATTTCTTTTTCTTATCTAGCCTTGTTTTCTTTATGCTGCGTTGACTTAGAGCCATGGAAAGCATAGAACATAAAGGGAGACAAAAATAAAAGGCATGTAATTATAAAGATGCGGAAAACAGTAAAAATATACTTTGAAACTTCTCGTATTAAAAGAGAAGACATTAATTATGTCATAAAATTTATAAGAATCAATTATATTATATATATATATATAATAATTATTAATATTCATATTTGTATTTATTAAAATAAAATACAAATAAAGAATAATAATGAAAATAAAATATTAATAAGAGATAGATATATTTAATTTTTTAATAGTTCCATTCGTATTACTTAATTTAAACAGATTTATTTTTTATTTACTTTCTCATTTTCCACTGTCTCATTGAAATAAAGCACATTAGTTTTTATTACTGCTCCCAGAAAAAGAGAATAAACAATGGAAGACTGCTTATTACTTATATTATTTTATTATTAAAGAGGAATTTAATACAATAAAAACATCTAAAAATTCCGTGCTGAAATTATATAAACCGACCAAAACTGAATTTGAAACCTAAAGAAATATAGGTAATGACGAATGAAAGCGGAGAAAGAGAAGAGGGAAATGAGTGTGGTAGGAAGGATGACTAAGAAAGAGAAAGAAAGATCCACACATCTCTTTTCCAACAAAACTTCAATGAAAGACATCAACATAATATACTGTTGTTTTCACTTACAAAACAAAATCAAATATACGTAACAAAATCGAAGAAGGAGTTATCTAAATGTGAATAGTTTCAAAGAAGGTACACGTCACAAGTTGCATTCAAGAATAACAGACATCTATAAATATAGAAATACTTTTCGTATTCTTGTAATGCCACGTGGGTCTCTGTTCATGAATGAACTTCATTGACGATGATGCATTCAATTTTGAAGATGTGTATGGCTTATTTACGACAAATATTATAATTATGATTGTTTTCATATTTTATCTTTGACTCTTACTAGGATTTTATTTGTTGTGTAACTTAAAATTTAAAAAGTCAACATTTGCATTCTTCAATGTTCTTTTAATGTTTTAGTCACTAAATTTACAAGTCAAATTAAAATTCTTTGATGTTCCAAAATATATTTTAATCTCTAAATGTTAAAAATAAATTAATAAAGTTATTTTAATCTATCGATTATATTTTTTTCGCGTTAAAAAATGTTGTAAATTAATATTTTAATCTAACGATTATATTTTAATCTAACGTTCATATTATTTAAACACATTTTACTTAAATATTAACACGTAAAATGAAAAGTTAATGCGGTTGAATTTAATAGATTATATTTATTTATTTTCAAAATTTAAAAATTAAAATATATCAAAATTTAGAATAAAAATAAATTTTAATTTCATGTTTAACTTTAAAAGTTAAAAATAAATTTAATCCTATTTTTACCTAAAATTCTGTTTCACCCTTTATTTTTTATTTTTATCAACTACAACATAAGAATAACAGTAACATTAATAATACAATAGTAATAAGGGTTAAATATGTTTTTGGTCCCTCAAGTTTCAGCGAAATTTGGAATTAGTCCTTCATCAAAACTTTTGACCAATTTAGTCCTTCATCTTTCAAAATGGGTGAATTTAGTCCTTTTAACCAAATTTTGTTAAGTTTATCTGACGTTTCGAGCGCATTTCATGATAGTATTTAAGTTAACATTGAAGCAAAAATGTGTCAAACAGTATAAATAATTTAAATACTATCATGAAATGCGTTTGAAATGTCAGATAAACTTAACAAAATTTGGTTAAAAAGACTAAATTCACGCAATTTGGAAGGTGAAGGACTAAATTGGTCAAAAGTTTTGATGAGGGACTAAACCCAAATTTCGCTCAAACTTGAGGGACCAAAAAGATATTTAACCCTAGTAATAATAATGTTCCAGAAGTGTATTAGAGATTTGAGAATCAGCAGAAAGAAGCGCGTTGGTGTTGGTGTGGTCCCGATCCTATTTGACATTGTGCAGATTTTGAGAAGAAAACGTAAACAACATTCACTGGTGTCTGTAGTTCATTTCGAGATCACTGAAGGCGAAAGCTTAACGAGAGTCATCACTGTGCATGTTTTGACTTGACCGTTTATTCCCACCACTACTCCTACGAAAACCACGCTTTCACCGACCAATCTTAACTTTTTATATTTATTTTTTACAACTCTATTACGACTTCTTATTTCATTTTTAAATTATATATAATATATTCTTCACTTTTATTTTCTTCTAATTATTTAACATATATGTTATTCTCTTTTTAATTTTTATATTATCGCTAACTGTTTCTGTATACTACAATGATCATTCTATTCCTTTCACTAGAATTAAAATGTTGATGTTGAAAAAAAAAAGTTTATGACGAAACAACAAAATGTGAGTTTGATTAAGTCTTCCTAGCATATATTTTTCATTGTATAAACTTCTTTTGTTAAGCTAGATATCATATTTAGCTTTTATAGACAAGTATATGATATTTTACTTTATATTGTGCAATAAATAAATAAAATTTATCATAAAAAAATTACATGTAGAAAATAAAATTCAAATTGATTCACAGAGTGAGTATAACATATTGAATTACATATATAACTCACCATTAGAGAGGCAAATAAATTCATTATGCAGTCATTATCATAATTTGTTTTGATTTTAATGAGAATTCTTTGCATCAATCATGTATGAGTATGAACATAACTTGATTTTCTAAATTGTATATTTGATGATAAAGATGGGTATGTATATTTTCATCTCATCTTCACTTTGTACTTATCCTTACACTCCTTCTAATCCACATATTTGTTCTTGTTTTCAAATTATTAAAACACCCTTAGATAATCGAAAAAATTCATTTTCACTATTATCTTAAATTCTTAATTTCTTTTTATTTGAAAAACTTTCACTTTCTCTTTCTCAATTTTTCAAACTTGTTTAATATACAAAATTTACTCATATTTTCAATGTATTTTTCACTTATAACAATTTTAATTGAATATTTTTTGCCTTTATATTTGTGAAATGATATATTATATTTTAGGAAATACAAACCTCAATTTTATTGAATTAAATAGTTTTTAAGATACATATTTTATTACTTTTAGTCCTTTTAAATATTTTATTTATTATATTTTTTTATAATTCTCAATTTCAAGTGTTTAAATCGTAATCTATTTTAGTATTTATGCACTTATTATTGGTATTTGATATCGAAGAAAAAAAAAAGTGGGTCCACATCAACCATTATATTGTTGTGGTGCTTCTCGTCTCTTCAAAGATAATGTAAGCCTCTTATAAACCATTGACTTTAAAAATGGACCAAAACCATCAAACACAACACAAACCAACAAAGTGTATATATAGATAGTCTAGAAACACACGCATACATATTTGAAATTTTGTAAAAGCGTGAATTGTTTTCAAGGATTTATTAATTGATTTTTATTTTATTAGAAACATAAAAAAGGCTTCATGACTACATTAGTAGGTAGTGTTTAATTACAAATTCCATTTATGTTTTTTCTTAATTTTTGTAAAAATTGTTTGGGTAAGTATTATTAACTTTGGTTAAATATATTACAATATACTAATTATTGTCACCGAAGACCACTTGGGATCTTAGTTAAAAAGTTTGAAGGGGCCAAAATAATATACTCAAATTTTATATATTTAATTATTATTATTATTATTAATATAACAAAAGTATATATAATTTAATATTGAAATTCTTATATGTTTTTTCTTCGAAAAATTATAGTTTTGAAAATGTATTTGATATGAAACTCATTTTAAATTAGTTTTTCTAATTTCATTTTTTCTTTAGATATTTCCATATTTGAGCACGTTTTTTTTATAATAAGTTTCAAAGAATTAATATGAAACATTCCGCCTATAATTCAAAAGAATTAATATGAAACTTTCCACTTATGATTCTTTAAATTTTAAGGAATGGTTATCTAATTCAACAATTGAATTCCTAGTATCATACTTGAAAATATGTGAAGTAAATTTGTATTGTTTTTATCTTCAACCGTATCTTCCCTTATATCACTTCACAAGAAATGAATCTATTATTTTATTTTCATCAATATACCTATTTTAAAAAAAAAAAAAAATAAAAAATAATTTATAAAA
>Ga0209589_1011919_pt1 | contig 12012 bp, 8 predicted proteins | sample CowpeawhiteBW_FD_187525 | JGI IMG/M metagenome (GOLD analysis project Ga0209589, IMG submission 187525) | Root nodule microbial communities of legume samples collected from California USA - Cow pea white BW (SPAdes) (version 2) | ecosystem: Host-associated > Plants > Roots > Nodule | place: USA...
TATATATATATATTTGGCCAACTCGACCAAATTTTGGTCATAACCAACTCGATTGAATTTGGCCAAATTTAGGTCATGACCGACTCGCCTAAATATGACCAAATTTTGGTCGCGATTGACTTTGCCGAATACGACCAAATTCAGACCAGGACCAACTCAATCAAATTTTGGTTGAGGCCAACATGACCGAATTTTGACCGAAGCCGACTCGAATGAATTCAGTCAAATTTCGGTCGTGGTCGACTCAGTTGAATACGACCAAATTTCAATCGTGACCGACTCATTTGAATACGGCGTTGGAGCCAACTAGGCTAAATACTGTCAAATTTTGGTCGCGGTTGTCTCGGCCGAATACGGTCAAATTTTGTCTAGGTCGACTCAGCCCAATGCAGTCAAATTTGGGTCGGGTGAACTCAACCGAATACTTCCAAATTTTGTCCAGGACCAGCTGAGCCAAATTCTGATCGGGATTGACTTGACAGAATTTGGCCTAATTCAGCCAAATTTTGTATAAGGTCACGCCAACTCAATCAAATACGACTAAATTTGGGCTAGTTTGTCTCAACCTTTAGCCTAACCTAACCAAAAGTATAAACTGAAATTTTGGATTATCCATTTTGAAAATCTAGATTTAGAGTATGGATATACAATCCATAAAATATATAAAATGTAGATCAGATTGATATCCAAATCCAATAAAATGGATTGGATTTTTAATAAAATGAATATTAAATGGATTAGATCATAGCAAAAATGTATTGGATCATGAAAATTATTTTTTTACCTATTCTTAGTTTAACTTCTCAATCATCATCTGTTTCCTTCCGCTCATTTAAGAATTTAATAAATATAAATTATTGTTGTTATCCTCATAATTTTTGTTTTTATGTGTTAAATAAACATTAATTATTACTTTTACCCTCATATTTTTATTCTTTCACTTTTATATGTATTTAATCTATTTTTATTAATGTATTTTTTTAGAAGAGTACAATTTAAATTTGTTAGTACAAATTTATGGATACATTAATAATTATTTTATTAAACATCTAAAATTTTCAATTAAATTGTAAGGTTTAAAGTTTATGAATATAAATTTAAAGGTTTAGTGTTTACGGACGTCTCACGTCTCACGTCACACGTCTCACGTCATACGTTTCTCGTCTCACGTTTCTCGTCTCACGTCTCACGTTCGACTCTCACGTCTCACATCGCATCTCTCATGTCTCACGTCTCACGTCCCACATCCCACGTCTCACTTCTCACGTCCCACGTCTCATGTTCCATATCCATGGATTGGATTTTTAATAGAAGGGATATTAAATGGATTGGATCATAGAAAAAATGGATTGGATTAGAAAAATTGGATTTTTTGCCCACCTTTGTCTCGAGAAAATTACAATATTTTATCATCACTAATTTCTTTCTAATAGTAATATATAATAACATATAAAAACATCTCATAATATTCAATAATATTTTTTTATTAAATAATTATTCACCAAAATTTATTTATTAAAATATATTTTACAATAAAATAAATCCTTCAAATTATAACTAACAAATTATTTTATCTTTTACTTCAAATATTTAATCACATTTTTATAATTTTCTAATTATTAAAATTTTTAAGATCTCACTAACCCATTCTTAAGAGTCATCCATATAAAACATTACACAATAAAAATATATTTATTATTCACTTAAATAAATTATACTAACCATACTTAAAATTCAATTTAAACTCACAATTACCACACAATTAATTAAAACAATACAGTTTAATGTTAGGTTGCTCATTCAATAAACTCTATCAAGAAACCCGTCTTTTTAAGAAATGAAATCACTTGATAAATCCACTGCAAATTAATCTTACGTTTAGTAGTATATTTTATGTCTCAATAATAGTTATATATGAAGTTTAATCATTTTCGAATTCCTTTAAATAATAAATACATAAGGTAACTTGGTTTTATTATAATGCAACTAGTTGTACTGTGCTTTTATATTTTCGAACATTTTACAAAAACGTTTTCAAAACCTATTTTAACGAGTGGTGCTACTATCAAACCGTCAACCCACATGTATTTTTTGAAAAATATCTAGAACAAAGTTTTATGATTTTTTTTAATCTATGTTTTTATCCTGAATTATCTAGAACAAAATATCTAAAACTATATGCTGAATTATCCTGAACGGTCTAATATCATTAGATGCAATTTTAAACTATAAAAAATGAATTTTTGATAAAATTTTCAAACTTTAAACATATTGCCACACTCTTCAACAAAATAGGTTAGGACTCCTAGCTACATTATAACGAGTGCCTGCTATCTAATTTGTTTTTTTGCAAATTAAAAAAATAGAAGATCTAAACACAATGACTCGCTTTAACTATTTGTAAATATTTAATAACGAAATTAATTTTAAATTATATGAAAATATTCACTTATATTTTTGTCATCCATAACTATAAAACAATTATAAAAAAGTTAATGATCTCTTGAAAAAAAAAATCAAAATAAATAACCCTAATGTAGTTCATCTGCACATGAAAACAAAGAAAACCCTTATTCTGAATTTTGAAATCAAAGATTCCTCTCGGGATATATAAAGAAACACACGTGCGAGTAGTCTTCGTCAGAAAAAGAAAAAGAAAAAAAAAAGTGTTCCACGGCAAATGAATTCAGAAAAAAACAAACATGACCTGCAAGTCCAACTAAAACTTTATTTTTTCATAAATTCAAAAACATTAGCGAGTAAGACACTCTTTCTTTTTGTGAAATTAAGATTGTCACCACAAAGTTATGAAGACAACATTTTATAATCCCCACCTAATTTTTATCTTAAATTAAATTAAAAAAATAAATAAAAATTAGGGTAATATTGTTATTATTATATGATATGCGATGAGGAGAGTCCCACCACGAAGAGATGTTCCCCAATGGCGCGTTTTGACGAGAGGAATGGACATTTGAGAAGCGAATAAAACGGGCTGAGGCAGTGTCGTTTCGTGAATAAACCTTTTGTCTGAGGCACGCGAAAGAGAGTGTGAGTGTGTGTGTGAATGAATGATGAAGTTAGCACAACTCAAAAACTGAATGCATCATCACTCAGTGTATCACTGTCAACAACACTCCCACCAGCATTAAAAGCTCTCAACTCCCCCACCCCACTCTTCTTCCTCTTCCCTTCTCCACTCACCTCTTTCTCTTCCGCTTCCAAATTCTCTCTCGAGATCTCTTCCTCTCTCTGACTTTCTGCATGCACACCGCTTTCGTCGGCTAGATCTTCCACCGCGTTTCATGGATCCGGAAACACACTCTCCTGCATTGTCTTCTCTCTCCTAGGGTTTCGCGTTTCACGTTTCGCCTTTTTACAAGCTATGCGTTCTCTCTCTCGCGCTTCGGCCTGCTGCTGCCGTATCCGTCATGACCGGACGCCCTGCCGGAATCTCGACGTTTGCCTCTCGCTCTTTCAGTTTCCTCTCTCCTCCTGACGATGCTCAACGCCGGTGTCGACTGCGGCTAGAGAGAATGCCGGTGTCGGTCGTCTTCTTCCTTGCTTTTCTCAACTTGCTTTCCTCTTCTCAAGGTACGTTACTCTCACTTCCTTCCTCCTTCACTCTCTTAATTTTCTACTGTAAGCTGTACCAGTTAAAATAGAATTAATTGTGGAGTAATGGAAGAAACAACTTAAGTTAAGGAGTTTGTCTTATTTGGTTATTTAGCTCTAATTCTGTGCTACTGTTGTTTTTTGTTTTTTTTTTGTTGCTGGCACGTGTGCTTTGTTGACTAGATGTTATGGCTTTATCTTGACTGACTGGTAGTTAATATGTAGCAGTGCCCTACAAGGTTCAATGTCACTGAACTTGAGTCTGGATTTGTACATTTTTGCTTGTTGTAGTATGGTGGTAACTGAATTCTTGAATGTTATGGTTTTTTCTTGTGGTGTGTTGTTTGAATTTTAGTTTGTTGGTTGTTTTGTTGTGCTAAATTTTTTGTTTCGGTACACTTTTACACAGACACTTATAGGAGAAGAAAATAAGAAAGTGAAATAAATTGAGCTTCTATCATAAGCTAAAATCAACATTGGGAAAAGTGAAATGGTAGCGTTTCTATGAAAGTTCAGTGTATAAGTTTGTTTTAGCTTGAGAGAGGAGCTCAAGTTATTTTGCCTTCATTCTCTACATGTGGCATATCATTGTTTCCCCTTATCATCTCATATGTCGTCAAATTTGATCCATATGTTGATATACCGTCATGACATCTATCTCTCTATGTTGTACGCTACTGAACCTAGCATTGAATTGCTCATTCAAATAACACATCACATCTTGTTGGCTTCTCAGATCTTAAAAGACGAATGGATTGATCTAATCCCTTTTTATAAGTATTTCTTTGGGACTAATCTGGTCATTATGTGTTCAGTCCCTGTTATTAATTGTTACAAAAAGGTCATTTTTTGAATTGGTTCTTTTCTTGTATATTGCGAAGTATACTTGGATATTGGCTAAAGTCTTGGATTGGATGAGAATACTGTAAACTATATTTCCCTTTTTGATTGATAAGCTTCTATCATTATGAATCCAATGTGATATTTATGTGTGCTTATGCTCCAGTATATGTTGGATCGTACTGGTGGTAGAAATGGTAAGAGAAAGAAAACTAATCCCAATGTAATTGCAACCAGCAAAATTCCCGGAAAACATTGTCATACCCAGATTCTCCAGGACTCGTCATGTTGAGCCCCTCATTTAGCTAGAATATCCACAAACTGACTGTTCTCAGAAAACATAATTCACATTCATGATCACACTTTCGGCTATTAATGAAAACAATTATGTGGCTATTACTCCTAGAGGTCCGCAATGGACTTACTGTTGAGTGTAATGTATGACATAATAGGTTTTTTGCATGCAGTGAAGTCGTTTTCTTTGAGTGTGTCATTTGCTTCATCAGAACAAGCTAAAATGTGGTTTGCTAAACCTTCTTTTGGACCTTCTTCTGCACCCATTCCATCTCCAAACCATCAAGGTATATTATTTTATCATATATTTCAATAGCTTCTTGTTGTAAACATAAATTAGCTTTGTGTATAAGGGCTAATATTCTTTTATTTTAGGTCCTTACATGACTTCAAGACAGAGACATCATTATCATCACCGTCGCCATCACAGCATGAGACCTTATGTAGTGGCTCCACCCCCTTCAGAAGACAAAGGTAGCTTTTGGAATTTAGACAGTCATCCCCCTTCCCCCTACACTTTTGAGGGTAGAAATAGTTATAACGTAATATCCCCGCCTCTGCAGTGGTGGTCTTCTCTTTTCCTTAAAAAGAGAAGCTGGTCAATGCCCGAACAGAAATCTGGAAAATCTCTAATATTAAAGTATATTTTCTTAATGAAGGTTAAAGCCAAAAGCAAAAAAGTAGATTAGATAAGTGGAGCATTTTACTTTTAAGAAGAGAAAAAAAAGTTTGGCAAAACACTACTTTATTTATAATATCTAATCAACTATTGTTCTTTACACTTTTGTTGTTACTATATATATATATATATATATATATATTTATATGTTTTTCTGAACTCTTTATTTAGTGGAATAAGATGATCAACAGAACCGATTCTTCATTATGTAGTAATCCAAATTCTATAGTCATGTTAATTTCTCGGTGTTTTTGGTGTATGTCAACCATGGTAAGACTAGGTGTGACAAAGTGGGATGAGCTGCCAGTCCTCATCTAATTTTTCGTGGCAGGTTTACAATTTGAACCTGTCAGCTGCTTTGACTGGTGGGTGAGAGGTAGGACGGGGTGGGGTAGATTGTCCTTCCAGCCGTTTTTAGGTATAAAAAATTTAATAAAAATATAGTTTAGAAGATTTAACTTTTTTATATTGTATTATTCGAAAGATATGAATATGCAATAATATTATAGTTCAAATCATAACTTACAAATAAATTCTAATTATTAATTATAATAGAATAATTTAATATGTAAAGGATATAATCCTCTTGATTAAGTGTGTTTTTTAATATATATATATATATATATATATATATATATATATATATATATATATAAATAAAAAAAAAAAAAAAAAAAAAAAAACTAATGGGCTGACCTGTCAGCTTGCCTAATCACAGGGAAGGGTTGAGTTGACCCGTTTTACCACTCATAGGTAAGGCAAAATAAATAAAAATAATGTCTAGAACATAATATTTGGAAGGAAATTCTTACTGGATCAGTTCTCTTCCTTAGATGAAACGCATCTAACTTGCAGAAAAAATTATTTATTTTACAGTGTTTGCCTCTTGATGTTTTTCAAGCTTTCTGGGTGTCTCAAAGTTACAGAATGGTTTAATGATTTAATTAATACCATAGGCCTAAGTATTCATTTTCTGTGCAAAGTCAAATTAGTGATTTCTGTTAAAAAAATCCTTTCGCTGATTGATTGGATTTTAAACTTAACGTTTGATGTTTTTGGCTTTCCCAGTTAGTCTCTCATACTATATACTCATTTATACTGAAAACTCTGGCAGCTTGCGACCAAATCTGCACTGAACCACTTACATCAACTCCCTTTGGTTCACCTTGTGGTTGTGTAATTCCCATGAAGGTTCGACTTACACTGGATGTAGCACCTTATGCTGTTTTTCCAGTAATGACTGAGTTAGAGAATGAAATTGCATTAGGCACGTATCTAGAGCAGAGTCAGGTGAAGATAATGGGTGCCACTGCTGACAGTCAAAATCAGGGAAGAACTGTTGTTGATATTAATTTGGTTCCGCTGGGAGAGAAATTTGACAATACAACCGCAGCTTTGACATATGAGAGGTTTTGGCACAAGAAGGTTCCTCTAAATAGGAGCCTTTTTGGTGATTATGCCGTTGTGTATATTACTTATCCAGGTAATTGTGTTTCTCCTCATAAGATTTTATTTTACTGGTATAATGTTTCTGTTTGAGTCTAAAGCTGTTGGTATCAGGAATGCCATCTTCACCCCCATATGGATCTTTAGTTGGGAGTGGTCCCAGTCAAAGTGTTGAGGGCATTCTTCCGGTCAGTGCCAACTTTGTCGGCAAGAACCAGAAAATGAATGTGAGAACCATAATCATCATTGCTTTATCTTCATTTGTACTCTTGCTGGTTTTGGTGGGAGCATTTTCAATTATTTTGAAATGGAAGAAGACTAGGAGACCATCGAATGCTGTTGGCCCTGCATTCACATCATCTCTGAACAAGAGATCAGGTATACTTTTGGAAATATTTTCACATTTAAAAACAATTTTATGATGTTTAAATTGGCAGATCATTTTTGTTTGGTTATTAATCACTTACTGTTTACAGAACTATGCCTTTTTGGGTGATTAAATTTTTCGTTGATTGATTGTGGCTGCTTTTTTAGTTTCTTTTTCTTATTTTCTATGCTACTCTTATAATGTGAAAACAATTGTATTTGTTAAGCTCTATTTTGGCCAAGTAAATATGGTATTTTTATACAATACGAGTTTGCAGTTTGATGATCTGTTTTACTTGGAAAAATTTTCTACTGTCACTTCTCCTTGGTGTTACACATCAACTAGGTTGATTTATGCGTTAACTTCTGTATGTGTTGTAATTTTTAATATGAAAATTGGACAGCTTTAAATTAGATTTGTTATACCAAATTTATCCTATTATTGTCGTGTACAGAATCAATACTATGGATGAGATGTTTTCTGCCCTTGGTGGTTACTGATTGATATACATATCTGCTGCTCAAATACAGTAGCCAAGCAATGAAACATTTTGTTAGCAAATTCCTTTTTTTTCTAGTGGTTAAATTTGTATTTATGAGGTGCAAGTCTTGTATTTACTTGTTCTTGTGTAATTTTTAGTAATTTTATTATTTTCTTACCTATATTTATTTAGTTATATCATAAAATTGAAGTATAAAAAGGTTGATGTGTCGTGCACTGCAGGCTTGGGGTCTATGTTGTCAAGCAGTATTACTAGCTCAACATCAGTGTCACTTATGTCCACAATGGCTACTTCCATTCTCTCTGTTAAAACATTTTCACTTTCTGAGCTTGAGAAAGCAACAGATAAGTTTAATTCAAAGCGGATACTGGGCGAAGGAGGATTTGGACGTGTTTATAGTGGAACATTGGAAGATGGCGCTGAAGTTGCAGTTAAGCTTCTAACAAGAGATAATCAGAATGGAGACCGTGAATTTATTGCAGAGGTTGAGATGCTAAGCCGTTTACATCACCGGAATCTAGTGAAACTGATTGGTATATGCATTGAGGGGCGCAGGCGTTGCTTGGTGTATGAACTTGTTCGCAATGGAAGTGTTGAGTCCCATCTGCATGGTAGAATTTTCATCAGCTCATAACGCTCAGCCCATTTACTAATCTTTCTGTGTTATCTGTTAAATCATTTAAAGGCTTGTTAATGATCTTATAGGTGATGACAAGATAAAGGGGATGCTAGATTGGGAAGCACGGATGAAAATTGCCCTAGGAGCTGCAAGAGGATTGGCATATCTTCACGAGGATTCCAATCCCCGTGTAATCCATCGAGACTTTAAAGCTAGTAACGTGTTACTAGAAGATGACTTCACTCCCAAAGTTTCTGATTTTGGATTGGCAAGAGAAGCAACTGAAGGAAGTAATCATATTTCAACACGAGTGATGGGAACTTTTGGGTGAGTGTATAAACAGACTTTGTCTACAGTATTTGATGAAGTACGGTCCTAAACATTTTTTAGTGCCAAATTGTAAAGTTCTTCAATGACTTCCAGTGTAAATATTGTTATAGTTAAGCACACATTTTCTACGTACTTCATATTAACCATGCGGAGATTTATCTCCTCTTTAAATAATTCATTCGTCTAATAAATTGTTGTTCAGTGCTTTTTTTCGCTCTCTGAAAATTCCAGGCTTTAATTTGTTGCCTTTTCTATGTTATGTGTTCATTTTTGTAGGTATGTTGCTCCCGAATATGCAATGACAGGGCATTTACTGGTCAAGAGTGATGTTTATAGTTACGGTGTTGTGCTGCTTGAACTTCTCACAGGCAGAAAGCCAGTGGATATGTCTCAACCTCAGGGACAGGAGAATCTTGTAACTTGGGCACGGCCAATGTTGACCAGTAGAGAAGGACTAGAACAGCTGGTGGATCCATCTTTGGCTGGAAGTTACAACTTTGATGACATGGCAAAGGTTGCCGCAATCGCTTCAATGTGTGTTCACACGGAGGTTACACAGAGACCTTTTATGGGTGAAGTTGTGCAGGCTCTTAAGTTAATATACAATGACACAGATGAGACTTGTGGAGATTGTTGTAGTCAGAAGGATTCCTCTGCTCAGGAGTCCGATTTTAGAGGTGACCTTGCCCCTTCTGATAGCAGTTGGTGGAATGCGGGAGGGTTAACCCCTCGATTAACTTATGGGCAAGCATCTTCCTTCATTACTATGGAGTACAGTTCTGGTCCACTTGAAGAAATGGAAAACAGACCGTTTTCAACATCAAGCTTGATTGGAGATGAGATATCGTTACCAATTAGGCATGGGAATAGATCAGGCCCCTTAAGAACAGTCCGAAACAAACTTTCCTTACATAGATTTACAGGAAGTCGGAGTGAGCATGGAGGACCTTCTTCCAAGCGTAATTGGAATGATGGTTACTGGGTTTAAGAGGTTTGGGGGATTTTCCACTGTTTTTTAAATGTACAGTTTCTAAAGGGATCAGAACTAATGATTAAGTGACTGATTTAGTTTAGGGATCTCAAATTTCTGCAGTTTTCATGTTATGGTTGGAGAGATACAGAGACGTTGACAAATTTTGAAATATTGATTCATTATACAAGGAGGAAGTGTAATTTAAACAGTGTTGTAAATGCCTTGAATTGTATCTCATGGCGTCTTTCCATTTCCGTTTCCATGTCTATCACAAAGGACGTTCCATGTTGTCAAAAATGAACTCACTATGACAATTCCTTGATATACCTATTTACTATGAACTCTTGTGTGTATCTCCAATGTTAGATGTTAGAGTCTATTTAATTTGAACCGGAGTATCTTTAATATAAGATCTTATAATCTAGGAATAATTATTGATTTGGTTCTTTAATTTTTTTGGTTTGTTCATTTTGGTTTCTGAATTTTTAAAAGGTTCAATTTGGCATTCTTATTTTTTAAAATTGATCAATTTAGTACTTCCTATTATATTAGCTCACGTCGTTTGTATAGTGATAAATGATCATTGTGCAACAAATTAAACAATTAATCTTAGGTATAATTAGTCGTAACGTACCCAGTTTCGTTTCAATGTGTCTAAATAGTACCCGCTTTTAACTTTTCATCTACTTAGTACCCAAATTAGTTAATTTGCATCAATGTGGTCCCTTTTCGTTAACTCCGTTAAATAAGATAATGTTTGACCAGTTAAGTGAGAAAAAATGTTATGACGTGGCACGAGAGTAGTGTGTGACGTGGAACAGTGCAGCGTAAGAGGAAATTGAAAAGAAAAAAAGACACGAATTGGGAATAGAATAGGGGTTTTCTGGAGTTAGGGTTTACGAAATTTGGGCCATTTCATGCATTGTGGACAAAATTGAAGGTGTAATTGACATCAAATTGGCAGCAATTTGGGATTGCAGGTGCACAAACCATTTGTTTTTGTCGTTGATTGCATTATTTGTTGTTGGGATGGTGGGGTTTAGGGTTAGTGGTTGAGTGTTGTGCGTGGTTTAATTTAATGGTGTTTTGGGTATTCTGAAGGAGATGAGTTATGCCAATGTGAAGGAGATGTGGTATTCCACCCACGATCCAGATACAGAACCAGGAGAAGAAACGTTGTGGTTATGTGACCCACACGAACAAGACGACCACGAATGACTAAAACCATGCGACATTTTCCACTTCACTCGCCACCTTACCCCTGCAACAAATCAGCTTCCCGACGAAAAAATGAAGAAGAAGAAGAAGATAGGAATGGGAAATTAGGGTTTTTTGAATGGGGAGAATCAATCCAAATAGGGTATGACATGTTATCCACAAATTGCCACTGTACAATTATTTTCATTGACACGTATCTGTTCTGCAATGTCACATTACTGATATGTTAACGGCGTTTCTGAAAACTTAACGGGATGGACCACATTGATGCAAATTAACTAATTTGGGTACTAAGTATATGCAAAGTTAAAAGCAGGTATCATTTAGATACATTGGGACGAAACTGGGTACGTTGCGACTAATTATACCTTAATCTTAATATCATACTGAATACACATAATCAAGAAAACATTAAAAGAGAGATTAAAATGATGTTAACTACATCCAACAAACCAACTCAATTAATAACTTCACTCACATTTCTATTGCATAGTGACAGAGTGTACAAACGACGTTAATTGAAATATAACAGGAAGTATTAAATTGAACCATTTTAAAAAATTGAAATATAACGAGAAATACTAAATCGAACCATTTTAGAAAATAAGGATATCAAATTACATCTTCCAAAAACTCAAGGACCAAATTAAACATTCCAAAAATTCAGGGATCAAATTAAACTAACTCAAAAAATTGAGGGACCAAATCAATAATTATACCTATAATCTAATTTAAGTTCTTAATTCTTTTATTGGCCCTTTTATTCCTATATAGGATTTAATAATACCTATTAATTTGTATTTTAATGATATAATATTTGGGTTCTCGGTATGATTTGTCTTAGTTTGGCCTTTCATTTGATCTCTGTCACTGCACGTCAAATCATCCCCAATTCTGTAAATATATATATATATATATATATATATATATATATATATATATATATATATATATATATATATATATATATATGATTTTTATTTTTTAAAAATATTCATAGAGAAACTTGTGTTCTAAATTCTCTTGGTCTATTAGAATTTATTGTTTTGTTATCTTGTCTCTTATTTTTTTTTAAATTTTTTATTAGTATAATTTTTTCATGATAATTCTTATAAAATTAAATTAGTTA
>Ga0209589_1011920_pt1 | contig 12010 bp, 6 predicted proteins | sample CowpeawhiteBW_FD_187525 | JGI IMG/M metagenome (GOLD analysis project Ga0209589, IMG submission 187525) | Root nodule microbial communities of legume samples collected from California USA - Cow pea white BW (SPAdes) (version 2) | ecosystem: Host-associated > Plants > Roots > Nodule | place: USA...
TATATATATATATATATATATATATATATATATATATATATATATATATATATATATATATATATGTATATATATATATATATATATAAATAAGGCCCATTAAAAACCCTTTGATTTCTTTTTTGCCCTAAAGTAAAAGGGTTGTCCTTATAAGTGGGCCTAAGGGCTGGCCCAACAGATAAGGTCCTTAAGTCTGTCCTAAACCTAACATTTCTCTCATTTTCAGAAACTGTTCCTAATTCTAAAGAGCTGCAACCGCACTTCTGCTAGGGTTTGCCTCCTTACCGTTTCAAGTTCGCTTAAGTTGTTCCTACGCCACGTAAGTACTTTCTTTTTAGGTTGTGTGGTTTCTATCGGCCTTCTTCGTCTTTGACAGTTAGGGTTTCATAATAATTTGGCCCTTTGTTTCGTTTATCCACTGTTTTAAGCTCTTTAGCCACTCCCAGGGCAGTAGTGCTCGCTATCGTGCTGCCAAGGCTTCTGTTAACCCTTCCTCCAGGTACGGGAAGTTAGGGTTTCGAGTTTGAGTTGTCTCTGATTTGTTTTTGAGTTGTCTTTGATCTGTTGTTGAGCTTGTTGGATGTTGGTATGAATAAATCGTTGTTTGTGGTGATTGGGATACCTTGTATGATTGGTGGGTTTGGGAAATATATCTGTTGCAAGCGAGTTTAGGGCGAGACCTGGTAATCTCGCCTCGGACTTGCCTAAGCGAGTCTGGCAGAGGTTCGCCCAGACCTTCTGCGCGAGCGGTCGCCCAGGCGGGTGGCCTTGAGTTTTGAGCGAGACACTGCCTCGCCCAGGCGAGGTGAGCTCGCCTAAGCGAGCTGGTGTTTTAGCTTCTGCCAACGTTATCGAATTCTCGCCTAAGCGAAGGGGAACTCACTTGAGCGAGAGCCCTTCTCGCCTTAGCGAGACCCCTTGGCCTGAGCGACCAGTTTGGGCGAGGTGCGTGCTGGTTGGGTGTTTACTTCTCTACTCTTTTGTGTTTGGTGTGCAATTGGTTGGGACTATCGTATAATGGCATGTGGGGTGTATTGTGAATGTGTGAGAGAGTGTATGATTTATGAATGACAAACTTGAGTGAACCCTTGGCATGAAATGAGCATGAAATGGTTGGTATCAAAGAGGCATGATAATGAGATGAGATGGAAATCCTTTATGCATGGATGGTTTATGATAAGTTGAAATGGGTTGATCCTGGAACATGAAAGGCATTGGCTTTAAAGGTTGGTACGATTAATGTTTATCTATGCATGGTGAATATTCTTTGGCTGTGTAAATATGGTTGATCTGTGTCAGTGCATAATTCCTTGGAGTCTCTAGGTGAGACTTTCAGGGTCGCGCTTCAGTGGTCGGGACGTAATTCCATGGCCCCTGTTAGTGGGTGTCCATGGTGGTGCCCCATCTGTATAACTAGGTAAGGATTCAAGGTAAGGTTGCATCCTGACACTCTGAGGAGTCAGTTAGTCTCACCTAGAGCGGACTGACTCCTGTGGTGAGAGTAGCAGGAGGCCTGAAATTCATTAAGGGCTAACCTTGTGGTGAGGGAAAATTGATTCATTGTAACACTTGTAACACATAGCTCGAGGGTGAGCAGCTCGGGAGTGAGCAGAGGTATCCACCACAAGTGCGGGCATCCGCTGAATCCGACCAAGTTATACATATCCGGATGAGTCGAGTCGAGTCATAGTGTATTGATTGAAAAGTCATAACATGCTTGGATGTTGTATGGATATTGAATGGTGAAAATATATATTTGACTGTATGATAAAAATGTTGTTGGCTCTAGCTTACCCTGTTGTTGTGTGGTTGTCTTGTATGTGGTTCTTCTTTCTTGCAATGATCATCAATTTGATTGATGGGAGTAGATGGACGAGGTTCTCGTGGTTAGCAAGGAAATGGCGATTCCGCTGCTTAGCCATCAGGGCTGGATCTTTTTATTTTCTTCATGGTTTTCGTTAGGGCTATGGCCCATGTATTGTTTTACGCCTTGCTACTCTTTTCTCTTTTGCTAGACTTGTACTTGGTTTCCGTTGGCATCGTGGTGTGCCCGGATTGTAGGGGTTGTGTTAAGGACCCCAGGACTACGCTACAGTACTATTTTGTGTGACGTTTTCTTTAATTTCGCGTAATAATTAAATGGGGCGTTACAAAATATATATATATATATATATATATATATATATATATATATATATATATATTACTATGTTGTTTTATAATATTTTTATAAATAAAAACATATACGTTTATTATTTTTTATTTTATGTGATTTTGTTTATTATATAAGAATAAAATAAAATAATATATTAAAATTATGATGTAATAAAAGAAACTATGATTATACGTCATTAAGATCTAATTAAATACTTTTTTAAACCTTTCATAATCACTTCTCCTATATATATTAGTCTCTTTTTCATTGTTCCACTATCTTTTAATTTTTTATGATTTTTTACATCAGTTTTTTTTATTATATATTTTGTATTATAATTTTGAAATATTATTAAAGGTAAAACAAGATTACTATACTGTTTTCTCTCAACAATTTTCAAGTGATAACATTACCCTTTTAAAAAAGTAATTTAATATATTATACCCCCTATTTAAAGTAACATACTTGACAAATCAATATACTGCTACTCTAGTCATAATTAGTGTTCCTAAAAAAGCCTATAGTGTAAACAATAATAACCTCTAAATGCTACACACAGTTGACTTAATGGCTTCTAGGTATTACACATCCTCTAAGTAAACATCAGTGATCATTGCTCATCAAATCATTTTCACTACTTTTCTTAGCATAGAATCTCCTATACATGGAGTCAACTTCAGTGAGATAGAATGTGCCTGCAGATAAAAGGCTTGTGTCCTTGCTTGTTACAAACTCCTTCGCACCGTACCTCCGTTCCATTAGCTTCATGGTTTCAACAAATTTCTCCGGCGAAAACTGCATAAAAAGACAATTTTTCACAAAACGGTGTATTTTTATCAACTTAGGAACTAATTAATCGATTATGTTATTTAAAATCAAATTCTTTCTTTATGTGATAAATACCTCATGCCTTGACTTCAATTTTCCAGCAACATCCATCACTTTGACAATGTTTGACAAGTTAAATGGAAATTGACCTTCACGTAGTTGCAAGGAGAACATTGTGGAAGTTAAGCCACTTCCATATGAGAACAATATCACCCTCTTACTGTCCTGCAAATTGTAAAATGTAGATCTTAATCAGAAGGCAGAACCTTTGCTGAGAAGATACTTACATTTAACTAAGGTAGTGTTTAGAACATTCACCAATGTGCTATGCTTGTTGTGAATAAGTGAAATAAAAGCTGCATAAAGAGATGCGGTGTACATGTTGCCAACTTGCTTTGGTATCAAGGTGGTTGGTTGCACCTTTGCATCGAATTGCGGCTTTGCAACTTGCTGGGATGCCTGTAAATCAAGAATACTTTACACCATTACTAAAACTTTCAAATTCTCCATTTTCTTAATATCTTTGCCCTCCAACCCAAAAGAAAAATGACTGACAAAAAGAAACACAAGAAAATTATTTTGCTTCCCAAACTATACTTAGAGCTCTCAGACCTTTTCCAGATCCCGACTTTGATAGCTCTCATCACCAGATAATGTTGCAAAAGGTTCCAGCTTTTCTTTGCCAATCGCATCCACAGAACTGTAATCATAACCAACTTTTACACACTACCAATACATGAAAAATTTGAAATTGAAAAGGTTTCCAGAGATGAAAAGAACCTGGGATTTTTCAAGAAGTCATTGAACACCAAACGAGCAAAACTTTTCTGTACAAGCTGCAATAACTCCAAGTATTAAATAGATATATAAGCACAAAAAAATGCACATGTAGGCATCATTGAGAGCCTTGTAGCGATCCATACCTTGTTATATGGAGAATGAAATACAAAGTATTCAGCGTCAGAAATAGAAAATTGTTTTCCCACCAGTTTCTCATATCTGCAGAAGAGCAATGTTATAATGTGCTTGGCTTAAATTTACAATTTACAAAACCAAATTTCAGAAAAAAACTATATTAACAGTAGAAGCTTACTTGTGACTTAAGAGATTATAGCAAGAATCAAGGGCCATAAGGTAACAAGTTTGAGAAAGCTTTCCATCAACAACCTATAAAACATAAATCACGTGGATCTATTGTAGTTAGTCAAAACTCAAGTAAGAGAATGGACACAGTCAAATGTCATCCCACGTAGCACTTTCTCAAACATTAAATCCCTTAGTCCTAAGTTGTCTGATACAAAAGTGAAAATATACTGAACAGCTTACTGGATATTCACTGGCAAGATTTGGCTTGTAAAAGTCATACGCATGAGCCATATGACTTCCTCTCAATTTGGTTTCAAAAGCAATGGGAGCATCAGGACCAATTAGCATGGCAACAGCGCCAGCTCCACCACTAGGCCGAGCAGGTCCTTCAGCATATACCTGATAAAGGAACTCACCAGTCACACATGCTTGAGTTGAGACTAAATTGACATCATGGTACAACAGAATATAGGATATGCATCTGAGTTCATAACTTCTAGTTCTTAAAATAGCACATTTAAGAGGGAATGGGAAACATGTTCACTGTTACTAAATATTTAGTCCAAAGACCATGACTGTGGAAGTGATCTTACAGCGCTGTCTGTGCAAACAACAAGTCCATATCGCCCATCCCATGAGCTGCTCTCCACCCAATTCACACAATTGAACAAAGCAGCAGTTCCTCCATAGCATGCATTTGTTGAATCAACACCCTCGATATCGCTATTTCCATATTTCTGCGTATTTCACACAAGTAAATGAGTATTTTATGTATTTATATCAGTAAGAGTTTTTAAACTACGTTTATGTGGTGAAGAAAGTCAATTTACATTAACAAAGAGAATAATCTATCCATGCAGTTCGAAACCGAAAGCATACCTCAAAGATCTGCATTAGGAAAGTTTTGATGGATTTGCTTTTGTCAATCACAGTCTCACTACCTACTTCCAGCCGACCAATTTGTTTAGGGTCTATCTTATACTTCTCCAGAAGGGAAGAAACTACTGTCAAACTGAAAATGCCAGAGTTAGTCTTCAACAACAAAGTCCTATTTAACATTTAACGCTAAATCAAACAGAGCAATATCAAGTTACTTTACTTCACCATTTACAGAACTCTGAGAAACAATACCCTATGCAACACACACATATAAGCATAAGATGCAAGCAGAGGCAGAAAGAGGACACGGGTATGCGATGGCTTCCCAACTATGCACTTATGTTTATGTCTACTTTATGTATTCAGTTGATCACCGACATAATATGAATTCATGAATTAAACTTCTACATAACCGTCTGGAATTATTGGAAAAAGTTTATGCAAATGATACAACTTTTCCTATCATATGACATTCATTCTTGCAAACAGAAAAAAAAAATATTGAGAAAAAAAAAGGAAAAAGGAAAAAGGAAAAGAAAAGGACTGTTTCTTCATGTCATTATTGTTATACATGTTTTTAGTGTCGCTCCTCAAATTAAATCTCTTGCTTAGAAAGCTGCAATAGTGACTATATACAACGGGAAGTCCAAACAAAGTAAGCATATAATATCTATACTATAGACTGAATATAAACTATAAATATTATAAAATTCAAAGCAGAAACCTCATCGAAATGACATCTTCTACTTCTGTACAAAACGCCATGCAATCTTGACCAAGTCCAATGGTATATTTCCCTTTACTGGCACCATCATGAGCCTCAAGCACTTCCTGCACAAGTGAAGAACTGAAAACATTACGATAAAGGAAACATAAAAAAAAAGTGTGGATAACTTTAATTTACATCAGCGAGATAACAAAACAAATGGATGCGTATCGTATAAGCCATAATAATCCACAACAACAAGTCCTGTTCTTTCCCTTCCCTTCTGCTGTCGACAAAAATGGAGAACCAAACACGCCATAATTTTGATTAGGATGCAGTGATCCCACGAATTTTCCCACATAAAAAACAGAGTTAAGTTATGTGAGTCACAGAGCACAATATATGAAAACTAGAAAGCATGGTTCCGCAAGGCCTAGTCCTTTTCAATAGTGATAAGAAAAGCGCATAACACTTTTTTGAGGCCCCTGTGCCATTGGCTACTGACAACTACTAACAACTATAATCATCATAAACGAAAGTCGCGAGTGGTGGGTTGTGTGTAAATCATGGGATTATGCAAAAAAAAGAAGTGAAATTAAGATGAAAAGGAGAGTGGATTGAAATATAGATGCGTTCACCTGTTGAATACAAGTAGAAGGGAAGTAGATGTCAATAGCGAGAATCCCCACATTCTTTGCCATGGCAGTTAGTAGCGTTCAAAAAAGAGAGAAAGAGAGGGTTGGGTTGGATGAAGAGGCTTACGTGCAAATATATTTATATACAGGTGGAAGAAGTAAAAGTAAGCAGCTAGCAGCAACGAAGTGGTTTTGTCGTGTTGTGTCTTACGTCGGAAACTTTGAAGGTAAGAGAGAGGAAGTTAGGTCCCAACAAATGTAGACTTGGCTGTTTTGCTTCAATAATATCACCCTTGCATTTCCCTCTAATTACCGGTCTTGCCATTCCTCCGCGAGAACCTCACAACTCCTAAGAAAGAACCAACACTCCTTGGACCCGTCAGTGATGGAGTTCTATACACATGTTCCAACATATAACCACATTCTAAATGTTTTTTTCTCCTTCTCCTTTACATCGTAATAATAGTATTTTACTAATAAAATAAAACAAGTCATTTCTACTATTCATTTGAAAAAATTCAAACTTTTTATGTTTCAGTTTATTTTTTAAAATCTTTTTTTCTATGTTTTATCAAAGATTATTTCGATTATGCTATACTAGGTGAGAATATTTTTAATTGAAAGTAGATTAAATATGGTTAGTCCTTAAAATTTTAAGTGAAATAAAAATTAATTCGTCTGTGTTTCATAATTTAATATAATTTGATCTTAAAACTTAAAAATAAGTAGATATAGTCAATTTGAGAGAGTTAAATTTTTTTAACATATCAAAGTAGTGCTTTTGAGTTTCACCTACTTATTTGTATTAAATGTTACTTTAACACGAAAAAAAAGAATAACATCAAAATTTGAGAAAAAAACATATTATTATTTTATGTTCAAGTTATATATTAGAAGTATATTTAACCCTTAACCATATATATACTAAATACCTAAAAAATGACATTTTAGAATTGATAGTGATTTAAAAATAGTGAGACTCGATTATTTTAATGTTAAAAATTTTTATATAAATAAGAAGTTTTATAAACGAGTTTCATTATTTTAAAACTATCTATCCCTCTAAAAACTATTTGTCTAAAGTTCCTCTGACTTCTTTCTAGTTGTTTTTCTTCCTTGCTTACCTGTTTGACAATCAGAGATCGTATCTGCAATTAGAGCATTGAGTTCTATAAGGGTAGTCGATCAGAATATCTAATAAAGTAAGTTGATTTTCCACATTTTTTCTTGGTCCAATTAGTCTTTCTTTTTACATGTAGACTTTACTTGCTTGCATGTGACCTTAGAGTCATCAATATGAGTCATTATTGATCAGTGATCATGATAGTATATCCTGATTGTTCTTCTGATGTTTTTATGTGTCATATGGAGTTAGAGACATTTTGATGTTTTTAGAGCTGTTTGAACTGACTTTTACAGATAAAGGGAGCTAATTTTAGCTTTTGCACGTGAAGATTGTTAATTTGTTGTTGTCAACTCATAATTTTTGTGTGATAAGTTATGAATTTGTGTTTTACTTTTTTTGTGGTGATGAACTGCATGTTTTGGATGATAAGTTGATATTGAGCATGTGTAGTATGTTGGATAATGCAAAATTTTGTTTTTGTCATTTGAAATTTTGAATGGTTGTTAAAGCTTTTGAATTGAGGTTGAGTCTGTGTTGTATGTTGATTTTTGTGCAAATTAATAGTCTTATTTGAGAACTTTGATGTCTCTATGAAATCTTTTAATTAAGTAATCTGACCCAACTTGAGTTAAAAACATGAAATTTTAAGTGTTTGAAAGTTTACTAAATAAGAATTAACTCAATAGGATTTTTGTTAAGTAATTTGAGAATATATATTAATGATATTACTAACATTTATGAAATATTGAGAATGTAATAATATACTATATAATTGGGATTACTCATTCTTTTGAATATGAAATATGTTATTTTAAATTATTATCTATTAAAATAGGATGCTAGATATATCATCATACTTTTATTAAATTATTTAATATGGTGAATATTTTGTTTTGATTCAATATCCATGGAATTTTTAAAATATTAGTTACTCTTTTGATGATTTTTTTTTATTTTCGGATGAAATTTTTTATTTTTCTATAATCAGAAGGTTATTAAAAAAGTATTTTTGGGTGTATTTTATTTTTAGGAAATTTATATTCTTTAATTGTATATCCTCGCTAAAAATAAATAGTTTTTTTAATCTCTATTCAAATTTTACTTTTTGTTTATTTAATTTAAAATTTAATATTTTTGAAACATGAAAAGTTAATCAAACTCATTTTAAAACATGCCCAAAAATATTTTTGTGAATTATAATATTTCTGTGAATTATGTTTTTATTAATATGTAATTTAAAAACTAAAAAAATTGTTAACATGACAATAATTTCTTATCTTTAAATCTAAACTATGTGTCCTGTTACATCAATTGAAAGACACAATAAAAAATTCACCAACCCTTTTCATTTGTAGTTAGGTGGGAGAAGGTATAAACAGGCTCAAACTGTGCTTCTTCTACGTCATCATTGTCCTCGGAAAAATCGGAAAAATATTCTGTTTCTCTCTTTCCCAGTCACGCTTATTTTGATCCTCCAAAGGCTAAATATTATCTTGAGAAAAATTAACGAATTGAATTCAAGTATTCTGAATTGAGTATTATAAAAGCCATTCGATTTGAATGGTACAATAATTTAAATAAATTCAATCAAACTATATTATATTGTAATCTTCTTTAAATTATTTTTGAGTTATTGAAACCATGTTAATTGATTCAATTATTATCAATATATATTTCATTTTCAAAATATGTTTTACAAAGTCAGAAATTATAAATCAATGTATTTTAAAAAAAATCCATGTATAGATAACTCATTTTTTAAATTAAATTAATATAGCAATTTAAATTAATTTTATATATGATTTACTTTTTTACAGTTCAATTTAGCTACATTAATCACCAATCAAATCCAAATGCATAAACTCAACAATATACATCCTCTAACCCAAAAATTCAACAAACTTTTAAAATGAGCTAAATATTGTTCTCGTGCAAGGATCCCAACTCACAGAATAATCAAACATTGTATACAAGTCAAATTGAAAATTCAAAACTAAATTTTATAATCATCAAATATCTCGTATATACTTAATTGCACCAAAAATCCTTTTTTCTCAAACAAATCCTACATGCATGCACCTTTCCGTAGATGATGAAGATAAAGGTGATGAGAATGTAGTCATGTATTATTTGGGTGGATATGAAGAAAGAAGAAAAAATAAACAAAATTTGGCGAAGTCTTCTTGATAGGAGGAAGAATCAAATTTTCTATATGGAGCTCCGCTCTTAGGACGTGTTTGTTTCAGGGTAAGTATTCTTGGTAAGGAAGAAAAAAGGTGAATGAATCCTATTTGTTTCTACTGATTTGTGGGAGGGATGGTAAGAAGCATCTTCTCAAAGAAGATTCGAGAGGATGAAGATATAAATTACAAAATGTCCCTTGCTTTGGTTCGGTCATTTGGTACTATCTCAATGTAGCGTGGTGTGTGAATGTCTCAAAATTATTTTAATTTTATTTTCTGGTCCAATAAGGATGATACCTCACTCCTATGTATCTCTATTCTTTATTTGGAAAATCAGAAAAGCGTAGTTCTTTCAAAAAAACATTTTAGAATATGTTGAATTTTAATTTTTTTTGAAAATTTTATATTGTTTTTACATTTTCTAAATTATTTGAAAAATAGTTGCAACTAAAGAAACTAACAGAAAAAGATGAGGAAAAATATTTTTTATGATTTGTTAGAGAATACATCTATGAATAGAAAAATAATGTTCCTAAAAGAAAATGTCAAAGTTAGGTATAAACATCAAAATGATACCACAAATCAATCAAAAGAAAAAAATTAAAATTAACAATGATATACCTTCTTTTATCGATCACACTCTTTCATTTCATATCATTTTCTTGTTTTTTTTTTCTTTTTTCTTTTCCTTTATGCCTCTTTCTCTATATTTCTTTTTCTAAAAAAAGGTGTAGAATTTTTCTCTTCCCAAAATGTGTAGAACTTTTTTTCTCTCCTTTCACTTGTCATACTATTATCTTAATTATGTATGAACAATATAAGGTAAGAATTGGTTCTAACGGTAATACATTACATAAATCATACAAGAGCATAATATGTGGGATATTTATTATAACTATTACCAAGAACATTGTTTCTAATTATCATATCCGTCTCTAACCAAAGAAAAATCTCAATGATGTGTATCATATAAATCAAATTATAATATCAAGATAATGATTCTAACAATTATCAAGAATATTGTTTCTAGTAATTAAAATTATACTCTTCTTTACAACAGATTTTAAAATATTATTTGTTAACCTGTCATGTGAGAGGTGTAAATAACAAATAGTGAGGTGAAGATATTTATAAATCCTATGAACTCATAAAAGATATGTGTGATAATTAAAAATTAATTGGGTTATTCCTATATCTCCTTTTCTCCGCTAAATTTAAAGGTTGAAAATCTAAAAAAAACTTATTTTAATAATATTTTCTTACCTACCGTTAATTAAAACATATTTTTAATTTTAATTTTTTGAAAATAAATGCATTCACATATTGAGATATTGAGTGTTAACACTTGTTATCATGCTTTTCAATGATTTCTACATTATCACTTATAAATGATAAAATAGTTGTCTCAAATATGTTTTTAATGAAAATAATAAAAATTATTCGTCATTTTACATTATTACAATACAATTTTATATCAATAACATAATTTTGAAGCAAGATGAGAAGACAATTTAACATTCGTGGCTCAAAAGAAAAAATTCAACGACAAGATTCAATTAAAAGTATAAATTTTTTTAGAACTTAATAAATAAATAAATTTAATAAGATCCAATTACAAATATATACATCTACGAGAGATTTAAAACTTGATTAATTATTATTATTATTATTATTATTATTATTATTATTTATAGAAATGTGTCCAGTACTATTTCTTTGTGTTCTAAGAAAATATATTTATAGACTTTTTTCTTATCTTGTTAGTCCAGATAAGAAAATATTTCATTAATAACATATTTTAATAATAAAAAATTGTTAATTATTATAATTATTATATTGACAAATTTATATATTAATTTATAAAATAAAAAATTATTAATTATTAAAATAATTATTAATATAAATATAAAATTATAATTGATCTCTAAATTAATTATTTATTAAACATATACTAATTTAAAAATTAAAATTTTTAATAATATAAATTTTAATGTCTAATATTTAGTAACCAATTTAATTTCATAACTAACAGGAATGAAGTATATAATCTTAATACTAAGAGTGAATATCACAAAAGAAGATTAATGCTACTGAGGTATTCACACAAACTCGGATTACTTATTGCTTCGTAAATGAAGAGTACCATTGTTTTAGTTCTTCAATCCCCTTGACCAGAAACAATGACAAAATTTGAACAAAATACTTAGGGATGTCAAATTAAATTTTTTGAAATTTCTTAAGTTTAATCTATGTAAATGCATTTTTTTTATTTTCATCTTGAGCCTTTCTCTTAATTTATTTTTTATTTTTTTACTTTTTATTATATTTTTTCTAATATAAATTTATCATCTCTCACCTATTTGGATAAAGATAAATTTATCATTATCCAATGATACACACTAAACAAATTTA
>Ga0209589_1011921_pt1 | contig 12009 bp, 10 predicted proteins | sample CowpeawhiteBW_FD_187525 | JGI IMG/M metagenome (GOLD analysis project Ga0209589, IMG submission 187525) | Root nodule microbial communities of legume samples collected from California USA - Cow pea white BW (SPAdes) (version 2) | ecosystem: Host-associated > Plants > Roots > Nodule | place: USA...
CTAACACACCTCAAAATATCCAAAGAACATTTATGCAACTAAAAAGCTATTTTTAACATGTTTTTGTATCTCATGCTCAATAAACCCAATTATAGGAAATCCCAATTAAATCAATCTTTAAGCACATAAATTCAATTAAATACCCAGAATTAAACATTAAATGAGGGCAAAAATACGCACTCATCATAGTCTTATGAAGGAATAGTGAAAATAAACACGTGAATGCAGCCTATTGGATTTTTAATCAAGTGGAATCAGAATTGTAGGGGTTGGATAATGTTTGCAGGTGCTGAGGAAATTTTTGGGTTCTTAGAATAGTAGGAACCGCCTAGCGGCAACCATTTAGCTGCCAAGCGCCATACCAAAGATGCGTGGTGTTCTGATTCACAAAGAATGTTGTTTTTCATATTTTCGCGAAACAGGAATCGCCCGGCGCTGGTTTTGTACCGCCAGGCTCTAGATGCCTGATTTCTAGGCGCTAGGCGCCATCATTTTTTCTAATTTGCGCAATTTTCGTAAAATTGCATTTCCTGGTTCGTTAACCGTCCGATTTAGGTGAAATTTTGACAGGTACTCCATAACATGTATTTATTCACTTGGAACGGTGGAGATTTGATTTTGATATCAGTATTTAGAGATATACGTTACTCAATATTGCTGATTTTGGAGTCTTTAAAATACATGAATAAGCTCTTGATAATTTCAAGTAATTTCTAATGAAGCATGATTGAGTTATGTGGTAAGTCTCTAACAATTTTAATGTTCCTTTGGGTTAGTCACATGTGGAGAATTGGTTAATTGTGAATGCATGTGTGTCAATATTAATTTGCATTGGTGCATAGGATCATGTGCTTAAATTGTTAGAGTGTTGCTGCTTATATTTGTTTGAGCATGCGTTATTCATAAGTTATAATTGAATTCTAGCATGGATTTAAAGGGGGAATATATATATATATATATATATATATATATATATATATATATATATGAAATGTGAATGAATTGATTTTAATTTGTTCTGGGTGCTAGCCAAGCGATTTTTTATGAAGCAGACATTGTATTTTGCTTGCTTTGGATGTGCGTGATCTACGAGGCTTTGGGCAATATCTCAAGGGTCAGATGCTGAAGTATTCCTGGAGTTGTGGCTCGGGATAGAGGGTAATACGAACATTCTTTGAGTTCTGGCTCGGAATAGCGAGTGTTTTTGCATGTGTTCTACAAGTGGTGGCTTGTAGGTTGGACAACAACGATAGCTTTAGATTATCAACCAAAGACGTAGAACATGGATTACATGGTGGTGGCCATGTGTGATGAGACCAAAGGATGGAGTTCCTTTAATGTGTGTGTTTTGTTATATAAATTGTTGCATATGTTTATATTCCTTTAGCTCACCCTATCTACATGTGTTTGGCGATGATCGTGTACGCGATACGCGGGAGCAGATGACGTTGCAGGTGGTTATAGTGGAGCGTAGATCTGGAGCGTGGGCTAGTTGGGAAACTTTGTGGCAGCATTTCATCATTTTTATGAGTTTTAAGGATTTCTTGTAATAATTAGAATTATAGAACTTGGCTTTATAATGAGACTAATTTTGATAATGTATTGTGTTTATAAAAATTGGATTTAAGTTGGTTTTTATCGATGTAATAAAGTTTTAAATTCCCACGGTTTTGGGAAAATGATTTATAATAAATGAAATATTATTATTACATTTTTATTTTATTAATTAAAATATGTAATATTCGGGCGGGATGTTACAAAAAACTTCCATGTTAAGAAGATTTCGGTTGATCAGGTAGTTCAGTAGATATTCTTTGTTGGCACAAATAGATTTTGGTTGATTAAGGTAGTTTATACTCTGTTGGCACAAATAGCCTGGATGATTTGGTACTTAAAGATTTGATGAAGGTACATGAAGTCATTACCTTGGAACATGTTGGAACCATGCTTATAATGATGAAGATGTGAAGATTTGATGTTTCACGTGTTGATCAAGCCTTTTGTGTCTACTCTCTATCTAGATTATTCATGGGGAAAACAAACTTGAAGATTGCAATTCATGTTGTAGACCATTTTGCATTAATTAGATGTATAGGGTCTTAGTTGTGCGTTTAATCTATTAAAAATTTTTTCAACAAGTAAAATTGTATCTTTTAATCTGTTGAATGAGTTTTTAAGAGATTAAAAGGTTTGTTGTTGTAGTCTTAATGGGTACATATTCAATCAGTTGATTTATTTTGTAATCAACTGATTTCACTTAAGTTAACTAAAATCAACTGATTGCTTTGAAAATCAACCTGTTGAATTTCGTAACAATTTGACTATAAAAGTTATATTTTTTGAAAGAGAGCTATGAAGACCATTTTTTAGCGTGAAAACTTTCTAGAATCTATGGAACTCTCTCTTTCGTGATCATATAGTATGCAGTTGTTGAAGATTGATCTTGGATCATTCTTGAAGCTTTTGCTTAGTATTTGAAGCTTGGAGAATGTGGTTTTGGTATGCAAGGTTATGCTACCACTGAGGTTTAGTCTTTCTCAACCTTTTAGATTATGTTGGTGGTTTTTCAGGTCTGCAAGAGGTGTCTTATTTTGCTGAGAGTCATTGTGTGGTGTGTTTGCATATTTTAAAAGTGTAATATTGTAAACTTTGTAAATCTTTTGAAATAGTGCAAATGTCAGGCTCAGGTTGCCTTGACCAATTGGATGTAGCTCAAGGTTGAGTGAACCAGTATAAAAATCTTTTGCATTGTTCTTGTCTTTATCTCTCCTCACTTGTATTGCACTTTAAAGTTTGAAGAATTTTGATTTGAGTCATCTTTTTGGCATTCTTGTGTAATATAGCATAATCTGAAGCTCTGCTCATGTTTGTATAACTCATAGGAATCAATCTTGTTTGATCTTTCATTTTGTTCCTAGCTTAAATCACAAATTCATATGTTTGCAATTTTCCCAGTTTTTCAGTTGATTGTTTCTAAGATTTAATTTGTTGATTCTATTAGTATTGTATCTGTTTAATGAAATCAATCGGCTATATCTATTTTTGATTGATTGAAAGTGTCTAATTCAAGAGTGTTTGTATCCATACTTCGTGGTTGATTTGATTCAATTGAAAACTATTTTAGGCCTTTAAAAGTCATCATATTTTTTAACTAGCCAATTCAACCCCCCCCCCCCCTTCTTGGCATTTCAATCATTTCAATACTTATATACTCCACTATAAGACATATGAAATGTTGCAGCTTCCAAAGGAAGCTATGACCCCGTATGATGAGCCCATATTTGGCTTCTCTAGAGAGAGGGTCAGCACCAAGGGCTATATCGACCTATACACCTCCTCTAGGGAGAGGGGACTAACGAAGACCGTACATATTTGGTATCTGGTAATAAACACAAACATGTCTTATAAAATCCTATTGGGTCGCACATCGCTCAACCTGCTCAGTGCAATCGTATCCACACCGCACCTGACCATGAAGTTCCTTTCATCGTTAGGTGACATCATGACGGTCCATGGAGACCACAAAAAATCACGGGAGTGTTACATCGCAAGTTTGCAGCTTCCAATTGCACAACTCAGTGCTTATAATATTGAAAGAGCAAGTGTAATCGGCGCTACTATAGAAGGAGAAGACCTCGACCCTAGGGTAGGCAATATTATTAGGATTCAACTAGTGGGGGAAACCAATTTGTTCCCTCTACAAGAAGGTCAAGGTTTGAGGATAGGAATCACAATAAGTGGAGAAGAAGAGAAGTGTGTGAGGCAAGTCTTGATTGACAATGTCGATTTGTTTGCTTGGACAGTGGTCGACCTTCCAGGGGTCAACCCAAGGGTAGATTCTCAAAGGTTATCCATTTTTAGAGCAGTTAGGCAGATATCGCAAAAGAAAAGGAAGCTGAGGGAAGAAAGGAGGTTAGTCGCCAAGGCCAAGGCCGAAAAGTTGTTACAAGTTGGTTTCATTAAGGAGGTGCACTATATAACATGGTTAGCCAATGGTGTGTTGGTAAAAAATTTTGGTGGGAAATGTCAGATGTGGGTAGACTATATAGATCTTGACGAGGCTTGCACAAATGATGCTTATCTATTACCTAGTATAGACCAACTAGTGGATGGAGCTATTAGTCATAGTATGTTATGTTTTTTAGATGCGTATTTGGGATATAATCAAATCCTCATGGATGAAGGAGATAAGTCAAAGACTTCTTCCATTACAAAAGAGGCCAACTATTACTATGAGATCACCCTTCGACCTCAAGAATGTTGGAGCCACCTATCAGCGACTCATGGACAAAGTTTTTAGTCATTTGGTCAGCATAATCGTAGTATACATGGACAACATGGTAGTGAAATCTCTTACCCCCCCCCCCCTCCTCCTCCCCTTTAGCATGTGAAGGATTTGTCTGACGTCTTCTCAGCTTTAAGAGTATATAACCTATATTAATTTGGAGAAATGTGTGTTCGGGGTGATGAAGTAAAGTTCCTAGGTTTCTATTAACCAATCGCAGGATCGAGGCGAATCCCAAAAAATGTAATGTTATCATTGACATTAAGAGCCCCAAGAATATTAAAGAGACTCAAAGATTGATAGGAAGACAAACAATGATATCTTGCTTCATGCTGAAGTTAGCAAAAAAGACCAAGGTGATGGTAAAGTTATTGAAGAAGTTGCAAAGTTTTTGGGGGACGAGGCTGTCAAGCTAGGTTCGAAGATGTTAAAGCTGGGTTAACATCCCCATCAATGCTATATAGACCAGATACTTCAAAGAAACTTTTAGTATATATCGCTGCAATTGAAGATGCCATTAGTGTGACTTTGGTTCAAGAACGTGATAGGGAGCAACACTCAATTTATTTCATAAGCAGATGCTTGTAGGACGCTGAAACTTATTACCAAATGGTGGAGGAAGTGATTTTATCCCTGTTGACGACAACAAGAAGGTTGAGGCCTTACTTTTAAATTTATAAGGTAGTGGTTAAGATCTATTGCTTTATCCACAAGATATTGTAGAAACCATACCTAGCTCGTAGGGTTGCATCTTGTGTCGAGGAGTTATTAGAAATCCTATTCGATATCAACAAAAGGGGTCAATAAAAGCGCAATGCTTGGCATATTTTTTTTATTGAACTTCAGGCTAAAGGATTGTTAGAAAAGGCATGGTAGACCTTATATGTGGACAACTCTTTGAACACTAAGGGTGTTGGTGCTGGTGCTAGAATAATACTCGAAGGGTCTAATGATATGCTAATGGAGAAGTCCTTGCACTTTAGTTTTAAAACTTCTAATAATCAAATTGAGTATGAAGCCTTAAAAGTTGGACTCTCCTTGGCAAGGGAGTTGGAGAAACCAAAGTTATATGCCGAACATATTCCCAACTCATTATCGGCGACCTTACTGAGGAGTATCAGGTGAATTACACATTTTTACTTCAATATTATCTCCTAGAAAAGAATATCCTAGAGAGTTTTGCAAAATTTAAGCTGGAACAATATTCGAAGGGGAGATAACATGAGAGTCGATGTATTGTTGAAACTTGCCACTACCAAGAAGAAGGGACAAATGTATGTTGGTAGAAGCTTAGAAAACATGGATGATGTCCATCATAAAATATCTTAAGGGCAACGAGGTACATTGTACTTGATGGCAAACTATTTCGAAGAGGGTATAGTCGGCCACTATTGAAATGTGTCAGGCCAAATACATTGTGAAAGAGTTACATGAGGGTATTTGTGGATACTACTCAGGTGCAAGCCCTATGGTGGCCCGTGTGCTACGAGCAAGTTACAAATGGCTGACCTTAGAGGTAAACTATGCCAAATATGTGAAGAAGTGCATACCTTTCCAAAAAAAATGGTAACCTAGTTTATAGTAACCAAGTAGAGCTTCACAATATGTTTTCACCATGGCCTTTTGCCAAGTGAGGGATAAACATCATTAACCCCTTTGCTCATGGCAAAGGCTAAGTCAAGTTTCTGCTAGTCGGTATAGACTACTTCACTAAGTGGATTGAGGCAAAACTCTTGGCCACCATCACAACTTAAATGGTCTAAAAGTTTGTTTGAAGAATATAGTATGTTGGTATAGTGTGACGCATACTATCATAACTAATAATGGAAGACAACCCATTGATAAAAGCTTGGTTGAGTTCTATACCAACCTTGACATTAAATACGTAACAAGTTGTGTAGAGTTTCCCTAGTCCAATGGACAAGCTGAGGTCACAAATAATGTCATCCTAATAGAATTAGAAAAGAGGTTGGACTCAACCAAAGGAAGATTTCCATAAGATCCTTTAAAAGTGTTATGGGCTTACAAGTGTACTCCATAATCGTCTACCACAGAAACGCCCTTCAATCTAGTACACAACACTGATGATATTATACCTATGGAGATAGGTGAGCCATCATATCGACGACAACGATATAATGAAATTCATAATGATAATTGTCTCCACATTGATATGGATTTGCTCATTGAAAAGAAGAGAAAAATCTCAAATATGAGAAGCAAAAACCAAACTGAGAGCATATAGAAAGTACAACTCTAAGTTGAAGCCAAGATCTTTCCAAAAGGGCAAGACCTGGTATGGCGCATTACAAGGAATTCCGGGAAAAGTAATGAGAAGTTCTCTGCCAACTAGGAAGCACCATTCATAATAGCTAAAGACGTCGGCAAGGGAGCTAATATGCTAGAATACTTGTCAGGACAACCTATACGAAATACTTGCAATGTAACCCATTTGAAATTTTATTTCAGCTCATGATTGTAAGCTATAGTGTACTCTTTCCTTATGCGGCCTTTTTTTCCTAAGAAGGGTTTTAGTCAGAGAAGGTTTCAATAAGGCACTTCAATTAATAAAACAACAGGTTTGGACTATTTTATGCTTTCTTAACTTAGAGAATTTCATAACACACATCAGTCCCCTGCCGACTACTTTATCGGTCTTGGTTGAACTTATTTCTTGGTTCCCTGTCAGCTACATTGTCGGTCATGGTTGAACTCTTTTCTTAGTTCCTTATTAGCTTACTTTGTTAATCATAGTTGAACTTTGTTCCCTATCAGCTACCTTGTCTGTCCTGGTTGAACTCATTTCTTAGTTACTTGTCAGTTACCTCATCGGTCATGGTTGAACTCACTTCTCAATTCCCTACCGACAACCTAGTCGACCCTAGCTAAATCCACTACTAAGTTTATTGTCGACATTCAATTACTGAATAACTGAATATTCGATTACTGAATAACTGAATAACATCAACTTCATTGATAGAGAACTAAAAAAGCTACAATTTTTTGCCTTATATATTTTGGCCATTACATATAAAAAGAAGACAAACAACAAATAAAATATATTGTTATCACCATCCTAGAATGTCGGTTTCTTCTTCATTAACTATAGCTTCGACAACAACGCTATTGTGTTTGGTACTTGGAGAAAGTTCTTATACAATACAAACTGGTGGCATCTCGATCGAAACAGGAGAAGGCACTTGAGTATCCCCACAAGCCTCATTATCATTCTTATGGATAACATTAGTGTACCACCACTTTCAAGATGCCATGTGTAGTCTTATAATTTGAGAAACTTCAAACATAAAACTCTAATATCATCCTATAAAATAGGAAACTTCACAACATTTTATTTCAAAAACCATTTGCCAAAATTTTCATCCAAATAAAACTTTATTATTCAAAATAAAACCTCATAAATAAACCAAATTGGTTTAAGCCATCAAAACAAAACTTAAAACAAGTTCTTTGAAGTTTAAAACTCCAAATAGCCAAACTATTACATCTTATACAAAAAGAAAACATTTCCAAATGCTTCCTATAAAAACTCCCAAAAATATTTCCCATAAGTTCCTCACAGTTATGCATATCCACTAGCATCTACATCAACATCTGCTCCTTATAACACACACATTATACGATCATTGTACAAACACAAACAGCACACAAAAACAAGGGTGAGCTAACCAGATAAAACATCATACACATTATATTGCCAACATTCAACTCACCTTGCATTATCACAATCTATGGATAACCTCAACCAAGATAACAACTCATCACATGTTCCCAAAACCACAACATGCAATCATCAACATATTATCACTAAGTAATATCAAACAGTATGACATTCTCTCATAACCAACCAATCTACCATTCTTGCACAACAATATCTCTTGTAAAGGGCCTTTCCCCTACTTTCCATATACTTACAAGCAACAACTCTACCCTCTCGACAAAGCCTTAGGTAATAGTACTCTTGTTAAGCTCATGCCAAAGCCTTATGGTCGAAAGGAACTCTTTTACCCGACTCAATAAAGCCTTCTGAGTAAAAGAACCATCCTTGCTTTACGGTTATCACCAATGTCCCATCACATATGTACACATATACATATCATACCATATCACACAATTAACCATATATCAACTCATCATGTCCAAACATCCAGTATACTGCAAACAGGGACCTATCACAATTTATCACAATAAGAGTATCAACACACTACAATAAGAAAAGAAAAATAGCAATCGTGCGTGGCATATATCTCCAGCTACATACCTCCAAATGAAGATCACAATGGTCAAACTGAAGAACAACACATTACCGATACTTTGACAAACTTCCAACTCCATCCAATGGTTAACGAACCAAGAAACTCAAATTTTCCAAAATTGCGCGAACCAAAAAAAAAAACACCCTTGCCTAGTGACCTCACTATTCGCCTAGAGAACTCACCCCTTGTCACTCAGTGAATACTTTGGCTCGCAATTTCTCACACACAAACAACGTAGTAACTTACCCAATGACTCTAGTCGCCCATGGACCACTTTGGTTCGCAAAAACACTTCCAGAATACGAAAAATAGTGTAACATACATATTTTGGTCACTTTAAAAGCACCCAAACATAAAAGAAATACCAAATGACCATTCACCATGCATAAACCTTCACAATACTTTATTCCTTACCTTTTAACCTTCCGTTTCATGCACATCATTCACTGCTATAACACATTCAATTCAACCAAGACTAAATTCAACCAATTTAGAACAAAACTGCACATAATATTGGGCACATAATTTTACAACCAAACAACTCCAACACCATATTCACAGTTTCAAATTCAATCTTAAAATACCAAACTATATTACACTCATCACATACCAAGAATCCATACCACAACCATCAGTGCACATGAACATGAACCAAAATCAATCAACTTAACCTGCATAAGTAATTCTCTACCACCAACAATTTATCAACACAAACCTTTTTGTTGTTCATCCAACAATATTTATCCAATGTCATCAAAAATTCATATTAAGAATTAAAATTTCCCTATATCCCAACAACCATAACACCTCTTTATATCAACTTAGCATAAAAAAAATACTTTCTAACCACAACAATAAAATTTCACCATACTAAAATAAATTCTTAGACCACCTGTTCTACCACCTAAAGAATACATCTCATAACAAAATTATTGTTTCACCTTACAAAAGAATCCAAACTTTCCACTAATATTATCATGTTCTTATTTTTATCTCGTAGTCACAAGCAATATAGCAAAATATCATAGAAACTGAATATTCTCCTTTACAATTCCATATTCCAACTTCAAAAACTTTCACTATAGATAACCACAAAATAATAAGAACAAAGTATAGACATCATATTAAAAGCCATCAATAAAACTAAATATTCACCATTGATTCCTCCATAAGAGATTAAACATCATATTAAAATTCATCAATAAAACACAGTTCACCATCCCATAAATCAACTTGCAAACATTGCTCCACACACAATCAAGTAATAACAAGGAAAAGGTTTACCACCCCTTACCTGAAATTCCTAAAACAAGAGTTCTCTTCTTTTCAATTGAAAATTTCCACTACTCCAAAATGACTCTCCTTCTTCCCTTCTTTCCCGTAGAAAAAATTTTCTAAGCACTTCCCCTCCTCCCAACCCAAAAATTTAACTTAGTAGAACAACCCTTTGTTTCCCCTCAAACCAACATTAAAATAAAATAACTTTGTTTTCTTCCTCTTATTTTCCTTAATATCCACGTTAACTAATGCTACCTTAACCCTTCACTTAATTTTTCCACTTAATCCCACTTAATTATCAATTATTTCCTATGGATGTGATCAAATTCAACGAACCCGCCTTCAAATCTTCACCTTCCTAGGAGCACCACAAAAAAAAATCCAAAAAGAAAACTAATATGTGCATTTTGTTATAGCCAAGGTTCAAACACACAATCACCAAAACTCGAGCAAACACTTCAAACCATTATAAATAATATTTACACAGATAATGCATTCCAACTAAATTGTAAAAATTTACAAAATATAAATTACTCCAATTGCACACATAACACTTCCAAACAATTATAAAAACAATATTTAAAATATAAACACTCCAAATGCACACATCAAAAATCAAACCCATGACCACCAACCTATAGCTAAGGCTATAACTAATTATGTTACCCTTCACTTCTATAGAATGATTTATTTATTAATTTATTAATATATCTCACGTACAACCACCACCTTTGAAATAATTATTATTTTTCCCGCATCTTACAATTAGCTTGTGCTTCAACAATCTCATCAACATTCATAAGTGCATCCATAATTGTACCTCTAAAGACGTCCTTGTTCATGTCAAACCGCTCATCTTTTATCGATACCTTGAAGAGGAACTTAGCCTGCTTCAGAGCCTTACCAAAACCATTGTTATGTTTAGAAAGGACAAGCTTCTGATACTTGAAGGATCCAGCCTAAACACTTTCTCATTCACTCTTCTCCTTTGCCAATGCAACATTCAATTCCTTCTCCTTGCCCTTACTCTTCTTCTCCGACTCCAAGCAATAGTTCCTCCAACTCTTATATTTTTTCTCTAGTTCAACCTTTTCCCCCTTCACAATTTCTCGCTCTTTTTCCAACGCTTCCTTGTGAATGACACATTGTTTTTTCAAGGTTGTCAGCTTGTTGGTCATTTTAGTCTTTTCCTCATCCTTTATCTCTTTCTTTAAAAGTTTTGTGATCATATGGTTGTACATGAGAGATAACCAAAGAAACACAAATTTTCTTTGCACATGCCAACCAAAATGTTTTCATTTGTAGAACCAACTATACTTTGTAAAGATCTTCACTAACAACTATCATTTTGTACTCCAATCTCCAAAGTTTCACAAGTCAATAACCCCTCAGATATCGTCCTCTACCAACCGTAACAGTGGTTGTGCCAGCAGACACTTTGACACTAAAGTCTGTCAAGTGCATCAGATGGCAATAAATGTGGTAATTAATGAATGTAATTAAATTACCTTGTGCAATATGATATTTATATTATTGTTCATGGGTCACTACTTGAATGGGTTGGAGCCACATGGCTCAATTACCTTAGTTTAGCCTACTTTAACTTTTTTTCTTAACTTAGTTATATTTTACCGATATCAATGACTTGGCCGATTTGGTCTCGTCCTGACCAACTATACTTAGACCTACTACATCTCACTTTAGGTGTTTGATATGTATTCAAATATGTATAGTATGTTAGTCCCCTTGACCTAACATGTCCTATGTTTAAGTCTATGTGTTGTTAACATCAGTGGCGGATCTTGACCAACATTATTGGGGGAGCCAAAATAATACGTTTAAAATTTATATATTTAATTATTGTCACTAATATAATAAAAATGAATATATAACTAAAAGTTGAACATATGAAAAATTGAATTTGTATACCTATTTAAAAAAAAGACAAAAATAATTTTTCATAATCTAATAAAAAATTGAGAGACATAAATATCAAAAGAAAATTCGATGATAATCAAACCACACTTAAGATCCAGTTATAAAAAACACACAGTACAATATTTTTTCTTTTATGTTCATAAAATAAAAAATTAATATACAAGCTCATTAAATAAATTAATATACAATTATTAAACTAATATTTCACTATCATGTGATACAAGAGAGAATTAC
>Ga0209589_1011923_pt1 | contig 12007 bp, 7 predicted proteins | sample CowpeawhiteBW_FD_187525 | JGI IMG/M metagenome (GOLD analysis project Ga0209589, IMG submission 187525) | Root nodule microbial communities of legume samples collected from California USA - Cow pea white BW (SPAdes) (version 2) | ecosystem: Host-associated > Plants > Roots > Nodule | place: USA...
ACTCTTCCTATCAATAAGAATATACAGATGAGTTGCTCCCTATTCTCTCATTCTATAGTCTCTCTTGTTTCTTCTCTTCTCTATTATCTGTCGTCATTCTCTATGTTATTCGCTTTATTTCATAACATATTATTATTATATAATAATAACAATAATAATAATTATTAATAATATTAAAATAAATAATAATATTATAGTTACTATTAATATTAATAATAATAATTATTATTATATATATATATATTAATAATAATAATATTATTATTATTATTATTATTTCTTATTAATATTTTTTAATGTTAGTAATATTAGTAATTAATAAGATCATATAATAATAATAATGTTATTAATAATTATATAATAATATTATTATTATATAATGTTATTATAATTAATACTATTATTATTATTATTATTATTATTATTATTATTATAGTTTAACAATGATTTTGTATGTGGAGGGCAAAAATTATGACCAGTCTCGATCAGGACTATTTCTAAATTAAGTTCAAACTTCAGAGACTAAAAACATTTTTTCCAATTTTCATGAAAAGTGTCGGCCTAGTCGACGCTAGTTTTTTTTGTAAAAAAATTAAATAACAAGTTTCACGTCGTTTGTTATTTTTAACGCCGTCCAAAAATAGGGACTAAAAACAATACAATGATTTTGAAAGTGTAAGGACAAAACAGTGACGAAGTTTCGACTATGGACCATTTCCAAATTTAGGTCAAACTTGAGGGACCAAAAACATATTTTTCCCTGTAAAATCCACTTCTATTTATAAAAATATTTGGTCTTGCTTTATTAGAGGGCTCAAGGTCAGCCTACTTATTTTCCCCCAGGACCCTTCCATCTACTCACTTCTTCCATCCCGTCTTTTTCAAAAAATAGTTCGCCTTCTTTCTCCCCTTCTAAAGCAGAAGTTGTGCTAGGATAGTTGCGAAACCCCCCTTCCACTTAACGGAACTGTCTTTCCTTCATGTAAGTTGAGCTCAAACTTTCGTTTTTCTCCTTTTCCAGCTTTGTGTATTAGTTCTGTCATGGGTTCTTCCTTGGAACTTCATCTTTGTTCTTGTGTTCATGATTCTTTTCAGACCTTTAGTTGCTTCTAGAGCTGTGGTACTCTTTTTGTTAGTGTTTTTTCCCCTTAAGTTTAACTCTCAGTCAAGGTAAGGGAAGTTAGGGCTTTAAAACTTTATTTAAGTGTCTTGCATGTTTTTGGTTTTAAATTGTGCATGAAATGTTGGTTTGATGTTCCTATTTATGTTTTTTTAGCTTTGTTGTTTGGGATTTTAGGTTTTTGCATGTTGAAACCAGTGGAAATCTGTTATTCTAGCTTAAGCGATAATTTTTAGCTTAAGCGAGATCAGTCTAGCTTAAGCTAGAATTGCAGAATTTGACTTTGCTCTCTATTCGAATTTTAGCTTAAGCGAGAATTGTTGCATAATTTTAATTCTTTATTTTAACTTGTGATTAACGAGTTAATGTTAAAAAATATGATATATGAAGTTATGCATGAATGATGTGGCATTTTTTAACCTATACTTGATGTGTTTAGCTTGGGATGATAATTATTCTGAGATAACATGTGGAATGTTGATAGTAAATGAGTTTCAAGGAAAATTCTTGGTGATTGTGTGGTTAGTGTATGCCATAATATGAGAGATGTCTAGATAAAAAAGGTCTTCTAAACTCTAATAATCGATCACACTCATGTAGAGTAGAGTGATTGTGTGGTGAGAGTGACATGAGATCTTAGTCTCGGAAGGTGTTTGAGACATATTGGGATTAACCTTGTGACTGATTGGGTGATAACCCCTTGTGATTAGACTCTGTAGAGTTTAGAAATCAACGTAGGTACATACTTCCTTAGAATTCTATATCAAGTCCATGATCTGTATATCACGTCAAGAGTCAGTTGGGTGTTTAATTGAGTGAAAACTTTGAGTTAATGTTTCTTTACTCCATGTATGTATGTGTTTCTTGAGTGACGTACTTATGTAACTATACTTACGTATAAATGTTTAAATACACTAGCTTACCCTTCTTTCTTTTTGTGTTTGTTTTCTTGTTGTATTTTTCTTTTTGCAATGATCATCAAATGTTGGTGTGAGCAGATGTGAAGACCTTTGATGATCATCAAGACGATGAAGATGTTGTTGTGTAATTTAGGCTTGTTGGTTATTACTCTTTTGAGTATCTTTCAAAAAATTGGTCTTATGTAATTCCTTGTTCTTTTGAGCAACTTTTTGCCAATCTGATTTATGTTTTAAGAAATGTCTATGATATTGTTCTGTGTCCATGACACTTCTATTTTAAATATATTTTGGGATGACTGTATGATTAAATTCTTATATATTTTCTACTATTTTTGTTCTATCTTTGATTATAATATGTGATATTTTATTTATTAGAATTATTTTATTAATTGAGATGTCATATTAATTACATGTATATAATAATTATAAACATGTTTATCGTCTAAATGAATTAAATTATATTAATAATTATTAAATTAATTATGAACTTTATACTTATGTAATTATTTTATAATTTCTTTTATATACATAAATAAATTATTAACTATAACTATATAATACTTATAAACGATATAATAATTATTAAAATTAAAATTATTTATATTCATATTTAACTATAAACTTATCCTTATTAATTATACCTCAACCCTTACGTTAAAGACACCAACGTTCTCTTTTTAATTTTTAGGTTAAATTATACTTTTAGTTCCCATTTTCGTAGCAAAATTTAAATTTGGTCTCTCAATTATTTTTTATCTCAATCTGGTCCCTATTTTGGGAAATTTGATCCAATCAAGTCCTTTCCGTTAGTGGTGTAGTAACGGTTTTAAATAGGGTGCCACGTGTCAGCTTCTGGATTTTTTGAATTTTTTTTTGAATTTTTTTTTATTTTTTATTAATTTTTTAAATTTTTTTTTAAAAATTAAAATTTTGTCACTTGTCAAGCTGACATCGTGCCACGTGGCAGTGACAGTGTCACATGTCACTATTATGGGTTATGGGAGGCGTCATTTTCTGATTCTCAACTTGGTCCCTGTATTTTAATTTTTGTCTCAATTTAGTTCCAATTTTTGTAAAAATTGTGCAATTTTGTCCCTCTCCAAATTGAAACCAAATTTAATTTTTATATAAATATGTACAAATATTTCTATCAAAATTGATATTTCAAGTAAACATTTTTAACAAGATTAAGTTTATTTTAATTTATATTTTACGTTAAACTTTATTTAAAATTGTTTTAAAATTGTTAATAGAAAATAATGCTAATAAAAAATTCATAAATTATATTGATATTTTATTACATTATACTTTAATATTGTTTTTTATTTGAATTTATATTTTAAATAATTATATATTTTTAAAATGTGTAAAATTCAATAATTTCTATACAAATGTTTTAGTTAGTATAAAAGTAACAATTATATAATTTAAGAAAAATTAAATAGTTTATGTAACAATAAAAAATAAATAAGTTTAAAATTTGAAAACAATTTTAAGTGAAATTTAATGTGAAACAAATTTAAAGAAACTTGGTTTTATTGAAAATATATAATAAAAATATCAATTTGAATAAAAAAATCAAATTTAATAAAAATATTTGTATAACATTCTATAATTTTTGTTTCAATTTGGAGGGGACAAAATTGCATAATTTTTACAAAAATTGGGACTAAATTGAGACAAAATAAAATACAGGGACCAAATTGAGAATGAGAAAATGACACCTCCTAAATAGTGACACTTGGCACTGTCACTGCCACCTGACATGATGTCAACTTGACACTTGGCAAAATTTTAATTTTTAAAAAAATTTTAAAAATTTTAAAAAATAAAAAAATTCAAGAAATCCAGAAGCTGACACGTGACACCCCATTTAACACCTTTACTCCATCACTAACGGAAAAGACTTGATTGAGTCAAATTTTCCAAAATAAGAATCAAATTAAGATAAAAAAACAATTGAAGGACCAAATTCAAATTTTATTTAGAAAATAAGGAATAAAAATATAATTTAACCTTATTTTTATATCCATCACTTTTTTAATCATTATATTCACATGGCGGTCAATTCTCAAAGTTGATGAGATTCGTAAATTATGCTAACTGCTTACAATAAATAACATTAATTATGACTTCAAATCATTCGCTGCAAATGCTGTGTTTCGAAAATTACGTATTTAGATATTTTATCAATAAAATATTTAATATATAAATTAGTATTTTTATTATAACAAAAATTTATAATTTTTTATATTAATAATTTTAATAATTATAATTTAAATTTAAATTTATAAAGTATAGATCATATATTTTATATTTTTAAAAATTATTACATATTCTTTAATATATATATATATATATATATTGTATTTTATTATTTTTTAAATAAAAATATTAGATACGTATTATATCAATATATTATTACATTACACTTATAATATTATATATATTGTACTGTATGCCCCATTGGTCAATCGGCCAAAGCCAGTCTTCAGGTCCATCGGACAAGGTTGGAAAAACTCGTATATAAAACAAAGTCATCGGTCGAACGGCCTGGTGTATAAGTTGTATAGGACCATCGGTCAATCGGTTCTACAAAACACCACATCGCATCGTTAAGAAACTATCGGTCGAACGGCCAGGTGAATAAATTGTATAGGTCCATCGGTCAGTCGGTTCTACAAATAAGTCACTGTATCGCCAGAAGCAATCGATTGATCGGTCTCACAATCAAACCACGTTCAGGCCCATCGGTCAATCGGTAACGCACAAACGAGTGACATTATGATCCCCAATGTGACATCGGTCGATCGGCCCCACACGAACAGCTCCTAAACCTAATAAACGACAACCAGTTGATCAACCATCGGGTCGATCGGTCGATCAATCTCTTTAGATTCGCGTAGTCCTTTACATGCGCCAATCGGTCGATCAGCCATACACGAATCGTTCACTTGTTAAAAACATGGCATAACTAACTCAGTCAAGCGGCCATCGGTCGCATGGTCAAACAACCAGTCAATCAGATTAATTAACGTTAAACGAGTCAGTAATCTTGATTAGAGGATCATTGAGCCGTAATTAAGGAACCCTAATCACAGGCCCACACCGAAAACTATAAATAGGGCCCAAAGGTAGGTTGGTGAGGATCTTAAATTCGCATTTATTACAGCAGTTACACTGATACACCACACTGATCGGTTCATTACTGACTTAAGCATCGAAGCCCTTTAGACGGGTACTCCGATCGTCATCCCAGCCGATCGAGTAAAGGAGTGGATTTTCTTGAAGAAGTTATCGCTGTAATGAGAAGTGGAGTAAGCTTGAAGAGGTTCTTTAGTAGGCTCTTGATCCCTACACTCGAAACATATATATATATATATATATATATATATATATATATATATATATATATATATATATTATATATAATTAAATATATTTATTATAAATAATTAAATATATTTATGTGAATATCTTAAAATAACATAATGTTTGTTAATTAGGTCACCGGCGTATTCATTAAAAATCTTTTGGAGATGCATTAATTCGCAAATTATTCCTAATAATGAAATAAATTCTCTCAAACTACTGATCCTATCTTTAACTTAAATTCCTTAACATATTAAAAGTTAAAATTTAATTTTCGACGTAGTTATTTATTGAAAACTAAAACATAATTTGTTTATTTCAAATATATAATTTATGTTTACTTTTTTGCTCATTAGGCACTTGAAACATGAGGTGAGTATACTTTATACAAGAAAATTACTTATACACATGAAATAAATTAGTGGAACAGAGAATTTTTATGCCAGTTAAAAAAATGTTTTCTATGTCAATTTTCAAATTAACATATACAACCGATATGGAAAGATTTTATTTTTGTTTTAGAATTGACATAGAAAATCAAGATTCTATGTCGATTCATTTTCTATATCTATATGTTTTCTTATTTTCTAATGTAAAGAATATGAGCTACTTAAAAGTAAAATTATTTCCTGGGGCTTGCTTTCTAAGGCCATCAAGTTGTACTAAAATTTTGGAAATTTCTTGAATATCCATTAAGTTAGGAAGTCATAAATATATACCTATTCTTGATTTATGTAGACATTTTCAGATATACTAATCGAAAATGTGAAATGTAATGGAAGACATATAACTAATTTCAATTAGAAATACATATCAGATAACCTTCAAATCAAAATTCGTAGATCGGAAATCAGAAGAAGTGAAACAAAGTGATGAAGAGTTTCGACAACAACAACAAAGGATAACAATAAGACCATTGAGGTGAAAACTAAAACCAAGCAAGGAACCAAGCCTATGGAGGGCCCTCAAATAGGAAATACCCTAACCCTAAACACGTATACAAGAGCGAGAGAGTTGTGAGAGCACTAAGGGTCTGTGAGAGCGGCATATGTGAGAAGTACATCAACCACTAGCAAAAGTGAGAGCTACCACCAGGGCGAATGCCAAGTACAATGAGAGGGAGAAGACGAGAATGACAACCAAGTGCCCAAGAAGAAGTGTCGTGCTAGGAGGAGTGCGAGGGTGCAAAAGAATGAAGTGCAACGAGAGAGAAGAAGGAGGAATAGGAAAAATAAAGATTTTATGTGGTTATATAGTTAAAAACTGACATAATATTTGTATTTTAAATTTAAAACAATATGTTTTGACTTCTATGTTGGTTCTATATATAAACAACATAGAAAGTCTTTTACTTTATTATGAAACTAGTACACCTATCCGTGCGTACGCACGAGTTGTATTCTTTTTATTTTGTATATTAAAATAATAAAATAGTGAAAATATTATGTAATGAAATATTATAAAAATCATGTTATGTTGTTGTAAATATTATTATTAAAGTAATTAGAGCTGTCAAAATGGGTTGGAACCCGCGAGCCAACCCGGGTCACCACGGGTTCGGGCCGGGTTAGGTTGAATTTGTTTTACAAATTTTAATATGAGTTAATTTTTGACCCGGCTCACCGGGTTGAACCCGTGGTGAGTCAGTTTGAAATATAATATTAAGTTTGATATATTTTATTTTATTTTTTATTGTCTTTTTGAGTTTTCTCTTACTTTCATGTGTTTTCTTTTTGTTTTTTTAAAAAAAAAACAGTTGGACACAAACTCATTATTTTTTTTTTTCGTTTCATTTGTTACCTTCCATTATTGAAGAAAAAAAAATGTAATTCTCTTGTCTCACTTGATCTTGGAATATTTGTTTAATAGTTAGCATATTTTTTATCTCATGAGTTATGTTCATTTTTTATGAATATAGAAGTAAAAGTAATGTACTATGTGTTGTTTCATAACCAGCTACTATTTGTTGCTTGATTATCATAAATTTTCTTTAAAAACTCTCAATTTTTGATTAAATTTTGATAACTTATTTTTTTTTTTTAAAAACTTTGTTTAGGAATTCTCAATTTGTGATTAGATTGTTATAAATATTGATGAAAATAAAATAATAGATTTATTTTTTAAAGTGATAAAAAGAAACTACAGTTAGTATAGAAGATTTGTGTAGCAACGATCAGAGAAAACATTTATTTATGACTAAGTTTATAAATGAGTTGTTAGTATGTTAATAGCGGTGCTACGTAATTCTCGCTCTTCAATGCATATGTTTTGTCTGGAACTCTTTCTTTATAAATGGGTTTGTGCATACTCCACTTTCAAATAAACTTTTTGTAGAAAAAGAAAATACAAATTTACCCATACTAGCATACACACACTGCTCTCGCGCATGTGTGTACCTATTTTTTAAATATGTGTAATATTACATGAATAGATGATGATAATATAATGTTATTAAGTTAATATATAAAATAAAATTATATTAATTAAAAATAAAGTAAAATATATAATAAAAGATGAGAGAATAATTGTTGATAAATAGAGAAAAAAAAATTGTGAAAGTAATGGCTAATTTTAAAAAATTTAATAAATAATTATATTTTAAAGGGTAAAATTGGTATTTTGAAATGTGGATACAAAAGAGGGAATCATCTTTATATATCGTTATAGATAACAAGATCATTTATAAAACAATAATTAAAGATAACATTTGATTTATAATATTCTCAAATTTCAACGGGACAGGTAGGGTACAAGTAATAGCGCTTCCGTAGCTTACCCGTTGGATATCATTCCATATCCGTACGGGTATTTATTATATGCGGACACTACTAGAAAAACTCATATTACCTGCCAATTTTGTTGTGATTTTTTTTTGTAGAAAATACTTATAAATTTTGTTATGAAAAAAATTGCTGAAAATTGCTGCCAATTTTTTTGCAAAATATTTTGTATAAAACACTTTTCACAACAAATTTTGTAGGAAATACTTGCGAATTTTATAATTTTGTAGGAAATAATTACCCATAAAAAAATTACATGCCAATTAAGATTTTTAGAAAAAATAGCAGAAAAGAAATCTTTTCTTGTAATTTTTTTTAACAAATTTGCAAGAAAAATCTCATGTAATATGAGAATTTTTAGTAGTGGGGTACCTAATATTTTTTTAATATCTACGGATAATCGTGGATATTTGCAGGAATTTACAAAAAAATATTAAAATATTTAACAACATATTTTAACCATAAATTTAAATAAAATATAATACATAACATTCATAAATTTTAAACAAATTTTAAATAACCTAATTAAATAGTGTTAAATGACAATTTACAAAGGAAACCCTATTGTATTTTAAAACCAATTGATAAAAAAACAATCCAAAAATCAAGGTGTTAATATTTTAATCATTTTTTAATTTAAGTTAGAATATAGAGGGTAAAAATTAAAAAAATTACCGTACCCATTACCTTTGGGTATCCATTTACAATATTCATTTTCTCGGGTTTTATCCGTGGATGCTTCACATGTATGAATTTTTTTGACATCCCTAGTCGGGTCGAACATTGATGTGTCTACTAGTTATTCAATTTATACAAGAAAATTCAACTTGTTATAAGCTTCAAATTCCCATTTATAAAGTACATGCTGGTATTTTAAAACTTGCGGGTATTCATGTATGCACGTGAATATTTGACAAAAAAGTAGTCTATAGATTTTTTAAATAAATCTGAATAAAATTAAAAAAAATTATAAAATATAATATAAATTAAATTAAATTAAATTAAACCTAATAAATAAAAATTTAATTTTACTTTTAATTAAATTTAACCTAATAAAATATATATTTTATTTGTAATTTTTTGCAAGTAATTGATATACGTGAATACACGTGATATAATACCTACACCAACCCATTTATGAGCTAATATAAATTATTTATTACCCATTATTCGCGGATATTCATGTTGTAATGTCCAATTACTATCTGTTATGAATTTTATCTATGAATATCCGCATACATGGATGATTTTGTAATATGCTAAGTCAAGAGTGTTTGTTGAATATTTTATTTATAGTTGATAAAAAAAAGCCATTTTGATGACTTCATTTCTATCCCATTGCTTCTCCATACCATCCCGATAATAAACTCCACGAATGTCAATACCGAAATATACAATGAAATATTAACAGGATAAATCAAAAGAAAAAAACAAATTGAACAATTAAAAATATTTGAGAAAAAAGTAAGAAGATACAAAATATTAATATAAAACATAGAATACACTACTAAAAATTCTCACATTATATGGAATTTTTCTTGCAAATTTATTAAGAAAATTTGCAAAAAAATAAATAAATTTGTCATGCTATTTTTTCTAAGAATTTTAATTGACAGATAATTCTTTCGTGCATAATTATTTCCTACAAAATTATAAAATTCATAAGTATTTTTTACAAAATTTGTTGTGAAAAGTGTTGTATATTTTACAAAAAATCAACAATAATTTTCTGCAATTTTTTTATAACAAAATTTACAAGTATTTCTTAAAAAAATTTTAAAACAAAATTGACATAAAATATGAGTTTTTTAGTAGTGATATATATATATATATATATATATATATATATATATATATATATATATATATATATATATATATATATATATATATATATATATATATATATATATTAAAATGACAAAATATCCATGTTGGTGGGTATCCTCAAATAAACCTTGTAATGGATAATAAATGAATATCTTAAACGGATATTCGCAAATAATGGATAACGGGTAAAATAGTACTCATTTATTAAATGAATTGGAGTCGGATATCATATTATTCATACTCGCATGTATTTGTTATATGTTAAAAATAAAATATGTTAATTTATTATTTTTCTATGAATACCTAACCTAGCATTAGGGATGACAAAAATACTCGTGCTCGCGGATATTCGCGGATAAAATTCGCAGTGGATAGTTACTACCCACGGGTATTTATTATCTGCGGGTAACAGATATTTTAATACCCGCTTATAAACGTGTCGGGTACGAATATCATACTATCCGTACCTGCGGATACTCGTTATCCTCAAAAAATTAAAATTAAAATTTAATTTATATTTTATTAAGTTAAATTTAATTAAAATTAAAATTAACAGTATATTTTATTATGTCAAATTTAATTATAATTATAATTAAAATTTAATTTAATTTATATTTTATTTTTATAATTTTATATTAAAAAATTTATAAAATAAATATTTTTTTAAATATTTGCAGGTATCGGGTATCCACAGGTACCTGCGGGTTTTAAAAATATCCGCATGTATTTTTTAAGCAGATACCCGATAAATAAACGGACGGATAGCAAGCAAATTTTTTTTTGTGGGTTAGATTGCGTTTAGCACTATCCGTGTCTCGACCCGATCGGTTGTCATTCCTACCTAGCACATTGTGTTGATTGTTGTAATTTTATTTGAATTTTGTTTTATAATTTTAAATTCTGCGGGTATATCTATAAATATCTGTAAGCTTTAAAAAATATACAATTTTTTTTAAATAAATATCGAGAGATAACATACCAGATTTTTTGTTACGGATTAGATAATAGAATGACCCTACCTGTATCCGAACCGACCCAGTCATACACCAAACAGTATAATTTATTTATCATTGATTTCGAAGAATGGGAAAAAGAATTTGAAGCAATCGTGTTAAAGCCTTTTCTATATTTGGTAGCCCTGATAATTGACAAATTCAAATTAATCATACGATATATTCAACCTACTTTAAAAATTTTGATATGATATTTGAAATGATTTCCGACCATTTTTATTACTATCAGAAAAATAAATTATATAAATAGTGATATAGTTATAGAATACAGAACTATTGATAAGGAATGGCCAGTTGACACTAATTGCACCGCTGCACAGAACTCACTTCTGAAGAGATGGATTTGACAAGCAACCATTACCATTTATAGAAGGAAAATAATGTTTTGAAAAAGATTTGGTTGACAAAATTAACAAAGTTACCAAATAGAGTAACTTTTTTATTTTTTAATGGAAGTTAAGATAATAAAATAATAAAATTTTATGACTTTTTTACTAAAAATAGTTATTTGTGAATTGTCAAAAAAAGCTTTCTCAATGTATCATCTTCCTTTATAGAAATCTTTATAAATAGGTACCTGATTAACCAAGAGTGACCCCAGTTTCGCACTAAATCCTACGTACACTTTTATACTCATGCCATTTTCTTCCTTTCAATAATACCCTTTTCAATTCCCACCACCTATGGGTTACGATCCCTATATTTCATGTCTGCACCTTCAATCCCTTCTCATTTCTTTATTAGTTGTGATTTGTGGTTTTACTATCATCAAAGTCTTCAAAAATCACATAATTCAGAAGCCTAAACTGCCTCCAGGTCCTAAACCCTGGCCTATAGTTGGTAATCTTCCTGAAATGCTTTCAAACAAACCTGTTTTTCAATGGATTCACAACCTCATGCAAGATATGAACACTGAAATTGCATGCATTCGTCTAGGAAATGTCCATGTAATCCCTGTCACATGTCCCTCCA
>Ga0209589_1011925_pt1 | contig 12007 bp, 7 predicted proteins | sample CowpeawhiteBW_FD_187525 | JGI IMG/M metagenome (GOLD analysis project Ga0209589, IMG submission 187525) | Root nodule microbial communities of legume samples collected from California USA - Cow pea white BW (SPAdes) (version 2) | ecosystem: Host-associated > Plants > Roots > Nodule | place: USA...
AAACGCCGTTTCACAGTACCTGACGGAAATGGTTTATTTAATACAAATTTTCAAACTTAAGGACTCAATTGGGACAATTTTGAAGCTGAGGACCCAATTGAGATTTCTTAACCAAAACGAGGACTTTGCATGTGATTAAACCTAAATATTAATATAAAATAATAATTTATAATAACTTTTATTTAAAATTTGAGTTAATATAATTTATAATAATATTTATTTGTAAAACGTTATTATAATTTACAAAATTGATCTATATTAACATTTTTAATAGTTATGATAAAGAAAATGTGACTAAAGATAAAGAAAAAGTGTAATTGCCTATAGTTAATAAATCTTACAGTGGATGTTGGTGATGGAGGAGGTGGTGGTGGTGATCTTGGTTATGGTGGTGGATGTGGTGGGTTAGTGGTGGTGGTGATCTTGGTTATGGTGGTGGTGGAGGTTGTGGTGGTGGTAGTGGTGGATGTGGTGTTAGTGGTGGTTATGGTGGAGGTGGTGGTAATGATGGTTATGGTGGTGATGGATGTGGTGGTTGTGGTGGTAGTGATGTTGGTTGTGGATGTGGTGGTGGATGTGGCGGTGAAGGTGGTGGTGGTGGTGGTGGTGGTGATAGTGGTGGTGATGGTGGTGGTGGCAATGGTGGTGGTGTTGATGTTGGTGGTGGTAGAGGTTCTAATGGTAGTGGAGTATTTTTAAAGTAGGATATTATTTTTCTTTTAAGTGTCGACAAAATGTAGAAATACATAATTTAATTAATTATAATTTATATTAAATAAATAATATTTTAGCTATCGAAAATATTAAGTGACTACTTACTATATTAAATATATTTTATAATATAATACTTTATTTGGTGGATAAATCAGTGGCTAAAATATTAGATACTGGATAATGTTTTAGCGACCGAAAATATTTGGTGGCTAATTACCATATTAGTTATATTTTATAAAATAATATTTTTTTTGGTCGCTAAATCGGTGACTAAAACATTACATATTAAATATTGTTTTAGTGACAAAAAATATTCGGTGGCTAATTACCATATTAAATATATTTTACAAAAATAAAATTTATTTTGGTCGCTAAAATATTAGATATTAAATAATATTTTAGCTACCGAAAATATTCAGTGGCTAATTACCACATTAAATATATTTTACAAAATAAAATTTATTTCGGTCATTAGATCAGTGGCTAAAACATTACATATTAAATAATGTTTGACGACCAAAAATATTCAGTGACTAATTACCATATTAAATATATTTTGTAAAATAAGATTTATTTTGGTCACTAAATCAGTGGCTAAAACATAATATTTAAAGACTAAAAGTTTTTTGTGGCTATTTCGGTCGCTATAGTAATGAATATTATTGTACTACATGTATTCAATTGCTAAATCAGTGGCTATTTGCGACTACTATAAATCGATGACTATTTCAGTCACAATTTGTGATTAAATTAGGGTTAATTATGTTTTTGGTCCCTGAATTATTAAGCGATTTTGGTTTTAGTCCCTCTTCTAAAGTTTGCTCTAACTAGGTCCCTATCCTTTCAAAACTCATGGGATTAGTCCTCAGAATCTAACGCTGTTAATATTTTTCATAATGTGGCAAACGATATTCTACATCAACGATCTTATTTAAACACGTGGCAAATTATTTAATTAAAAAATAAAATTGATTTTGCACCTTTCGTGGGGCAGCTCCACCTGGATCTCCAATATTGCTTCCCCTTCCTCCAAAACATCTCCTCCGTCTCATACCAGTTTCACCCTTCGTCTCCATCACCCAACACAACCACATATTCTTCCATCAATGCCAATAAACACCAAAACACTACATTTTCTTAATTTTCACAAAACTAACACAGAGAATCTTCATCCTCAAATACGTACAACAAAATTTCATAATCCATTTTAAACCTTCATCCTCTTCTTCCCCCTACGCACCCATCCATCAATCAACACTATGCAAAACCAAAACCAAAAGAATATTTTCATTTCTCCCTTTTCATTATAGTGATAACAACACTCATGAGTTACAACCCAAAATCAAGAAGAATAACTAATCAGAAAAAAAAATAATTAAATGGGGAATTGGTGCCTCCGATTGCGAACGACATTGTGCTAACAATAGTGGATCCCGTGTAGCCCGCGGAAGGAAGAAGCCATGGAAGCTTGAAGGAGAACACGTGTGAGCAAATAGAAATAGAAGGGTTTTGCGCGATGGCTGATGTGGTTGACGCAGGCAAGCACTTCGACCCCAAGCGGTGTCACCAGCGGCAACTGAACGGACGAAATAGTTGTAGTCGTGGAGTGGTGGCTGGATTAGGGTTCTCGCGCGCGGAATAAAAACATAGATGCAAGGTGTGACAGCATCGTCGGCGAGCGCTACAACGGTGACTGCATGCTCGAATGGGGAGATGAAGGGGAAGCTACATCCCACGCGAGAGAGAAGAAAAAGATGAAGATCTTTTCTATCTTTGGATTTTGCAGAATGGAAGGAGCAAAAGAAGCTCTAATGGAGATTTGGGAGAGAAACCTAGCCTAACAAAGGAGAAGAAGATTAGCTGGAAAATCAATTTTATTTTTTAATTAAAAAATTTGCCACGTTTTTAAATAAAATTGTTGACGTAAAATACCGTTTGTCACGTTAAAAAAAATATTAACAGTGTTAGATTTCGAGGATTAATCCCATGAGTTTTGAAAGGATAGGGACCTAATTAGAGCAAACTTTAGAAGAGGGACTAAAACCAAAATCGCATAATAATTCAGGAACCAAAACCATAATTAACCCATTAAATTATTTCGGTAGCTAAATTGCATTTTTCTAGTAGTACTTTCTTCTCCATTATGCACCCTTTGTATTCATTTACGTTGCCTTGTTTCCTTGTTTCAATTGAACCTTCTCTTATCTCTTTTAAACTTCTTTGAAGTGCACTTCATATTTAAATAACATTTTGATTACTTAATATCTGTTGAGATACTTAGAGTTTTCTTAAGAAACATGAACACAAAAACTTTGCACTCACTTAAATCATAAAATAAATTTTCACATCAAATATTAACTTGTTTTTATCTTGTTTACGAAAAACTTATTCTTAAATTAATTTATAATTTATAGGTAACTTCACGCTAGTTTATTAAATAATTAATTTATTTTATAAAAGTTTAATGAGAATTCTCTCTCTATATCGAGAAAAGAAATTAGTTAATTTATTTTCATAATTTACGAATTAAGTTAAAGATTACTTTATATACAAATTTAAATTAATTTCATAAAATATTCAAGTCTCTAAAATATAAAATTTATTCAGTGAAGCGAATTAATAATTAAGTTCATGCTTTAAATATTAAGTTTTGGTCTTAGTCTTAAAAGAGATTTTCCTTCAAGCCTTTAATTCTCCCATCAAAAAGTTATTGTAGTCCACTCATTAAGTGATGTTAGGCACGAATTAAGCAAGCTCCATGCTCCGTGTATAAATATGACAAAAAACGACTTCTGCGTGTTGTTTTCGCCTTTATATAATAAGAATTGGTGGTTGCATGTTTCATTTTTTCAGTGCATATGAAAAATTGGGAAATCATTAATCTTCTTTGAGACAAAAGTCTTCTCTTCATTGTTTTTTATTTTCATTGCAGCAGGAAGGAAATAATTTTCTTCTCATTTTCTTCACCACACCATCATAGTGTAAAATATTTCACTGCTTCACTTTCGTCCCTTCCAAACATAGTGTAAAATAAAAACATTTCCTCTAAAATATATTTTTTAATTTTAAAAGGTATACGGAATTTTCATTTATTTTTTCTTACAAAAATTTCCTTTTAATCTCCATACTTAATAAAGATAATAATTTTATAAGAACTAAAAAAAATTGTAAACATACCAAAACCGTACTAATACCAAGCTTTTACCACAGTTTACAAGCTTTTCCACAGTTAACATGAAAAATCTGCATCATACATAAAATAAATAAAATATTGCTTCCTTTCGTGTTTAAGCAATGTGAGTTCTCATGTACATCAAATCAAACATATTTTGAAATTTCATGTAGTGAGATGAGTAACTTACAATATTTTCTAGTGTTGAGCTCGGATTTATTTCAATCTAATAGTGTGGAAAACTGATTGGTACATTGAGTGATAATACAGAGGAAGCATATCTTTTGATTATTCACATGTTAATATCTCATCATCTTTATATATATATATATATATATATATATATATATATATATATATATATATATTGGTGGATCTTCGTTTTTTTTTTCGCAAGGTCCAAATTTTGGTTGAGTTACTCTTTTAATCCATTTTTTGTTTAAAGATGTATGATGTTTTTTAGTCTCAATTTGATTTTGATTTTTTTTTTTAAATTGATGCAATTTGATCTTTTTTTATTAAATCTCTTAAAATGGAGCAAGATTTTTTTATCAAAATTTATATTAGGATTATGTCAATTACACCAATAAAACAAATCATCCTTATTCACAAGTTTAATTTTGATGAAAAATCTTGGTCTGATTCAAGAAATTTAATGAAAAAAGCAACCAAAAGAGTAATTCCAAAAATTTTATATAAACTAGTAAAAATATTGTATTTACTTTTTTATGATAATAAAATAATAAGTATTGTTATCATTTATAATTATAAAATTAAACATAAAATAATTTTTATTTTGCTATAATTAATTTTCATTTATAATGATTAAGTTTGAAAAATAATTAAATTAAATAAATAATCACTTAAAAAATAATATCACTAGTGCATAATCGCATTTTTAACTCGTCTTATAGGTTTCAGTTACTGCGAAACCGAAGCCTATAAGGACGCGGTGGTATTTTTGAAATTTTTTGAACCTTTTTGCCTCGGGTCCCCATCCAACTGAAGCCTATAAGAGCTTTTATGCTTCGTTTATCACTTAACCGAGGCCTATAACTCGTCAGTGTTCCCCAAAATTTCAAAATTGCCACTAACAGCAGAGGCTTTGGCCTTGGGTGAAATAGGACCGAGGCCTATACGACTTTATGCCTCGGTTATTAATAGAACCGAGGCCATAGACCTTATTTAGGGTTCCAAATTCGTGAACCCTGCACCTGTTCATCTTCTTTGCGCCAACCCAAATTTTTCTCCTCTCCGTGAGCGTGGTGCAGATGCAGGTTCGCGTGTGCAGGTGCTTCCGCTGCCATGATTGGTTGCTTCAGTCGTGACTGCAGCTGCATTCTTCGCTGCCATGGTTTAGGCGAGGTCCATGGTGTTTCGTTGTTGCAGATCTGTTTATGGCTCATGCGTGGAGGCTTGTGGTGACTGTCAAGGTGTGTTGAATGCTGTTGTTTCGCGCATGGTGATGGTAGTGGTGGCTGTTGGTTCTGATGCGGTGGCTGTCATGGTGAGGTGCGTCGTGACAGGTGCAGTGAAGCATGGTGGCACTGTGACGAGCGACACGGTGGTGTGCTGCCGCAAGTACATGGCGATGAAGGTGTTGCTGTTGCGTTTTTAGGTGTGTGAACGATGATTCCATGGTGGATTGTGCACCGGCGACGCTGCTGTTCTATGCGTCTGTTGCAGATTGGTGGCGCGGTGGCTGAAAGCAGCACTACAACTGGTGCGTGAAGTTGATGGTTGGATGTGTGAAGATGGCTTCGGTTCTCATATACCCGAAGAAAAAAAGTCCCTCTATGGCTCTGGTTCCTTTGCAACCGACCTTTTGGTCTCTTCCCAATATGCCTCGGGTCTAAAACCGAGGCAAAATGATGAAAATAACCGGGGCCAAAAGTCCTTACTGCACTGGTGTATTAATAACATAACTATTTTTATTTAAAAATTATTTAGAAGATAAAATTGAAAAATAAATGTAAAAAAAGAATATTCTTCATCTATAAATATAAATATATATATAAAAAAAATTAGAATATAAATATATATAATATATATTAAAATATTAAATTTTTAAAAAATAATATATAAATATAAAAAAAATGAAGGTCATGGCCATATATATAAAAAAATCGTAATTTAGTATCGGATTGAAAAGTTGAGACTTGAGACTATCCCACGTACAAATCTATATCTATGTATACATACATAGTCTTTATATATATATATATATATATATATATATATATATATATATATATATTATATATATATATATATATATATATTGATTTTGTTAAAATTATTGTCAAATATTTGTAAAAAAAAATTATTATATATATTATTTTACTTTCTTGATAAAAGTCTATTTTATCATACAAATTCATCGTTCTTGAACATAAACTTTGATGGCGCACAAAATTATTAAGCTCCTTTCTATTCGGTTGAAGATGAGGAAAAAGCTTTTGGCAAACTTTTTTATTTCATAGGAAATTAATGTTTTTACAACGTTATTAGTGGGGGAACACATTTGACTAAACTCAGTTAACAGCTTGATTAAAAGTTCGAGGCACAAAAACAGTATATTAATGAAGTTTAACCCAAGCACTAATAACTCCACTCAGCAAGCCATAATAGCCAGCGATGATAGTGGCTTGGTTTGACCTTTGAAAGCAAAGTTTCTTTTCTTTTTCACATTTTTTTCCTTTCAATTTTCTGAAAACTATACTGTGTCTAGATGAAGTGAATTTGAGTGTTCCAGTTGGGGTATGATGTGAAAGTGGACGAAAAGTGAATCACGCGAAAGCGGATTCGGCAAGACATCAATAGTTGTCTTTGTCCACAAAACAATGCACTTCAGAAAACAACATATAACTTTTCAAATCAAAAAGGATGCTTGCAGTCTCAAATTTGAACCATCACCATCTTTTTCTTTTAGCATTGTCCAGAAATCACTTTTCTTATTCCATCATCAAGAACTAATTCACCTTCAAACAAACCAAATATATAAATGTTCACTGATAAAAAAAAATATGGATATCCACATTTACTTGAGGAATATACCCTGAATCACAATTTTGCTTAAACAAATAATAATAATATATATTTGTTAGTTCTGAATTTTAAGTCAATATTCTTCAAAGCTCCACTGTGAAAAAAATAAATAAAAAACTGTTGCAAAAAGGAAGAGTTGATTTATAAGAGATAATGATATTTTGATCCATTTTTAACCCATCACTTTAATCATCTTTCAATTATTTATTTTGATTTTTTTATAATGGTGTGATGTGATAATTTAAGATGATTGCAGGTTAAAAAATCAAAATAGATAATTAAATGGTGATTAAAGTAGTGAGTTAAATGTGGATAAAAAAAATGGATCAAAATATGATTATTCACTTAAATATTGTGGCTACAAATTCATATTTATTTGGTGTATAGAGGCTTGAGTAGTTGTGTCTCCTAAGAAGGTTTGTATTTTTTTTTTGTTGAAAAAATTGTACATAATTATTTGTAATTTTATACAAACAAAATTGTGTATGAAAAAATTGATAATTTTTGGTAGAAAATTCATAAACGTGTTTACAATTTTTTATTATAAAAATTATATGTTATGTAATAATATTTTTATCGAGTGTTCATATAGATTTCGATGTGTTGAACATTAATTTATTATATACTTTTATTTGAATTTTATGCTAATAATAATAAGTTACTTTCACTTCAATAGATTCATGTGTGATTCCATCCAATATTTAATAATATTGGGGTGACAATGCAATTGTTTAAGTGCATGCAATTATATGTTCAATTTTGAATTTATGTTTGAAAAAATCTATTGAATGATGGAAAATCTTTAAATTGATTTTCACTTATGCAAATTTTGCTTTTTAACTCGCCTTATATGCTTCGGTTGGTCAGGAACTGAAGCATATAATGGTGCGGTGACATTTTTACAATTTCAGGCAACTTTTATGCCTCGATTCAGAGAAAACCCGAAGCAAAAAAGAGTTATAGACTTCGGTTCTCAAAAACCAGTGCCAAAAGAGGGTTATATACTTTGGTTCCAGAGATTCCAAGCCAAAAACGTGGCTGGATATTTCAAAAATGCCACTAGTCGTTACGTCTTTGGCCTTGGATGGCACTGAACCGGGGCCAAATAGGGCTATATGCCTCGGTTCTTAATTGAACCGAGGCCATATCATTTAATTATGGCTCAAAATTCGTGAACCCCTCTTCTTCTTCCCCGCACCGCATTTCTCTTCTCTCTCTCTCTCTCTCTCTCTCTCTCTCTCTCTCTCTCTTTGCAACCTGCTGCTCCGGCCACCCACCACCACCACGCGAAGCTCTGCAACCACGTTGTGCTACCTCCGACCACCGTCGCCTTTCGCCTTCGGCCACCCTGCACTTGTCGCTCTTGTCTCTCTTTCTCTGCAATGTGCACCTCCACCGTCGCTGCCACCACGCTGCTCCGACCATTGTCGCGTCACCTCCGTTGGTTCGTTACACCTATTTTTCCAGCACCTCCATTTCATGCACAACCATTTCTTGCACGACCATTTCATGCACCTCCTTCCTCGTTTTCCCGCAACTGTCGCATCGCCGTTCCTCCAAGGTAAATTTCCAACGCATTTTTGTTTCATTTTCCGTTTTGGATATGTTAATTTTCAATTTCAGTTATTGTGAGTATTGATTTACATTGGGATTTAAATTATTTGGAGTGTTTTGAGTAATTTTGTGAGAGAATTGTGTCTCAATTTTAGATCATTGCGTCTTGAAATTTAGAGCATTAAGTTTGAATTTAAGAAAATTGTAAGAACACTATAATTAAATAGGTAATATATTTTGTTAAGAAAATTGTTGTTTTTGCTTTTATTTGTTATTTATAACTTTCTCTTGTGTTTTTTGTTGTCTCTTGTAGCTCTCGAACACGTTGCATTGCATCATCTTCCATTGTCATTTGCTTTTTACGCTCCCAGGTTCCTAATTCTAATATTTTCCTATGATGCCAATATGTTGTTTGCTTTATATATGTGGTTAATTATTTGTTAAAATATGTTGTTTGTTTTTCTTATATGTGAGTTAACCTTAGTTTCCCGTTTGAGATTTAGTACGAAAATTATGTATTGTCCCCAAGTTTTCATTTTGAAGAAGTTATTGCACAGGGACAAGAGGAATTGAATATTACCATTATTCAAGTATGGATGATGTAAGTCTTCCAGTCATTATATATAGTTATTTGATATATTTATCTATTTACTTATATCAAATCAATTTTATGTTTAGGTATTTGTCTATATGGGTTTCTAGACCCCCAACTCACTCATGAAGGCAACAAGTTTGATGACATCCAATCATATGTGACCAGATGCTTTCAATGCGAAAAAGAAATTTAGTTTGTCTCTTATATTGCTAGGTAAGTCATTTTTGTTAACTTATGAATATCTGTCATTTTAATGCATAACAATGAATTTATTTTCTTCTCAAGCATCATTAGCAATTACTTGTGGTTTCCCTAAGGGAGAACCTTGTTGTGTTGGTTTGCTTTTTGCACCGCCCTCCCCCCAATCATCTTAGATAAGTGATAGATTGGTAAGAAACCTCTATCTCAATCTTATGAATATGACATATTATATAAAAGTATCCTAACTTATTCCCTTTATCATAGTGCAATTGTTGGACATAACATGTTGTTAGGGAGATCAACGGCTAAGGCAAAATGTCTTGCATGGTGTTCTCTCCAAGTTTGATATTTCTATCCATATATTTATAATTGTTTGATTTGATTTTCTTCCTTAATTAATTTTAATGTTGTTGATATAATGTAGTGTAATAGATAAACTAGCTCATATGAGTGCGGTTACTATATAATGCAATGGATGACAACCATTATGTGTGCTCGTATTACAACTAATTGGGAAACAGTAATATATATTTGAATTAAAACAATTACTTTGCAATATACTAAAGTTTGGTATACTAAAGTTGTCTTTCTATATACTAACTTAAGTTAATGTCTTATTTTGTAAACATTCAAGAATCCTATGCCAATTCCTGCGAAGTCCATAAAGTTAGGTAGGATAACATGTGCAAAATTCATAATTCAGATGTACAATAGTGATTAGGATATATGTATTTGGATTATGGATATTCCAATTATCTTTTAAATGTTTTTGGATTGTGAATGTTTGAGAAAATATTTTGTTCTGGTTTGTGCTGGTTTATGAAAAAAATTTGCAAGTTTAAATGTGGGAATCACAATAAAACAAAATATTTATTTAAAAAAAATAGTAAAATAGGCCTCGGTTCTTACCAAGACCGAAGCAAAAAGGGTGTATATGGCCTTGGTTCTTACCATAACCAAGGCCAAAGGCTCTGCGAAATTTTTAATTAAAAAAATATTGTGAACCTATGGCTTCGGTTCTTGCAAACCCGAGACAGAAAATCGCCTCTATGGCTCCGGTCCCTCTGTAACTGAGATAGAGAAGTGCCTCAATAGTCTCGGGTGATAACCAAGGCCAAAAGGCATCCCTTTTGACATCGTCCCAGTATGTCTCAGTTCTAAAATCGAGGTAGAATAACGAAAATAACCGGAGTCAAAAACCCTTACTGCAATGGTGTTTGTATTATTCAAGGATGTGTGTAGGCTTTTTAATTTTCGGTTGGAAAATGGTATGGGGTTAAAAGAGAATAAATAATTGTATGTTTTAAGAAAAATATATTATAAGTGCTTTATGGAAGATTTAATATATCCAGTAAAATTATTAGAATAATCAAAGTATTAAATGAAGATTTTATATATTTTGTAATCCTTTTATTTTCGTTTTCCATGAAGTGAAAAAAAAATCCTCAGCGGCACATAAGTTTTGAATTAAATCTTTTCATCACTTCGCAGTTGTTCTAAAAATTTCAATTACTCTAGATCTAGTATGTAAATTTTAATTCAAACAAAAAAAAAAAAGTGGTAAATGAAACAATATAGCTGTCTCACACAAATTATCGTATTTATTAGCACGAAATCATTACCTGATATTACATGACATCGGTTAAGTTAATTTTTGCATAACATCTGAAACAAAGAATATACGATTATAATCTTTTCATGAAACGTAACCCTAAACCTAATAATTTGTCTTGTTTAGTCACTTAAAAATGGTGAGCCACATGGAATTGACCCCGTATTAACTGCTACAATTTCGTATATGATTTTTCATTATGTTAAGCAACATTAAATTAGTATTATTTTATTTTTCCTAAGTGTTTACTAGAAAATTTGTGAAGGATATTCTAACAACACACTATGGAAAGAGGTTTCTAGCAACATGATAATTTTTTTTCCTTCTGTGTCTCTTTGTGAGTGTGTGTTTTGAAATTAATATTATATATGTTAGTATGAATTCAAAACACCACATGGAAGTTCAGTGAATGTTCTGTGTGTCGGCTAGGCCAAACTTTTGCTTTACCTAAACAAGAATGTGATTCATACATACATACACAAGCTTTAATATTTTATAACATGTTGCAACATGTCATGCTCCAAAATAATTAAGTACTAACACTGAACCTTCTTGTAACTTTCATATCTGCCACCAAAATTCACTATAAAAGGTGAAAGCAATGTGTATCCAACAACAACTTGGAGTTTAGTGATAAAGGTGAGATGATGTTCCACATTTCTGGCATTGATTAATCAAAAATTTGTACAGATTAATGTTGTGTCAGGTAGGTATTGGTGTTCTCGAAGTCAAAAGAGTGATTAGTATGATTATTTTTCAACCTGAAATTGTGATAGCAAAATATTAATTAAGTGTCACAAAAAATTGAAACTTCCTTTTCATGAGGATTAGATATTTGTAACAATCATGTTAAACCTACACATCCTACTAAATCTCACTTCTGCTTTGTTTGATTTGTTTGGATTGGAGTGAGAATAGAAAGGGGGAAAGTGAAGTGGTGTCTAAGAAAAAATGAGTGAAAATTTGTATTAATGTGAAAGGGAATAAATTAAAATAAATTAGATTAGATTATTATTTTGGTTCTTATATTTAAGTTTTTATTCATTTATTTATATATATATATATATATATATATATATATATATATATTTTTATATTTTTTTTTTATTTT
>Ga0209589_1011926_pt1 | contig 12007 bp, 10 predicted proteins | sample CowpeawhiteBW_FD_187525 | JGI IMG/M metagenome (GOLD analysis project Ga0209589, IMG submission 187525) | Root nodule microbial communities of legume samples collected from California USA - Cow pea white BW (SPAdes) (version 2) | ecosystem: Host-associated > Plants > Roots > Nodule | place: USA...
CAGCCCCCGTACCTCCCCGCACGTGGCATCTCTCAACGTGAGCACGGAACATACGAACCTACCTCGCTCGTATCCCCACGTGAGAGTAACTTGATATGAACCTCCCCGCTCATATCATCACATGTCACACCATCCATGAACCTACCCGCTCATGGCACAGCATCTCCCGATCCAAGCAAAGCATCATGGTCAGTTAAAAACAACACACCAAGTAAAGAACAACAGCGTTTCCGCCTGGCCCGACCCACTCGCCGCCAGGCGAAACCGTTCCAGACCGCCTAGCGGTATTCACCCACCGCCAGGCGCCAGCGATGTTCCAGTGCTCCCTGTTTCCTCGTAACCGCCTGGCGGAGCTCAACGTGCCGCCAGGCGCACCTCAGTGCTAAGCGCTCTCCTATTACGTCTATCGCCTGGCGGGTATCAGTATACCGCCAGGCACCATACCAGAACAGCACCTCACTACTTTATGGTACCTCAGTTAGTCTAATTTACTGGATAACTCATTTTCATGACTAAATAGGAATTCTCATATCAACGGCTCTTTGTAGTTAATCCATCCACTAGTACACATAATCAAGTACCTATACTTTTAAAATGATTAATCCATCTAATCACTTTTGTTCAAGTAACAAGAATAATATCATATCATAATGATTCCATCCCTCCTATGAACTGGATAGCATCCAATTTCTTAACACACTGAAATGACTAGGCTTTCACCTCCTGTTGGACAGCATTAACTTATAATTTCGGCCTTCCCTTCGACTCACTATATGTATATAGGTAAGTCTATCGCTTTTCCACCTAATCTCCTCCACTCAAGCTACACCGTCCTCCCAGCCCCTCAATCATAATTTTCTAGTTTTCACCATACTAACTACTCCATCACCAAATACCCATTTCCCTTCTCGCACTATCCATGGCACAGCATTCCAACTGGACTGCTACACGCCATCGCCTGGCGGTCAGCATGGAGCCGCCAGGCGGCATACCAGACACAAACCTCCTCACGCATTTTCTGTATACTTCGCGATCTCAACTCTCTACTCTTCTCTCACAATCACCACCATATATTCATTAACAACAATTTTTAACACCCTTCTGATCAATCTCATTTTACTCGTATTCCATGTTTCCAATTACATCTTAATTAGTCAAACAACCCAAGGTTTACATTCATTCCTAGGGTTTCCACCCAAACTACCCATACACGAAAATTCAATACAATCACAAGCGTTCCAACATATCAATTCAGTACAACAACTATTCCATGTATATATTTGTATACAATCACTGAACCTCAGCAATCGATTACATTCACCCAAAATAACATCAAAACCATCAAACGGAACTCGAACAGCGGGATGCCGCCTGGCAGGAACTCATCGCCGCCAGGCGATTCAACCCAAAATAAGAACAGTGCTCATCTCTGATGAGCCGCCTGGCGGTAGGGATTAAACCGCCAGGCGGTTTCTGGGAAAAACCCAGAAACCCAATCAAACAGTACGGAAAAACAGGTGGAAAGCATACAGTTTCAATCATCAAAGCACACTACAACGCAAATGTATCTAAAACATCGAAAACAACTCCCCTTACCTGGATTCTTTGCCCAAATTCGAATAGGTGTGCTTATCCCTTCACCAAAACCTCTCTAGCTTTGCTTTCCACTCCCTCTTTTGCGTTTTTAGCCTCACTACCTTATGTTATCAGCCCCAATTCTCAGAAAAACCTTTTTGCTTATGAGTACCACGACCCTCAATGCTGTTTTCCCCCTCTTTTAACCTTCTCTCCTACTATCACTCTCACTTAATTGTCCCTTTAGTGACTTGCACGAATTTTAAATAAAAATGATGCAAAAATAACCAAATGCTTATTTAACCCTCTGTTTTCCAGCCCTTAGGTTACCCCTCCTTGGCTGCTAGGTTTCTAACTCTTCCACATTCATGCACAAGAAAAATTTGGCAAAAATGAATTATTTAGTTCTCACCAAGGTTTGAACCCATGACCTCTCAATTACCAAGTTCATGCACAACCACCAAACTAATCCATGTTTCTTGCTAAATCCTACAATTTTAAGAGTTTATCATCATCCATACGAGTTCAATATATAAGCACACAAAAACACATAATTTAAATAACATCCAAGTGACACACATAGGACTCGAACCCAAGTCCTCACACAATCAAAGTACTCTCAACCACCTGAGCTAGTACTTTCCCACATGTCATAGCTCCTCGCATTTATTGCTTTAAATGTTCTCGCTACCCGTCCTAATTAAATATTTAATTAAATAACTATTTAATTTTCCCGGGTCTTACACACCACCCTACACACCACTCATATCCTACCCTACAACCCGCACAACCTCCCTACTACCCATATCCCTCCTTACAACTTCACCTCCACTTTTCCCACCCTCATCCACCATCCCATCCCTCCTCACCCGCTCCCATCTCACCAACCCAGGCGCCATCACCCTTTCACCGACTTCATCACCACCACCCCCCTCCCCACCCAGTGGGAACCTTTCACCCTGGAGCGTTACACTGGTGAAACTGACCCCGATGAACACCTCAAAGTCTACATCACCCACGTCGCCCTCTACACTTCCCATGATGTTGTTTTTTGCAAAGCCTTTCCTACCACCCTAAAAGGCCCTGCCCTCGAATGGTTTACCACCCTCCCACCATACTCCATTGACAACTTTGACACCCTCTCCCACATGTTTACCACTCACTTCGTTAGTAGCCGCCTACATCAAACTACAACAATATCACTCCTCGACGTCAGGCAAGAACAAGATGAGACGTTCTGGGCATTCATTGATCGATTCAGTAAGGCTACCCTTCGCACACCACACCTCAACCAAGAAATGATACTTTAGTGCATGGCCTTCACTCTTAAACACGGCCCCTTCGCCAACAACGTCTACCAACACCCACCCGCCTCCACGCATGAGTTGAAACTACGTGCTGCCGATTACGACCGTATGGAGAAAATGCAAACTCTCCATACAAAATGTTGCAATGAATATGCACCCTCTACTGCCAACCCCACTCCACAACCTCCCCGTCCTGACCCGAGACCTCGAGAACCCCGACAACCCCGCTTCATCAAATACACCCCTCTAAATGTTCCCAGATCGCGCCTCCTTGATGAGGCCTTACAGGCCGACCTCATCCCACTACCACGCAAGACGACCACTCCCCCCAATGCGGACATAACTAAATACTACGGCTATAACCGAAACCACGGCCATACCATAGAGGAATGTAAATCACTCCAAGATAAAATTGAATAACTAGTTCGTGTTGGCCATTTCCGTCGCTTTGTCCGAAAAGATGACCACTCCTCCTGATCCCATCACCCTCCTCGTTCTGACCACCGACGCCCTCTTCGTGACTCTCGCCATGATAAACGCCCAAACCAACCCACAAACAATGACTCCCAACCGACTCGCACTGATGTCACCCCCGCCGACCCTCCCCTGCGCGGCACTATCAACACCATCTTTGGTGGTTTTGCTAGTGGAGGATCCACCTCCTTGGCTAGGAAGAGACACCTCCGCCGTATCCAATCCATCAACCACATAACCCATTCCCATCACAAACGTCGCATGCCCCCAATAACCTTCACGGACGACGATTTTCAAGGCCTTGATCACCAGCAAGATGACCCTATGGTCATCACCGTTGAAATAGAAAACTACGTAGTCAAGAAAGTCCTCGTCGACCAAGGCAGCTCCGTCGACATCCTCTATTGGGCCACGTACCAAAAACTTCAACTCACAGACACCGCCGTGGTCCCATACGACGAACCGATTTCTGGCTTTTCCGGGGAGAAAGTTTCCACCCGCGACTACATTGACCTCCATAGCATCTTCCGTGATGGCACCCAAACAAAGACAATTCCTATCCGCTTCCTTATCGTCGACGCACCTACATCTTATCACGTACTCCTTGGCCGCCCTTCACTCAACACTCTTGGCGCTGTTGTTTCCACACCTCATCTAGCCATGAAGTTCCCCTCCCCATCTGGCGACATCCTCACCATTCATGGCGACCAATGCCTTGCACGCGAATGCTACATGGCCAGCTTACGCCCACAGCTTCCCATCCTACAAACCAATCATATTGGGCGACCACCCGGCTCTAAGATCGCCTTGTCTGGTGACGATCTAGATCCCAGAGTTGGTCGAGATGTCCGCCTTGAACCTGTTGAAGAAACCACCTCCCCTAGAGCTCCCTAATGGCCGCACCATCAAACTCGGTACTAGGCTAGAATCTGAACAACGTGACATCATAACACCCACCCTTGTCAGCAACACGGACCTCTTTGCTTGGTCAGCTGCTGACTTACCTAGAGTTGACCCTCAAGTGGCATCCCAAGAGTTATCCATTTACAAGGAGGCCCGGTATGTCTCCTAAAAAAATGCAAACTTGGCGAGGAACGACGCCTAGCGGCCAAGGCCGAGGCCGATAAGTTGCTAAGCGCGGGGTTTATTGAAGAAGCCCACTATACCACTTGGCTCTCTAATGTGGTCCTAGTAAAGAAAGCCAAGGGCAAGTGGTGGATGTGTGTTGATTACACGGATCTTAACAAAGCCTGTCCTAGAGATGCCTACCCCATACCCAATATTGACCGACTTGTCGACGGTGCAGCCGGTAACAAGGTCCTCAATTTTCTTGATGCATACTCCGGTTATAACCAAATTCCCATGGCTGCATCTGACATGAACAAAACTGCCTTCATCACAAACGACGCCAATTATTTTTACAAGGTCATGCCATTTGGTCTTAAAAACGCAAGAGCAACCTACCAACGACTGATGGACAAAGTCTTCAGTCATTTAATGGGCAAATGTGTCGACATGGTTGTCAAATCCCCAAGCCATCACCAGCACGCTCATGACCTATTAGCAGTCTTTTACGCATTACGACAATACAACCTCCGCCTCAACCCCGACAAATGCATTTTCGGCGTCGACCGCAATAAATTCCTATGATTCATGCTACCCCAGCACGACATAGAGGCTAATCCCGAAAAGTGCAATGCGATCATTGAAATGCGTAGCCCCACTAGTGTCAAAGAAGTACAACGCCTCATAGGCAGCCTCATTGCCATCTCCCGCTTTCTTCCCAAACTAGTCGAACAAACCCAACCCATCATTCAGCTGCTCAAAAAATCTGCCAAGTTCACATGGAATAATGATTGTGAACAAGTATTTCAAAAGCTAAAAACCACACTCACCTCACCGCCCATCCTCCATAAATAGAATACTTATCAACCCTTATTGGTCTACATCACCGCCACAGATCACATTGTAAGCGCCGCGCTGGTCCAAGATGTCGGCGGCACCCAACATCCTGTTTATTTCGTCAGCAGAACCCTACAAGACCCCGAAACGAGGTACCAAATGGTAGAAAAATTAGCCCTATCCCTGGTACACGCAGCCCGACGCCTACGTCCATATTTACAAAATCATAACATTATCGTCAAAACCGACTACCCGATCCAGTAGATACTGTAGAAACCAGACCTTGCGGGGCAGATGTCGTCCTGGGCCATCGAGTTACCCGAATTCAACATCCGCTACGAATCCCAAGGCCCCATCAAAGCTCAATGCCTTCTAGACTTTGTCAACGATCTCCAACGAACTCCTGAAGAGGACCAATGGACACTTTATGTTGATGGTTCGTCAAACCCAAAGAGGGCAGGTGCCGACATTGTACTAGAAGGCCCCAACGACATCCTCATCGAAAAATCCCTCCATTTCGCCTTTAAGACGTTTAACAACCAAGCCGAGTACGAAGCCATCATCGCCAGCTTATCCCTAGCCCGCAAGGTTGGTGTCAAGTCACTAACATGCAAAATCGATTCCAAGCTTACCGTCAACCATTTAAACGACGAGTTCCAGATCAAAGACCCTACCCTCGTACAATACTACCATCTAGTCCGGAAAGTCGTCCAGTCCGCCTTCGAACAAGTTCGCATCCAACACATTCCTAGATCCAAAAACGTTAGAGCCGACATATTATCCAAACTAGCCAGCACCAAATTAAAAAGCCGCCACCGATCACTATTGCAACAAACACTGTCCGCCCCTTCCATCACAAATACTTGTCATATCGTAACCCAACACCAAGCCGACAATTGGACAACTCCTTACATCCAATACCTCCAAACCGGTAACCCTCCACCTAACGCTGACAGAACTTGGATAACTAAAGCCACTAGGTACACAATGATAGGCGATGACTTGCACAAACGCGGATATGGCCAACCACTTCTCAAATGCGTCACTACAGAACAAGCTCAGTACATCATTAAAGAATTACATGAAGGCATATGCGGCTATCATTCCGGCGCACGCACCATGACTACCAGAGTCCTTCGCGCCGGTTACTTCTGGCCGACCATGGAGGCAGACTGCCAAGACTTCGTAAAAAAATGCATACCATGCGAGAAACATGGCAACCTTATCCACAAGAAACAAGAGCAGCTTCACTCTATACTATCCCCGTGGCCCTTCGCAAAGTGGGGAATGGACATCATAACACCCATGACCGATATGTGTCAACCGGGAAGAAGCTTACTAAGGAGATGGCGGACCAGGGTAAGGTAATACTTGTGTCTAACATATCTTGTTTGTTCTTTGTACGAACAGTCATGAAATTGTGGGTTGGAAACCTTAGGGCAATAAGGTTTCTTGGTTAAGCATTGGCTGAAATAAATTAATTTGGGAGTGAACTTTTATGTATTAAATTATATGTTTATATTGTTACATGAACTCACCCTTTCTGTGTGTGTTGGGCGATGATCATGTAATTCGTTACACGGGAGCAGACGTTGTTTCAGGTGGAGCTGGTGACACTTAAAGCCGAAGAGGGGTTAGCTTGGGAAGTTTTATAGATTATATTTGACTATTTTGTAAACATTTAGTTGATCATTTTAAAACTATGTAAACATGCAGTTTACTTTATGGTTTTTAATTTTGAGACATTTTAGTAAGGTTTTAATTTTCCCGCGTTTTGGGAAAGAACTTTGAATAATAATGACATATTTGATATTATTTTACTTTATTTTATTTAAATTAGTAATATTCGGCCGAGGTGTTACAATCATTATAATTATTTTTATTTTATTGTTATTAATATTTTTATTTTTATTATTTTTATTATTATTACTATTATTATTATTATTTTATTATGATTATTGTTATATTATTGTATTATCATTATTATTTTTATCATTGTTTTATTATATTTATGATTTTATTACCACTATTATTGTTTACTTAGTGCTTTATTTAATTATTTTTATTTTATTTTATTACTAGTATTTTATTTTATTATTATTGTTTCATTTTATTTTATTATTATTTTCATTAATTTTATTCTTATTTTTATTGTTTCATTTTATTACTATTATTATTATTATTATCATCATTATTGTTGTTGTTGTTATTTTTATTATTATCATTATTATTATTTTATTGTTCGTGCGATATTTTGGGACAATGGTTATGTGTTCTTCCTAGTTTGTATATTGTTTGGTTTTCCATGATTGTGTGTTGGGTATAACGCTTTTATTTTGATGGTTCTATATGAATTTAGAAAGGGATATATGTGTGCTTATAATTGAATGATGCATATGAGTTGTGATGTTGTAAATTTGAGTATATGAAGTATATGAATGCGTATTTTGGTTCCTAGATGTTTAAAAATTGAATTGTTGGATGCCAGGAACTCAGTTAGAGTAACTAAAACAGGTAGTGTCAGATTATTGGTGTAGCTCCTGATGGTGTAGAGTGAACCGCTAGGCAATAATCAGAAATAGGGAAGCTTTGTGTGTCGTGATGCCCAGCGGCATTGCGAAATCGCCAAGCGATCTGCACTTCCATTTCGCCTAGTGGCGCTTAAGTTGCCTAAGGCGATGGTGCAGTGGTAGGGTGCGTTTGTGATATATTTTGCATGGCTTGTTGTGTTGATCCTGGTTTGGGATATGCTTGATATTGTCATGAGTGGGTAGGTTCATGATTGGTGATGAACACGTGATAATATGAGTAGGGAGGTTCATATTATGATGCTCTCGTGTGAGGATATGAGCGGGAAGGTTCATATGTTCTTTGCTCACACTTGAGGGCTACTGCGAGCGGGGAGGTTCGTAGTTATTAGATCACGTGTGTTGGACTAGGGGCGGGGAGGTTCATAGAGTTGGACTACAAGCGGGGAGGTTGGTAGAGTTGGACCACAAGCAGGTAGGTTCGTGGAAGCATTGGAATCCCTAAGACCAGGTTGAGTGTGTATCTTGTATAGGACAATGTGTTTTATTTTTAATTTCGTTTTAAAGTGTTACGATGTGGACTTGGACCAGGTGGTGCTTGATTATGTCATGAGCGGGTAGGTTCATGACTGGTGGTGAACACGTGATAATATGAGCGGGGAGGTTCATATTTTGAATCTCTCGTGTGAGGATACGAGTGGGGATATAACATCCCGACCGGATATTATGGGTTTAAAATAATAAAATAAAGAAATACAATTAACTACAGTTAATGAAATAACATTTCCCAAAAACGCGGGAAATTTAAAACTTTTATTACTTTCAATAATAAACCAAAATCCATAAGTATAAATAAGATTGTAATTATCCAAAAGTCTGATAATATCTGTAACACCCTCTATTTTATATTAATTATATTTAACTTTCTTGTTTAAATATATAGTATGATTTCATAAGTAAATTGACAAAGGGCTTTATACAATGTAAAAGATGATTTTTTTTTGGGTGCTAACTACTTCTTATTTTGAATTGTGTAAGTAAAATTGCGATTAAGGCTTCATTAACCATTGGATTAGGTTGAAATTTTTATAGAGCATTCTTAAAACATAGTTCTTCAATATGAACGGTGAGATTTTGAATTGGAGGTGTATGCAAGGAGCAGTTACTTCCGCACTTTAATGTAAAAGTAAGGTCTCCAGCTGTTGTCCAGTTCTGAGTTACCTTGGTAAATATTTTATTCCCGCTTCGTTAGCCGTTGGATCAAGATAAATTTTTTATACAGAGTTATTAAGACATAGCACTAAAGTTTGACCGTTTGGATTTGTATTTAGATGTCTGTGGTGAGAGAATAATTTTTGCAGTTTGAACTAGCATCAGTTACGTCTTGTTTTGGGTTATTTTAGTAAACATTTGATTCTAATTTTATTAACCGTTGGATGGAGCTCCAATTTGTTCGACTGGTTCTAGACACATAGGTCTTTAGTTTCACTGTTGGGATTTACAAATAGAGTTGTTTGTTAATTGATATGAATTTTAAACTTTGGAGTGAAAACAAGTCTTCTAGAAAGTCAACAAGTCTTCTTGCAACTACCATGAAGTCTCCTACAATGGGAATTTCGACCAAGATTCTCTCTATGGTCAAAATAAACTTATCCTCACTAAGTAATCTCATAAATTTACCATCAATACATCCTTATCCCTTTGTCCAAGATTTTTCCTATAAATAGTACTTCATTTCACATATCTTCTTCACAAAAATCCAAAACAATAGAGAAGGAGAGGTCTAAACTCTTGAGAGAAAATTGAAGTAGGAGAGGAAAATCCAGAATCTTGAGGTCTTCATTTTCATCTTAAAGTATATTTAGCATCTTCAAGGTATGGGGGGTCTATCTCAAATCTCTAAGTCTTTATCTTAGCAAGTTTTCTTTAAGTATAAAATTTTTCTTCTTGATTCTTAAATTTTTATACATTATCTTGAAATTTTGAGTTGAAAAATGGATTCCTTGGGTATGAAAACCTAGGGTTAGGTTCAAGAATCATCTTATTTGGAGTTTTACACAAAAAGTTATAAATAAAACAAGTTTGCTATTTTACTTATAAAATTTTATACGAAAATTATGTTTTAATTATGATTACTGTTTTGATTAATTTTCTGTAAAGTTATTGTGAAAGAATGATTTATGCTTGGTTGTTAATTTTAAATTCTTTTTAACTTGGTTGTTTTTACTATTTTGAAAATTGTGACAAATTAAAAACGCAGTTGTTATGCTGCCAAAATTTTGTGAAAGTCTCAAGAATTATAAAGATAATGCGAAAGGATGATTATAAATTAAAGTACAGAAATAAAGAATAAAAAGGACTGTATGGATAGTACAGAGATACACTGGGTATAGAGTCCAGAGAAAGGTCTGATAGACCTAGGAGAATCGAGGGTGGTGATATAGATACCCTGGATTGACGTATACAATTAGCCGGGTATTCGAAAATTCACAGGCCTCACACTCTATTCTCGACCGTCCTCTTGACTATACTTTAAGACCAGGAAGGTGGAATAACGTACACGTTGTATCCGTGAGAACGTTTAGCCTGCTGGCACTATCCATATTGGCGTAAGACCATTATGATTCGGAAAAGTCTAATGGCAGCGTTTGGGACCCAAAGTATATAAAGAAAGAATATGAGATGAATATACTGATGAGTTGAAACTCGGAATTATACAAATATGATTATTAAAAGATTGATAATGAGGATTTTGATATCCTAAATTTAAAACATACGGAAATGATTATTTTATTGATTAATTTGATTTTGATATTTTTGGCATGGTTAGTTATGACATTATGGAGATTTTAACTTTTGTGAAAATGTTTCATTCAATTGAAAGTTTATTCAAATGACCATACTTTGAAATGTTATGATGAAGTTTTGGAGTTAAGGGAAAGACTCACCCTTACTTTCTTTATTTTTCAGAGGAAGAAATTGGAGACCTAACATGTAACAATGAGATTGTTTAGCCTAACTTTTCTTGTAACCTTGGATTATGTTAAAGCTACAACTGATATGGTGTAACTTGTTTGTGATGTATTTCAAACTAAAAGTACCTTTAGTTGGTTGTAAAAGTATAAACAAACATCTGTTACAAACACTTATATGTATGTTAACATTTTATTCGCATAAATATCATGTATGTCTAACAGATGATACATTCGAGTGATGTATTATTATTATTTTTTTGTTTGGTATTTATTAATTGAATACAAATAAATTTTTCCTTAAGTAAATGATACATTAGACAAGTAAAGAACATCTAGTAGCACCGAATTCTAGTTGGGGTGTTACAGCAACAACCCACCCAGTATGAATGGACGAAGAGGGGTGAGGGGTTGGGGTGCATCGGGCTGTAGTAACCTGACATGGTCTGGGCGAGCCAGGGATGTTACAAAAAAAGCGCAACTGGTAGCATCTGCTGGTGAGCCAGAGGTGTTAAAGGTCAGGTTGGCGGTTCGATCTCCACTGGCAACAACCCACCCAGTATGAATGGACGGAGAAGGGTGAGGGGTTGGGGTGCATCGGGCTGTAGTAACCTGACATGGTCTGGTCGAGCCAGGGATGTTACACGTGTCAGCACTGAAGCACTTAAAATTTAGCCAACCAAATGTTGCCACGTCATCATCTTCTTCCCTTCTCCCAAACAAAAACCCTAACCACATTCACCACTGTCAACATTCACGTTGTCGCCACCTGTAGATATGTAGACCATAGTAGCCTCATTGTAGATCAGCGAACACGAACCACACCATTTGTAGTAGACTTCGCACTCCTCTAGAAACATGAGCGAACCATGGACTAAGTGACGCAAATCGCGAGTTCAGCCTCCATCACGTCGCCTGGAAATAGTACAACCGCATCAAACAGAAAACGTGACCTGCCACTATGAATCCTACATTGCACCATTGCGAGTTCGACCTCCAATATAGCACGAACCAGATTGCAACAAACACCAGACTCAGTTTGCCATCCACAAAGTTTCGTGTCAGCCACTACACTGACAACCGTTGAAAGAGAGGGCCTCATCACGAATGCCAAACACAAAGTACTACATCCAGAAAATGCACCATCGAGTTTGTCTTTCGCAAACAACTAGATTCGCATCAGGTCAAACATGGTTAAAGTAGTCAATTGTGGACAAATTCTAATTAAAGTTGGTCAAATGGTCAAACT
>Ga0209589_1011932_pt1 | contig 12002 bp, 6 predicted proteins | sample CowpeawhiteBW_FD_187525 | JGI IMG/M metagenome (GOLD analysis project Ga0209589, IMG submission 187525) | Root nodule microbial communities of legume samples collected from California USA - Cow pea white BW (SPAdes) (version 2) | ecosystem: Host-associated > Plants > Roots > Nodule | place: USA...
CAATTCATGTATGGATTCATGATAACACTTGCAACAAAATAATGTCTTTTACAACAATGCATTATGTTCTCATCAAACTAGTTTACTCTGGTGAAAATAGTTACATATATAATAATTTAAAAATTATTTAATCAAAATATAATTTACCCAGAAGGGAATACTCCTCACATTTATACTTTTATCTAGATTTTTAATTTTTACAAAACATAAAATATACTCGATGCAATATGAAAATTGTCAAGGGACATGCCATTTTTAATGTAAGCATCAACACCTTAAATTATTTTCTACAAATCCTGCACAGGGGAAATTTTTAATAAAAGAATAATTTAAACAAGATATCAATCCACAGATGTTTTAAAAAAAAACAATTTTACTTAGTTCATACTTCAACATAAACCCAAGTCTTTAGAGATTGAGACCAAAGGCAAACTATTTTCATGAATAAAATCTCAACAAATAAATAAAAGTATCTAATGTCAATGATTCAATGCGGGCAACAATCAACATCTAAAATTTCAACCAAGGAAACTATGTACAGAAAACAACATACCCTTAAAAGGATAAATATTAAATACAGTCAGATACTATACCAATAAAAGTACACAAATGATGCCCCTTGTCCAGCAACAGTTAAATTACAAGGTGCTTTCTGTCACATAAATCTGATGCCTATATAGAAAGCATAATAACTTTAAAAAAACATAAACTCTAGTTTTCCTTACCTCAAATGGAGCTAAACGTTCTTAAGAACTCTTGGTAGAAGAGAACCAAGACCAATAACAGCTTAATGAGCTGAAAACAAACGCACGAGCACGAAAAAGAACTTAGATTTGATAGAGATTAAGGTAGGACCAGAACTTAGGAGCTGAAAATAAAAGGAAGCAAGGGAAGGAATCAACTTACATGGTAGAAAGATGTTTCAACTATAGAAATCAAGGAACTTGTTCAAGCCCTAACAGAGCTTTCTGCTTTAGCATAAGAGAAACAAAGAGGACTATTTTTTATAAAAGTAGCAGAATGAAGAGTAAGTGACTGTGAGAGGGTCTTGAGAGTCCAAAATAAGCTGAACTTGGACCCTTAAATAGTTAAATCCAACCTCTCTTTAAAAGTTTAAAATAGAAAAAGAAGTCTCACGATATCAAACTTAAATTATAAAATATTTCATCTTTATAGTTTATAAATGTTATGTAAAAAATCTTCTGATTGGACTTGATTTATTAGTGGACGCATCTTTTGTTTTCGGCATCACATTCCAGACACCTAATTCTAGGGTACATTTTTTCTTGGTAAAACCAATCTTTCACATTTCTACATGTACAATGTGAACGTGATAATGGCAGACCCAAAATTTGCATTATTTTTCAACATTCTCTTTCAACGCAATCTTGAATTGAAACCCATCTTTTCTTTTCACTTCATCACTTCACACTTACTTCTTTTCCCATCATCTACTGTATTACTTTTTTTTTACTAGTCTCTATATTTTAAAAGATTCATATTTTTGTCTAATTTTTAATATTACGTACTTTAATTAATTAATTAAATTATTTCTTGATAATACATTAATTAAGTATATTAAAAAGTTAAATAAAAATTATATATGCTTTAAAAATTGTAGCTAAAACAGTATTAAAATTAAAGTAAGAGAGATAAAAGAAAAAATAAAGTAGTACTACAAAAATACAATTCGACATCTCGTTACAAAGGTAATGATAGTTGTCTGGGTCACAATCATGCCTTACTTTATGTTTCGTTTTCTATGTTGTTCCTTTCGTATTAATTTCCTTGCATTTATTATCTTACCTATCCTAATACTGCACAAAAAGCTTATTCTTATCTACATAAATGAATTTTGTATTTATCGTTGCTGGTTTGAATAAAAGCCTCAATTCTACAAGGTCATAATTTTCGGTTTCAATTGGATCAATTTATGGGGAGAAAACAATTTGTTATATAAGCTTAGAGTGTGATTAGGGTAGGGATGTAAAAGAATCCCAAACATCTAATAGGTAAAAATACTATAATATTTAATTGGTACAGCTCATTCAAATTTGTATTACATTAACATTTATCAGTAAATAATTTGATTTGACTTTAAAAATATTTTTTAAAGTAAGGTTAGTAACCCTTTGTCATCCTATATTATTAAGTCATTATTTTTTAACTTGATTAAAACAAAGTTAATGGACTTTCTAATTTAGAATTATGAAAGAACAGCACGTGACTCATATTTGGGAGAGAAAAACTAAGTATGAAATGAGACACAAATGATTTCCTTATTTTATTCTTTGAATAAAACATACCTATCTTTCATACCAAATCTCCTCGTACAACCATTCCAGCTTTCGTGTTTGGCCATGTTTGCATACTTTTGGCAGTGGGCCATCCCTACTAAATATGAAATTTGCTGGGACCAATTATTGTGGGCTTCATTTTCTTTTACATTATTTTTTATAATTATTTAATTATTATATCATCAATTTTGTTATAACCTCATGATTTTTTAGTTTTCATCAATCAGAATCTGTATGTCAATGAGTGCAGTCTTATTATTTATTTTAGAAAGTTAAGAAAAATATTTGTATTTATTTCAGAGTCCATCGCTCGTCACCGTAGAAAAAGAATACGAGAGTATTTGAATAAGTTTTTTCTAATATTTCATTAAGAGATTTATAAATAAAAGTAATATTTAAGTAAAAAATTTGATAATTAGAATAAAGTTTAATAAAATCCTCTTTTCGTACTGATATGATTAGTTAACGTACTTAATTGAATGCTAATTTAAACAATTATCAAAATATGCAATCAGTTGTAATTTTTATTTGAATTCCCAAAATTGAAAACGTTTGATGAAGATTAACTTACTAAAATATGTATTACATTTCGCGGCATGTATTACATCATTTAAAAATATTATATTACTATTGACAATATAGTTCATTACTTTTAATATTGCTCAAAATAGGTTTTTCAAACTCAAATTAATTAAATAATTTCCACAATTATTTATGGTAAAGGATATATCAAATAAATTTATTATTTTATATTAACAGTGGAATGTTAGAAATGTTTAATTGTAAAATTTTAGTTTATATATTACAGTTAACACATAAAATAAAATAAAATAAATAATTATATTACATTTGAATTTAAATATTGTCTTGACTCTCATAATTTTAAAGGCATCTTTTGTAGTCTTTAGCAATCCTTTTTTACATTACAGTAGACGTTTCAATTAAATCCGCATTCATTTAAATTTGTATTTGAAAACAGAAAATTATCGGATCCATAATTTTATAATTTTATTTTAAAAAAAAGATAACATAAAGTCATTTTATAACTATTTACAATTTCTTTGCGTGTGATTGTTGATTGATCATTTTATATAAAATGTGACGAAGGATGAAAAGCATACTCTTAGCTTGATTTAAATGATTCGATAAGCAATACTTTACATGGACTACTGCAGTTTGGATTGTTTTAACAAAACAATAATATCTAAACACTGATTGATAATCATTCCGATGTAGACCTTGACTCATCTTTTGCAAGACAATTGCTTCTTCAATTACTTTTTCTTTTTCAAATATAGAATTTATTCTATGACCTACTTAATATATATTTTTATTTAAACTAGGTTTTAGGAAATAATTTTGTTTTTAAAAATATCTTTCAATTTTAAAAATTAGTTATGATTTTAGAATTATAAATATATTTTATACTGTTACATTTTGATATATATATAATAGTTTTCATAATCTTTAAAAAAATTTAACTATTATATATTGTAATTATATAATTCTTAAAATTTCATAAGTCTACGTTCCAATTAAGTTAGTATCAAACTTTTCAGACCAAAATTAGAACTTAAGCGAATGTTTGCTCTATTCAGTTGTTTTTCTGGATGGGTTATTCATATAATCTTGGGTATATATTTTTTTTCTTATTAATAATTTGTGTAAAAAAATTAACAATTTAGGTGGGTTGAGTTTTAAAAATTCATCGAGATCATGGTATACCTCAAAGTTCAACTTATTTACCGAGTTTTACTGTAAGAGATTTCGTATGAACAAGACAATGAAATATGGCATGAATTTTAGTAACATTTTGGGTCGGTGTTTTACTATTTTTTGTTTCAATGAATAAAGTTTACTTGGTTTTAAAGTTTAGTTTTAAACTAAATTAAATTTAGTCAATAAAATAAATTGAGTAAAATAAAGTCAAAATGTATCCAGCATCAAATTCAGAGCATGTGGGTAAGAAAAAAGTGTTGCTACTGTTTAACAATTCGTGTCTGTCATTTTGCTGGCTAAGATAAGTTACTGTTTCACAATGGTCCGTGCCCTTTTCCCTTGGGAGCTTTTCTTGGGCTTATTCTCATCACTATACTTGTATTGACTTTCGGCCTTCGCGACTTCTTCCTGCACCCTATAATTGTTTTTCCAGCACCCCCAAAATTTTTGAAATAGTCAAATTAACCTTTGATTTTGACCAAGGTAAAAACCCTATTTCTTACATTTTCTTTCTCTTTTAGCGCCCCTGCACCTCCCATTTTCTCTCTTCTCATTACATTTTCAATCCTTTCTTCTGATTTCATTTTCCTTCACCATTGAAGCTTTTACAATGATGATGCAGCAGCGGCAGAAACCATGGCGCGATACAAAAAAAAGAATATATTTGTATTTTTCTATTATTTTAAGAGTGTATTTAGTAATAATGGAAGTGCAAGAAGAAAAGGCCTTTTAATCCATTTTCCTTTGGACTGAAAATTTACGGTTTGCTTAGAACCTTTTATCAATAACCGGAAAATAAAAAACTTACTCATATGGTATCAAGTTTAAGCAGAAGCAGATTTATTACCACGTTTGAATCCAGTTCGATGCAATGTGAGAGAAAAGTTGAGATTTAAAGCAAGGACTTAGCCACAAAAATTCAATATTATTCCAAATTGTGGACGAAACATGTTGTTATGCACTCTCTACGGACTTCTTTGGACAGGGAATTATAGGGTAAATCTTGGTAAACCTGGCACCATGCTTCTGGTCTTCAACTTCTGCAAATTTCTAAAGTTAACATGACAAAAAACAATAATGTCAAAGTCGTTGCTCCTTTTTTATTTTAACTACTAAATATATGTGATTGTATATTCTTGGTCAAAGATGATTTCAATATCAACTGTGGTTGTTTATCATACACTCTAAGCATTTTATCTTCCTAATTTGAACACTACAAAAAAATTATCAAAGATCAATTTTATGACAAAAAAATATATTTAGAAACTAATTTTCTAATAAGAAACTAATTTAAAGATCAATTCTTTTGGTAGTCAAAATCTAGGTAGTTAATATTAATAACCGATTTAGAGATCAATTCATAATAGAAACTATTTTAGTTACCAATTTAGAAACTAATTATACTTTTTTGAAACAATTTTAGTTACCAATAATTTTTAATTTATATTGATATTTAAATTAGTCAATATAGTGACTAATTATTTTTCGTCACTAAAATTGGTTATTAATCAAATATTTTCTTGTAGTGGAAGTGTATCCCCTCTCAAGTAAGTGGCCAAGATTGAATAGATTATTCTTCATTTAAGAAACAAGTAAACCATTTCTATTGAAAGTTTGACTATCATTCAAGTAATTGTTTAATTAAAATAAATAATTTCCCAAAAACTTAGCTAAACAGTTTGAAAACATAAAAACTATTAAACAAATTGTGATGCACACTTTGAGCACTCCTCCTTGTATCAATGATCGATAAGTTCAAGCTTCTCTCTTAGTGACTCAAACTTATTTCTTGGAAGTGCTTTGGTGAATATATATGTGACAATTGATCTTTAGTCTTGTAATACTTCAAACACACTGCACCATTTCTCTGTACATCTCTAAGAAAAAATAACTTTGTACTGGAATGCTTTGTATTTCTATGAAAGACATGATTTTTTAAGATGGCAATGGCTACCTGATTGCCCACTATTACTCCCGTAGTCATCTCTTACTCCAAGTGCAAATCAATTAGTATTTTTCCTAGCCATAAGGCTTGCTTTACAATTGTTGTGACTGATATGAGTTCAACTTCTACGGTTGATTATGCAACAATTTCTATCTTTTTAAAACTCTAAGAGAATATTCCTGAAACAACATTAGACATCATGTCATCTAAAGATCTCCCTAATCACTATCAGAATAACCTTGCAACTTGAAATCTTGTGATTGATTGAACTTGATGTCATTAATTTAAAGTCCTCTTGACATATCTCAACACTCTCTTTGCTACTTTCAAGTAAGGTTCTTTGGTACAATTCAAAAATCTTGGAAGTACACCTATTGCATACAATATATCAGGTTTTGTTGCTATAAAATACATTAAGCAACCAATTAAGCTTTTATAGAGTGCTTCTTCCACTAGTCCTAAAACATTATCCTTGTATAACTTCCCCTTTTGACATATAGGAGTGTCCATAGTTTTACAGCTAAACGTCTTCAGGATCTCCTTTGCATACTTCCTTTAACTAATGAAAATTTCACTATCCTTTTGCTGAACCTCCATACCAAGGAAAAATGATATTTCTCCTACATCTCAAAAACTTGCAGCATATCATCCTTAAATTGTTGAATAAGTTCACAATTGCTCTTAGTAAGACTTTTAGCAAAGCCTAGTTTTGATAAGAATTCATTAATTCAGTTGTACAAAACTTTTGGAGCCTATTTCAAACCATACAAAGTCTTCTTTAATAAGCATACTTTGTCTTCATGTCTTTTCACAAAGAACTCTTCAAGTTGCTCAACAAAGATTTCTTCCTTTAGAAATCCATTTAAAAGGCGGACTTGACATCAAGTTGGTAGATTTTTCATCCCTTTTGTGCTAGAATAGCTAGCAACATCCTAATGGTATTTTGCCTTACAATCGGTGAAAATATATCAAAGTAATCTATTCCAAAAATTTGAGCATACCCTTTTATGACTGATCTTGCTTTGTACTTGTTGGTTGAACTTGAATATTTATTTTCTTTTTATAATTTCTTAAAAAAGGTTTTTAACTTTATCAACTTTATTTCATTAATGTTTGCAAAATTTATAGATGTTTTGATTGTGAAATTTTATTTATGTTAATTGTGAAATATTATGTATAATCTTTTGATTTTCTCATTTAAAATTTATAACATTATAATTTCTTTTAAATATTTGATACTGAAAACATAAGAATATATTATTTTATTGCATATTTAATAATATTATGGTTGTCTTTGATGCTATTTTTTACTTTTCTATAAAAAATAATTAATTAATATTAAACCAATAAAAAAGGATATGAGTAAAAATACAAGGGTACACCCGTTACTCAATTGGAGTAGTATTAAGTAATTTAAATGTGAATTACATCTGAACGCTATCTAGTTCATTAATTTTAATTATCTACTCCATTCATTTTAAGTATGGATCACGACTTTATTTGAATTGTCCGAACAAATATAATTACATGGCTTTTACTTATAAATTAGTAATAACGACTATACATGTTCAATGTTTGGTTAGAATCTTCAGTCTTTTTTGGAAAAGCAAAATTGAGACAAGAAAGGAAAATTAAAGAAATGGACAATAGAACTCACCATGCTAGGGAACTTGAAAGAATAAGAAGCAAAATGACTAATTGGTAATATACATTGATCAGCAAATATTACTGTATAAAAATGGAAAATCCATTTATATATACACAACTAAAATAACATAATAAGAATAGCTAATACCTAGCTAGCTGATCATCATGTTATTATTGTTTACTTGTAATAATTGTGATATTATTTTTTTAGTAGACAAATTTAATTGCTAATGCATTAGTTTTCGTTAAAAATGAAACGAAGAAAGGAACGTCGTTAATTTGAATCCATCTACTATCAATGAATGAATTGTATAACTAAAAACAATCATATCATTTTATTTTGAACATTTCTTTTCTTTGATAAACCATAAACTACATTGCAAGTTAGTATTTTGAAAGTTTTAGTATCATTTTGAAGATTAATTATTCTTTAAACAGGATCAACTTAAGGATAAAGCGAATGAAGCACCCACTTTAGACCTAAAAAAAAGGCCTCAATTTTTTTTTACTATTAGTATTTTTTATTAAATTAATTATAATATTATATATAAGAAAAAAAGCCTAATTTTTTTAGAACTAATATACATCTATTAAATTAATTATAAAATTTTGTTTAAAAAAAAACCTCAAAAATAATATTTTATTAATAATATAACTTTATTAAATTAATTATAAGTTTATGTGTGAGAATAAAATTTAATTAAATTATTATTGGTGCTTGTTAATTTTTATTGATATTAAAAATGATATTTAATGAGTTAAAATCTTTTTTTAGTAAATTATGATTTTGTTAATGAAAGAGACAATAATTAGTTATCTTTATTTTCTTACGATCAATCTTAATTCTATTTTCTTTCTCTTTATCTATGTGTGTTTTCTGTTGTCTCTCCTTACTTTATTATATTCTAGAGTCCTATTTTAGGATTAGAGTTTTGACAATAATATTTCTTGAATCTCATGTTAACGGTGTGTACCAATCTTTTCATCATCAATTATGGTTAATATATTTTTTCTTTCTATTTGTGTTAATGTTGTTTTTATTCTATTTGTTGGAATTATATTAAAATTAGAGATACATTTCTTTTGTCCAATTTTGTTTTTTTGGTACTTTTAGATTTACATGTTTCTCAAGAGTTTATTTTTTTTTCATGTATCTTGATGAGGAATTGATTTTTTTCTACAAAACTATTAATTAGATTAGGGTTTAGTTTTTTTTTTGTGGATAACAGATTAATTAGAGCATAATTCAAAGTTGAGTTTCTTGTAAAAAGATAATTTAAGTTTATGGATAAAAGGATTTACTATTGAGTTGAGAAGAACAAAAAATTTTTTAATTATTTTTTAGTAATGATTAATCTTAAAATAAACTTTGCAGGTTCGTAGAAAAGTAAAGACTTGAGAAGGAGAAAGAGACTTATGTCTACTACCGGGTTTACTTTCTTGACAACCTAAACGAGGTTTTATTGTTTAAACCCATTTGTTTCATATACGCATCTTTAGTAGTGTTTTGTATATTATAATGTTTTATTTTATATAAAAATATGCATATATGTCAACTAGAAAATTTAAATCAAGCTATTTAAAAATTCATAAGAAAATAATAATTGAGCTTTAATCGCATGACAAAAATGAGCTATGAATAAATTTATAAAAATAGATAATAAAAATGAATTAGAAAATACAAGTGTGTGCTCTTGAATGAAAGATAATAAAAATATAGATATATGTGAAATCAACCATAGAGAAAGAGAAGTAGATAGTGAAGAGGATAATTTTGAGAGATTAGATGATAATTCTACTATTCATAAAAGTGTGTATATATATATATATATATATATATATATATATATATATATATATATATATATATATATATATATATATATATATATGATCAAAGCAAATGGAAGAATATTGATACAAATTTGAGAGATTTATTTGTAAAAAAAGGTTCTATTAAAATCAATGATATAGATTTTCTTAAAGATATACATTCTAGACACTTTTCTTCATCAAATTATATTCAAAGATCTAATTTTTTGCATAAAATAAAGCTTGAAAGTTAAATTTTAAATAAATGTCTCATTTCTTAAGTTTGTTTTAGACCTATCAAACTCTTGAGCCGTCTCTTTCTTCAAATAACTGATTAATTCATCAAGATTATAATGCGGAAAATGATTTTATTTTAGAGTATTAAATCACAACTAATCCTAAAAATAAATAGGTGAGAAATTAATGTTATATTTTCTAAAAAGGATTACATTCCTTTACCATGATACCTGTTTTAGCAAGTTGAGTTTGAAGAAGAAGAAATCTTTAACCATTGCCTTAATGTAACCATGTAACACGAAGCAACATTATCTATCATTCACACACCAACCTCAAATGCAAATGAACTCAAAGATACATACAAGATACATGGTATCATCTTTCCACATTGTTTAATATAACAAAATACTAATTAATTAACTTAATCTATACAAAATTAAGTAATGACGAGTGGAATAGAGTTACCTCCAATACAAGATTGATGGGGTTTAAGCAAAAACGAAATGTGAATAGGTGAAATGCGATATATATGAACGTGTGATACATATGTACGTACGTTATGTGACAGCCATTAATTGTAAAGGTAGGTAAAGAAAATTTGGACATGAATGTCCTATGAAAGCCCCACAAAATATTTGTATTGTAATGAAAGCCATTACTTAAAAGGGAAAGTAAAGAAAATTTGACTTGTAAGTGCACCATGGAACCCCACGTACCCAATATCTATTATCCATAAAGTAAGAACACATGCAACCATTGTCCTATATTACAAAGGGTAGGTAAAGATAAATATGACTATGTATGTGTCGCATCCACATCAATTTTAATTGTCTAAATTTTTAAGATATGCTATATAATAATTTCTACAAGTTTGGTTTAGATGACATATTCCACTTTTACAACATAATGATGTTGTTAGTGTATATCTCTTTTTTTTAAGAAAAAACAAAAAACAATGAAACGTTTCTTTCTTTCTTTTCATATTTATTGTCTCCCACTGCACACATGGGTACTTTTAAGCTTAGCTATAATTTTGAAATGTTTCCTTAACATTTTTTAGAAATATAACAGATATATAATATAACTTATTCAAATATATAATATACAAGTAGGGATGTTAACGGGGCGGGTAGGGTACTGGTAGTAGTTTTCCATACCCTACCCGTTGGATAAATATTCGCCTCGTACCCGTATCCATATCCGTCGGGTATCGGTTATGCGGGTATCCGTCTATTTTTTTCATATCCGCGAGTATCCACGGGTACCCGTGGATATTTACAAAAATATTTAAAAAAACAAATATTTAACCATAATTAGTGCTTGGATCAACAAGTCTCATGTCTCCGATTGATTCTTGAAAAACAAACAAATAAAAAATCACTAACAATTTATATTGTAGTTTATTTTTGAATGAAATATTAAAGAAATTACTAACTTCATCAATGTTCACCTCTTGCAACATTGTATAAAGTTTCATGTTGTCCAATTTTAATCTAGAAAAGGCTGAAGACATAAGAAGTTCATTAAAAATTTCTAACAATCACTTAATTAAAATCTAAGTAAAAGTGTTAATTTCATTACCTTCCATGTTGGTCCATAACCAGTCTTGGAGACACATCAATGCCTTCACAGTATCTGGAAGTAATCTACTCTGTTGTGGGGTAAGAATCCGACCACCATTATTAAATGAAGACTCATAATGTTTTTTACTAATATATATATATATATATATATATATATATATATATATATATATAAGGATGTTTTTTTGAATTAAAGTTTAGCCGGTACGGGTATCCACGGGTACGGATACTATGATATCCATACCCGTCCCGTTAACATCCGGGTATCAAAAATACCTGTACCCGTAGGTAGCGGGTATGCATTTTTAATATTCATTTCCTATCAGTTGCGGGTTTTATCCGTGGATACTTACGGGTACAGATTTTTTTGACATCCCTATATACAAGTAGTTTTTGAGCAGTGTAAGTTTATATTTAAAATAGAAATCCAAAAGGAATTAATATGATATACAAATTAACTGATGTAGAGAGAAGAAAGAATTTTTTAAAAATAAAAAAATAAAAGTAAATAATAAGTTTGATTGTTTAAAATAAGAACAAGTTTCTAAATAATGGTGAAGATCTATGTTTGAGAAAGATTTAATCTTAACCCCCTTTATCTTAAAGAATACTTCATCCTGTAGTTACTCCTCTTTCAATTTTGAGTCTGCGTATGCATATTTTAAAATTGTAATATATTTTTTATTTCATTACAGAAAATATTAACTGGAATATATATATATATATATATATATATATATATATATATATATATATATATAT
>Ga0209589_1011937_pt1 | contig 11996 bp, 3 predicted proteins | sample CowpeawhiteBW_FD_187525 | JGI IMG/M metagenome (GOLD analysis project Ga0209589, IMG submission 187525) | Root nodule microbial communities of legume samples collected from California USA - Cow pea white BW (SPAdes) (version 2) | ecosystem: Host-associated > Plants > Roots > Nodule | place: USA...
ATATGAAAAAGAAGTTATTATTTTTATATCTATATCTACATAAAGGGAATTTCACTTTTTGGTGTCCGCTTTCTTTTTTTTTTCACTTCTACCTTTCAATTTATCGTCTATTTAATTTTAATAGATTTTTTTAATTTAATATTTTTTTTAATTAAAAAAATCACCTAAAAAATAAATAAATAAAAATTATCTATAATTAAATTGTAAAAATTATTTATATTTATTTTTATAATGATAATTTCATTAGTTTTGGTATTAAAAAAAAGTGAATACACATGTGCATAGCGTGCATGTGTTTTCACTATTGATGGAGAATGTCAATTAATTTTTCATTTTTCAAATCCATAATTCCATTTCAGATATTTAATTTTAAAATAAATCAAATCCATCAATATTAGATAAGTATTTTTCTTTTCATAAACTTGAAATATTTTTAAGGAGAGATATTCTCTATGATTTTTGTTATAAAAAAGGTAATTCTTTTTTTTTTCTCTAAACTTTAACTATCTTTAACTTTGAACATACAGTTTAGATCTGGATCTTATTTTTTTGTCACATTTCTGATTTTTTAATTCTTATGGTTCAATTAATTTATTATCCATCAAAAGGCTAAAACCTAATATATGTAATAGTTGTGTAGACAAACTTTGGTTCTTCGTCAAGATATATGTTGAAAAACTCCAAAAATCTATTATCCATCAAAGGGCTAAAACCTAATATATGTTATAGTTTTGTAGAAAAACTTTGGTTCTTCGTCAAGATATATGCCGAAAAACTCCTGAAATCCATAATTAAAAAATTACCAAAAAATAAAACCGAACAAAAGAAACATATTTATAATTCTAATACAAATTCAACGAAAAATAAAAACAACAACAATACAAATAGAAATAAAAAATGTACTAACAAAAAATTAGGGTAAAAAAAATTGGTACACATATACAATATAAGATTTAAAGAATATAATTCGTCAAATTCCTAAAATAGAACTCTAGAATAAAAGAAGCTAAGGAGAGACAAGAGAAGTCACAAAAAAATAAAAATGATATAATTAAATTTGACTATAAAAGAATAAAGATAACTAAACATTATCTTTTTCATAAACAAAATTATAATTTACTAAAAAGACATTTTAACTCAATAATATCATTTTTTAATACCAATAAAAATTAACAGACACAATACTAATTTTATTTTATTTTATTCTCAAACATAAACTTATAATTAATTTAATAGAAGTAAAAAAGTATTGAGACTTTTTTTCTTAAACATAATTTTATAATTTTTAATAAAAACATATTAGTACTAAAAAAATTGAGGTGTATTTTCTTAAACATAATTTTATAATTTTTAATAAAAAAAATATTAATATTAATTATTTTTAGACTATTTTTTAAACTCTAAAATAAGTGATTTATCTGCTTTACCTGGCCTGTTTAGAAAAGAAAAATGGTAAAGAAAAAATCAATGAGATCGATAGAAAGATCAACATAATGGACACAGCGAAATAGATATAGGTAAAAATATAAATTAATAATATCAAATGTTAAAGAAACAATTTTTGGAATATCTGTTGACAAAATAAACATATATAACAAAAAGTAAATTTTATAATAAACATGAACCGATAAACAAAGAAATTGAAAGAGAAAACACAAGTTTCCGAAAGAAATGGTACAATTTATTGAAAAATTTATTCAAAGGGGGTGTACACAATGGCAAACACCATTACACCATCTTGAGTCCATTTTAAAAGTCAAACTAAATTTTAGTTTTTTACAAAGCTGAAATGTATAACTGCATTGGGTCACTTGGGCTTCTTCTATGCTGATAAAAAATATTGGGCTTCTTCCATAAAATAACAATGTCCAATCCGATTAAAGGGTCCAGCGAAGGCCGAACAAATTACGAGATAAATAAAAAATGTATCATAAAAATTACAAAATAAATAAAAAGATTAAGCAATAACGATAATCACAATATTTAAATAATTTTCTATTCAACTGTTAATAAGTACAAAAGGTGTCAAAGTGAATTAACTTTACCCATATGGATTAGTTCATTACGGGGTGAACTTAAAAATGTCAACTCAATCAGACTCACTTTTTAGTGAGTCAAAAATTTCGTAATTCGGTCCGTCCACCACAGGTTGGTGAATTGGTAGGTTGGTTCACTTACAATTTTTTTTACAATTTATTTTATATATTTATTACATTACAGTAAGAATGAATTTACTTAATTTATTTTGTTAGGGGGCTTCTCCCTGCACCCCCAAACCTTCTCATGTACCCCCAATAATTACGCTTTTGACCCTCTGTTTTCTTGACCCCCAAACCAACTCCACTGCCTCCTTCTCCTCCCGCTTCTCCTTCTCCATCCTCTCCTCTCCCTCCTGCCCCTCCGGCGAAGGCCTCGCCTTCCTCATCGCCTCCTCCACCCACTTCCCCGCCCTCTCCATGGGCCTCCCCCAACCCTCCCCCAGCTCAACCTCCTTTGTCGTCGAGTTTGACACTACCTTCGACCCCTCCCTCAGTGACATCAACGACAACCACGTTTTTAATTTTAAATTTTTTTTCTAGAAACGAATTTCGGAATTCGTTTCATACTTTTCTGAAACGGATTCTGATATCCATTTCACAAATTTTAATTTTTTTTTGTGAAACGGATTTCGGAATCTGTTTCAGAAAAGTATGAAACGGATTCCGAAATCTGTTTCACAAATTTTAATTTTTTTTCTGGAAACAGATTTCGGAATCTGTTTCATACTTTTCTGAAACGGAATTTGAAATCCGTTTCATACTTTTCTGAAACGGATTCCGAAATCCGTTTCACAAATTTTAATTTTTTTTCTAGAAACGGATTTTGGTATCCGTTTCATACTTTTCTGAAACGGATTCCGAAATCCATTTCATAAATTTTAATTTTTTATATGAAACAGATTTCAAAATCCGTTTCATACTTTTCTGAAACCGTTTCATACAAAAATATGAAAAATTATGAAACGAATTTCGGAATCCGTTTCATACTTTTGATTAGGGTCAAAAGGGTAATTATTGGGGTACAAGAGAAGGTTTGGGGGTGTAGGAAGAAGCCCCCATGTCCAATCCAATTAAAGAGTCCAGCAAAGGCCGAACAATTACAGGATAAATAAAAAATGTATCATAAAAATTACAAAATAAATAAAAAGATTAAGCGATAACGATAATCACAATATTCAAATAATTTTCTATTCAACCGTTAATCAATACAAAAAGTGTCAAAGTGAATTAACCTGACCCATATGGATTAGTTCATTATGGGGTGAATTTAAAAATGGTCAACTCAATCAGACTCACTTTTTAGTGAGTCAAAAATTACAATAAGAATGAATTGACTTAATTTATTTTGTTTGATAGTGAAATCAAAATGTTTACCTAACTCTCAAAATATTATTATAAAGATAATAGTTAAATATTAAAGTATCAAGATATATAACATGATATACAAATTAATTAAACACTCAAATTATTCAAATATTATTGAGTAACATTCTAACATTTAAAAATATGAGATTGTAAACCTATATAATTAGGAACACTAAATAATTATAACAAACAAATTTTAAAAAAATTTGTAAAAAGATGTTGGTGGGTTAAATAGCTCAATCCACCTTCAACACACCTTAAACTCGTTGAACTCGTGAATTAAGTAAGTCGGACTCAATTCAACACAATTTAAAAAAAAAAAACTAAATTTTTTTCTACCCAACCTAATTCAAACATATAATGATCCCTCCTAATTCAAACATATAATGATCCCTCATGAGGTGAAACTTATTTTTACATCTCTAAGCACGAATAAACCTACAAAAGCGAATTCGGATTTATAAAAGCTTATTATGTAATAAGAGGATGAAACAAATCTAAAGGGGAAAAAGATATCTAAAAGGGTCCCTTTCTTTCACTCTGCATCAAGCAGCTTCTCAAACCGCTTTTTCTTTTTTTTTATTAAAGTCTTCTGGGCCGAGCCTTTGTCCAGCGCTAACCAATCCGAAATGGGGTGCTTTCTTCCTGCACCTCTAATGATTTCTTCAACATCCCCAAATATTTTCTGAAAGCCAAAATAGTCAGTTAATCTTTGACTAGGGTAAAATTTCTCACTCCTATATATTAATTTTCTCACAACATTCAGCCCCCATCCACCCACACTCAAAGAACTGGATTTTGGAAATCTGGTTAAGAAGGATACAGGATTTCAAAATTCGATAAATACAATGTTTGATAAATAACTCCACTGAATTTTGAAATTCGATTAAGATTTTTACCAAATTTTGAAATTTGATTAATGACTTTATCAAATTCGGAAAACTAGATAAATATTTACATAAACTATTTTTTTAATCGATCATATAAGTTAAATTTCTCATAAACTTTTACAAACTTTATTTTCAACTATATTTTATCATCATTTTTAATTTTTTTAAAAATAAAAATAACACCAACTTTTCACTTTAAATCTATCTAAATTCATCTGGTCTCTCTCCCAATAATTTCTTCAAAAAGAACACAACATATTTTCAATCGGTCGTATAAACTATTTTTTAATCGGTCATATGATTTAAATTTCTTATAAACTATTTTTTTAATCGGTCATATAAGTTAAATTTCTCATAAATTTTTACAAACTTTATTTTTAAATATTTTATCATCATTTTCAATTTTTTTAAAAATAAAAATAACACAAACTTTACTTTAAATCTATCCAAATTCATCTAATCTCTTTCCCAGTAATTTCTTCGAAAAGAACATAACATAGTCTACAAAGTTACACGTTTGTGTAATTTTCCCATTATTAAAAAAAAACAAATAAGAGTATACTTTATACCTTTTGCCAACCAAATCTTTCGACGTTGGTACTGCAAGACTTGAATTTATAGCTACAAGTTACCTATGCATATAAAATAAATAATTATAGTAGTGGCTTGTGATTAACCCTTTGAAAAAAAATATAAATAAAATAAGTATAAAATATCAATAAATTTCTTTATATTATTTTTTTATTGAAAAAAAAATATTTTATAAGTTAAAACTAATTGTTTTATTTAGATATAGATTTTTTTTCTTTAAACTGATAAATTTGATTATTTATCAAAAGATGATGCTTTAGAAACGAAGAAATTTGTATGCTCTATTCAAACATATGATTTTGAAAATTGAAAACAAAAAAACTCTTTACCGAAACGATAAATTTGAAAATAAAAGAATATCAATTGAAATAATTTAAATTCTTAGAATTTAAAATTCTTTACAATTCTAATACCTTCTTTTCAACAAATTGAATGTTCACTTGACATGTTTTGTGTGATCGACTAGGGAATGAAAAAATGTAAAAGTTTAGTTGGGTAAACTTTTTAAAATAATTCTGGGAGAAGAAGATAATATAAAATAGTGAAAAATATCTGAAAATTTAAATGTATTCATATAAAAATTAAAAATAGTTATTGGATTAATTGAAAGTTTTAATTAATTATTTAGTCATTTTTCATTTTTGGATTTAATTTAATTCTTCAATTTTTAAAAAAGGTTAAGTTTCACCCCTTATTATTTTGGATTCAATTTAGATATTTTTTTCCTTCTAATCCTATACCAAATTAGTAATTAAGTTTAATTACAACTTATATATACATGTTAAAATAATTTTTTATAATTTATACATCATATCACTCTACCCACATGTAAAAAATATTTAGGTACGAAATAAAAAATAAAATAATTTGAGTAGTTAGGTGGAATAATTTGATGTATAAATTATAAAAAAATATTTAATATGTATATATAAATTGTAATTAAACTTAATTATTAATTTGGTCTCAAATCGGATAAATCGGAATGAATAAAATTGAATTATTAAAAAAATGACTAAATTAAATAAAAATAATAAGAATATCAAATTAAATATTTTTTAAAAATTTAAAGACTAAATTGAATCCAAAAATAATAAAAAAAATAAAATAAATTGAACTAATAAATTAAAGGACTAAATCACTTGTTATTCCAAATTTGAAATTAAAATTAAAAAAATTTATCAAATCAATATAAAAGATTCATTTTATATAGAGTCAGATAAAAAGTCGTATTTATTTGGTGGTTCTTTCATACAACAATCTAAAACGTTCTTATCAATCACCTCTTTACCGAAAAATTTGTCTTTTCAATTAGCTAAATAAATAGTCAGTGATTAGGCGTTTTATCTTCTCAAGGGTAATTTTGGAAATAAGTAAATTTAAGACCTATTTAATACTTTCAACTAAAATAACTAATATTTTTAATCCTGATAAGTTGGTTTCAGTTTTGTAAAAGGACAAAAGAGTGTAATTTTATCCTATTTAAATGTAAAATAAGAAATAATTAACTAATTTAATTAAGGAGTTTTAGTTGTCAATTCAAGCTACTACATACAGTCTTAATCATGGACCAATGCTCCATCCAACAAAAGAAGAAAAGGGTTAAAAGAAAAACAAAATAGTAAAATAAAAAAGATATTAAAAGAAGACAAAGGGTATGAACAAGCCTCCATTTCCTCTTCAATTTTTTTTTATATATTTCCATTTTCTCCATCTTTGTCCAAATAACTTGGTTGCCTAATGGACAAAATGAAACTGTATATGATGCTTACAAAATTTCAAGTGAGAGGAAAAAAAAAACACTTAAATTCCTTTCAATTAGTTCAAATAACACATTTGTTTATTCTTTCACACTAAAGAGGACAATTAAATAGCTCTCACAGCCCCTTTCTTAGTTTTTAAACTCTTTTAATAATCTAGGATGAGGTATGTGAATCACTGACATCATTAGGCTTCAGTTTTAACCTTTTCTGCCTAATTTTTTTAATTAACATCTAATTATGGTGATGGATATAATTGAAATTATTAGCATATGGAACTTGGTCCAGAGATAGTACAATAATTTATGGACGATAATTGCATCTATATTTATTCACTAATCATTCAATTCACCTATACATAATTCCAACTGAATTGTTCATTAATTAAAGTAAAACTAAAACTTATGGTTACTACAATTACTCATCTTAGGTTTTAAACTTATGGGTCAAACTATTAGATCAATACACGTAAAAAGAAAAATTGGATTAATTAGTTGATTATCCATCCTACAATATCATTATGATGTTGATGATTGTTGGGCTGATGAAAATAATACATATTGAAATGTCTTATATCATTTAGGAGAAGTTAGGAAGTGAGTGTTACTGACTATATAATGAATTTTAAGTCTATAATATTCCTTGTCCAAAGTCAAAAATATTTTGAGTTATTGTTTGATTTTTCTTATTCTTTTGTAGTAGGGTATTGTGAGAGATAACTAAATTTTTATTCAAGGAAATGTGTGTTTTTTGTGTGTTATACAAATTCGCATGTAATGATTATTCTTTGCGATCGTGATTTTTTTTGTATTTGAAATTTTTACCTTATATGCTTATGTTTTCTGTCATAGAAGATTGAATTTTTAATAAAACATAAATATTTTGAGAATTTATTTTAATTTATATAGTCGGTTCTAATTAAGATTTGTTATCAAAGAAACGAGATATTTTTTATTCACTAAAACAAGGAATAATCTGTTTTAGTTTGGTAATTAGTACGTACGAAGTCTTTTGCAGGAAAAAGTACGAATAAGACGTGACATTGTTTCAATTTAAATTAAAAATTAAATAACAAATTTGACATGTTAATGAAAAAAATAATGTATGGTTGACGAAAGAATTTATTAAATTTCTTTTGGTTTACAAATTTCATTTCATGCTGTTCAGAAAATTTGCATTGATTCTGTATTAAATTATATTAGTTAAGAATAATCAAACACCATCATTGACGCCAACTTGCATTATTTCCTATAGAAACTGCTTATAATTTTACACATTGGTGGGTTTTCTTTAACATGTAAGGAAACGCGCTGAATGGTTATTGAAAGAAATTAAACCTATCTAATTAAAGATATGTGAAGAGAATAATATATAATATGTAGTGCAATTCAAAACATTATGTTTTTTATTCTGAAAAAAATATTCAAGAGTTTTAATTAAAGTCAAATGAACTACCTCTCAAAAACGTTTAACCACATACTCATATCAAGATTAACAAATTGAATGCAATTAGGGTTTAATTAATAAATATTCTTCAGAATGGCTCAACGAACATCCATACTAATTATTAACAAATTAGAGTACAGTATTGTTGGCACAGTTTGACAAAATAAGTTTAAAATACATAAAAAAAAATGAGATTATCCAATGAGTTTAAAGACACAATGCTTTGGCAACTTTATTATATATATGTGCTTTGTGCTAGCATATACCTAATAAAATATAAAGATTCTTGTCTCTTTGCATAGACCCAAGATTCCCTTATTATTTTTAATTCAAACTATGATTTATACTGCAAAGAAAATCTCTTCTAGTTATTAGAATAATGTGTTCCAATGGCCAGTTACTTGACCCACCCACCATAACCATGCATAAACCATTAATCTACGAACAACCACATGTTTGATTTATCCGTTGTCTATTTCTAAAGTAATTGTGAATTCTTAAATTAATGTGGTGCTACTTTATTAATATCATGCACTGAATAAACTCTGTTACCCATAATTTTGAATTATTTAGAATACAAGAATATGTGCAAATCACTAAGCAACTTGTGTGCACAATAAACTACCTAGCTAGGAGATAGGGGTGGGTGACAAAGTTTGACTTAAAACCCAAAATTGTATTAAAAAATAGAAATTAATTAAATTTCCGGAATTTATAGATTCATCTTGCTGAACACAATATATAACTACATGTTTTTTGCTCAATTCAATCAATTAGAGTGAAGAATTTGGATTACATAATAAATGGTTCATATTTTTTGGTATGTTTTCTTCCGTATCGGGATTCTGTTTTTGATTTTATCTCCTTATATGAAGTGATTTATACAGCACTAGGTGAAATTAAAATAATATTAGATTTTTTAGAATTTTATAGTATAAAATATAATTAGGTTGATTTTCATATAACACATATATATATTAAATTATATGTCAGTTTTAACATTTTTTTTTTTTACAATTGTGAAAAGTTAAAATTCGGTGTTTAGGGATTACAATTGTAAAACATGAAATAGAATACAGAAGTTATATGCTAAAATTAAAATTAATAATAATCAAAACAGATCTATCCACGTGCTTAAACATCAAAACAATCCAAAAATGATAGTTATCTATTGATTAGATTTAAGTTTAAATAATTCATTGATTTAATCATTAAATTTAAATATTATTCAATCTAATTTTTATTCAATTATTAAATCAAGATTCAATTCATTCTTATTTTGAATTCTAATAATATAAAAATGCAAATTCATATCATATTAAAAAATCAAGATTATGAAAAAGAAAAACACACCTAAGTCAACAATAAATAATTGGTTGATAAAGAACTAGATTCATGTTGTTTGATATCAAATTCATGAACCGATTTTTAGGTAGATAATAGTGAAAACACAACAGAAGATTTATAAGAAAACATAAAATTCACTAAGGTAAAATTTATTGATAAATATTGTGGTTGAGTCTTTTTCTTTTAAACTACTAATGAATCTTATCCTCTTTACTATAGCATTTAGTGATTAATTTAAATTTGTATCAAGAGACTCAATATTTATAAAATAAAATAAAAACTAACTTTTTGATTTTTTTTTAGAAGTCTCAAATGCAAAACTAACATTGTGTATAAATCATTTCTTACAACTTTTAAAGATTCATTAGTAATTCAATTTATAAATATAAATTTTAGGTATAATTATTGATTTGGTATTCCAATTTTTTGATTAAGTTCAATGTGGTCCTCATACTTTTGGTTTGTTCAATTTAGTATCCCAATTATCTAACAGGATTCAATTTGGTCATCTCCGTTAAGCTAAAATTAACACCGTGTCCATACAAGACAAGTGTCAAGCCGTAAAATTTTTAATTTTTTTTAAAATTTTGTTAGTATTTTTTGTAAAAATTTATAAACCGTCACGTGTTAGTTTACCGTCGTACTACGTGACAACTTACCATCATAACACGTGGCAGTGGTAATAATTATTTTTAATTTAGTCCTCTATTTAAATTTTTGATTCAATTCAGTACCTCAATTTTTTAAAACCATCCAATTTTATTCTTTTCAATATGAGACCAAATTAATAATTAAGTTTAATTATAATTTATATATTTGATTACGAGGTGAATATATTAAATGAAATAGTTAAGGTTTAAACCTGAATTATACCATATTAAAAAGAATATATTTAAAACGATTATGCTATCAGTATTTTATAAACTTAGAGAATTGATTAGTGTAATACGATTAGATTAAAATAATTGTGGACACTGTTGAAGTAACAACTGGCAGATGAAGATCACACCTGTGTCTGGAATTTTCGAACCATGACATTTAAGGGTTTGTACTTTCAGCTGTTTTCTAATTATTTGTGTTTGACATTCAGTTTTGCAGATTGGGACTCAACTATAGAGCCACCTCAAGGCTATATTACTTAAAATGGTTATAGTTTGTGACCAAATATTATCTTCTCTGCTTCCTAATTATTTTTATTTCCTAGGAGTGGTTATTTTTAATGTTATAGCACATATAACATGTAACCCTAAATTCTATTTTATTACGAGTCATGAAATGAGAAACTGCCTCACAAATATGGGACTGCCTCCTTGCCTGATTTTGAGGAACATGCCGGCCATTTAGTTAAGTAACTCTTTGGGTGCATCTATGGCTGCTGCAACAATCTCATAACTTGTACATTTCAAGTCAACCATTGACTTTATTATTAGTCCATTAGCTACTAAACAATAATTAAGTATCACTCATGTCACTATACTATACCACCACTCTCATTATATGTTTAAAGCTGTGGGCGTGGCTTGTGCCTATTTTAACAAAGGGTTTGTAACAGATATTTATAGCTTACCATGATGTGGAGACTCTGTAAATTCATATAGTTTTGTGGCAGAATCATATAGTTTCAACAATCAGCTGCGAGTTCCACTCCGCCATCGTCGACACCAGCTCCGCCACTCCCGATCGAACCCTAAAATTATCTAGAGACATGTAGAGGCAACCTTGAAATTCAGAATTATTTCTTAACGGAATTACCAATTTGGCCTTCTATGCCTATTCAAAGGTCCACCATGGAAGGGCACTTATAAACCCCCAAGGCACCGAAGTAACACTACCACCCATAAAAAACGGCACCAGTAATGATGATGAATAGGTAATATTTTATTAAAATTGAATGAAACATCAACTGGGCAGCCGGCAAAACTCTCAGTCACCCATCAACACCCTTCTCTTCTTCCACTCTCAACCCCTTTATAAATCTCCCACCCCACACCACACAACTCCACTTCTGCATCTCCTTAATACATCATACATCTACCCACTTTCTTTTTATTCTCTCTTCTTTTCTCCCCAACCTCCAACATGGAAATAGACATGGACCCAGACATGGATGTAATCCACAACCTCCACTTCTCTCGACACACCACCCCCTCTTCCGACGACGACTACGGTTGCAACTGGAACCACTGGTCCCCCCTCGTCAACTGGGACGCCTTCACCGGATCCCACGATGACTTCCACAACCTTATCGACTCTATCGTCTCCGACGGTCCCGCCGAGTATCCCAGCCCTGACGACCACGCCGCCAGTAACTCCCCCTCGGCCTCTATAACGGAGCAAGACGACGAGGATGAAGAAACAGCTGCCGCCGACGATTCTAAGGGCCTAAGACTGGTCCATCTGCTCATGGCCGCCGCGGAGGCCCTCACCGGCACCACCAAGAGTCGCGAACTGGCTCGAGTGATATTGGTTCGGCTCAAGGATTTGGTGTCCCACGCCTCGCACGGCTCCAACATGGAGAGGCTCGCCGCCTACTTCACCGACGCACTCCGGGGCCTGCTAGA